>Ga0153916_10004859_pt1 | contig 10199 bp, 11 predicted proteins | sample Opewatmetagenome_FD_109642 | JGI IMG/M metagenome (GOLD analysis project Ga0153916, IMG submission 109642) | Freshwater wetland microbial communities from Ohio, USA - Open water 3 Core 3 Depth 4 metaG | ecosystem: Environmental > Aquatic > Freshwater > Wetlands | place: USA: Ohio, Lake Erie...
GGTTTGATGATCGAATATACGACGAAGAGCCAGGGCTCCGTCCAGTTCGAGTCCATCTCCCAGCCGAGCCACGCGGCGACCTTGAACGTGTTCCAGAAGGAGTTCACTGATGCCGTGAGGTCAGCTTCCCCTCCCGCTTCGCGAGGGTCTCTAGGTGCGCGAGCGCGTACCTTGCGAGGACGAGGAACACGACGGCGAGCACGAGAAGGAGCTCGAGCTCCGCGACCGGCGTGAGGAGGACGGGGAGCTTCGCGTTGGGCAGGGTGAGCTGCCGTAGGGCGTCGAGGCCCAGCATCGCGGGCACGATGCTGCCGGCGACGGCCACCGCGGGCCCCCAGGGCTGCACCAGGAGGAATCCGCCCGCAGGGAAGTACATCCCGCTCGAGAAGAAGATGGGCTCCTCGAGCAGGGAGGAGAGGTTCCACGCCTCGCGGCCCCACAGGAGGTAGAGGGAGGCGAACATCATCCCCATGCCGTACAGCGCGATGAGGGTGACGAAGAACACACCTAGGAGGAGGAACGGGTTCGCGATCTGGAAGACCACCCCGAACACGAGCACCCCCGCGACGAGCGTCGCGATCGCGCGGACGGAGGTCATGAACATCCCGCCGATCGCCATGCCTGCCAGGAGCGCCATGCGGCTCATCGGCGCCATCATGTAAATCTGCAGGTTGCCGATCTCCTTCTCCCAGTAGAGCTGGCTCGCCATGGACCAAAGGACGTTGAGCCAGAAGGCGACCATCGTCCCTCCCAGGACGACCGTGCCCACGAGCCCGTTGAAGTTCTGGGCGGCGGTCTGGAGAGCCGCGAGCTGCTCGGCGGGGGAACCGCAGGGCGCGCCCGCGCAGACGCCGGACTGGATCAGGGCCACCTGCGCGTTGTAGAAGGACTGGTAGATGAACACGTAGGCGGCGATCCCCAGGAGGGGGAGGAAGACCTCGAAGAAGACCCACGAAGGCTCGCGGTTCGCCCCGATGACCCGCGGATAGGCGCGGCCGAGGACGGATCGGAGGTTGAGACTGAGCTTGTAGCGGAAGTCCGACCGCCGCACGGTGGCCAACGCGGACGGGGTCGCGACGTTCATTCGAACCCCTTCCCCACCATGCTCACGAACACGTCCTCCAGGGAGGGCTCGGACTTCTGGAGGGAGTGCACCCGGGCGCCTTGGGCCATGATGAGGCTCAGGATGTCCGCGACGGGCGTCTCTCCGTCCAGGATGAACGTCAGGTACGTGATGTTCCTCGACGGATCATTCTTCACAGAGTAGTTCTTCACGCCCGCGATCTCGCCGAAGCCCGCGGTGTCTTTGAGTGGATCGACCTCGAGGCGGAAGGTCGTGTCGAGGCGGACCATCTTCTTCAGGTTCTCCGGCGTGTCGCAGGCAAGGATGCGCCCGTTGTCGATGATCGCGATGCGGTCGCACATCTCGTCCGCCTCGGCCATGTAGTGCGTCGTGAGGAGGACGGTCTTCTCCTTCTGCTCCTGGACCCACTTCATCACGTAGTCGCGGATCGTCCGCGCCGCGTTCACGTCGAGGCCGACCGTAGGCTCGTCGAGGAAGAGGATGTCCGGGTCCGTGACGAAGCCGCGGATCATGTTCATCTTCTGCCGCTGTCCCGTGGAGAGGGTGCGGACCTTCGAATCCCTCCGGTCCCGCAGGCCGAAGACGTCCATGAGCTCGTCGATCCGGTCGTTGGCGACCCTCGACGGCACGCCGTAGAACTGCGAGAACATCCAGATGTTCTCTTTCGCCGTGAGGAGGCCGTACCCCGTCGTCTCGCCGCCGGAGACCATGGAGATCCTTTGGCGGATCGGGAACACGTCCTTCGCGACGTCGTGCCCGGCGACGAAGGCCTGCCCCGAGGTCGGGAGGAGGAGGGTGCAGAGGATCTTGATCAGGGTGGTCTTGCCCGCGCCGTTGGGGCCGAGGAGGCCGAACAGCTCGCCCTCCTTGATCTGCATCGTGACGCCGTCCAGGGCGGTCACGGGCCCCTCGGGCTCCTCGCCCTCTTCCGGCCGGCGCTTGCGGCGCAGGAGGTGCCGCTTTCCGGCGAAAATCCGGGTCAGGTCGCGTGTCTCGACGGCGTAGGTCATGCCGCTCCGCTCCCGAGTGACGCCGAGGCCGCCGATCGCCCCGCGGTATCGGGGCTCAGGCGGTCTCGCGCTGGCGGTAGCGGGTGACGTAGCCTGCGATCCGGTTCCGCATCAAGATGCTGCTGACGTCGCAGAGTTCGGAGACCTTCTTCTTGTTGTTCTCGAAATCCGCGGTGAACTGGTCGGCGTGCAGCTTCACGAGCTCGATTGCGACGCGCTTGATGTAGGTAGGCCGGATGTTTCCCAAGGCGTGTCACTCCGTTATCCAGGTCGGTGAGCGTGCGCCAAAGGGTGGGACGTAGATAAACGTTCCTGAGGAACAAGCGGGCCGCCGCCGGCCGGCCGCAATTGGGAAGACCATTTGCCAACTATTAAATAGGAACCTCCAATACGCTTTCACGGGAACGCGGGGGCGCGGTCCCGAGGAGAACCGGTGCCGATGGAAGAGTCCCTCGTGAACGTGGAGTTCCTGAAGAGCTCGAACAATTTCGTCGCCCGGATCCAGAGCGAGCTCGGCGGGATGCGGGAATACCGGAGCTCCTCCTTCGAGGAGGTCCTGGAGCAGGTCGTCATCGACCTGCAAGAGGAGTTCGAGTCGTACTGATCAGGCGCCCTTCCAGGTCGCTTTGCGCTTCTCCAGGAAGGCCGTCATCCCCTCGACCTTGTCTTGCGTCGCTCCGGCGACGCCGAAGGCCGCGGTCTCGTAGGAGAGCCCCTGAGAGAGCGGCATCTCCTGCGCGGCCCGGAGGCAGGCCTTCGCCAGGGCGATGGCCACGGGACTCTTGTCGACCATCTTGCGGGCCAGCGCCTTCGCCTCCTCGAGCAGCCGGTCCGCGGGCACGACGCGGTTCACGAGCCCGATCCGCTCCGCCGTGGCCGCATCGATGGCCTCGCCCGTGAAGACCATCTGCGCCGCCCAGCCGCCTCCGACCAGCCGGGGGAGGCGCTGGCTGCCCCCGAACCCGGGGATGATCCCGATGTTGATCTCCGCCTGCCCGATCTTCGCGTTCTCCGAGGCGAGCCGCAGGTCGCAGGCCATCGCGATCTCGCAGCCGCCCCCGAGGGCGTGGCCGTTGATCGCCGCGAGGATCGGCTTGGGGCAGCCCTCCATGGCCTCCCCGAGCCGGCGGCCGAGCTCGGAGAAGGCCTGCATCTCGAGCCCGCTCTTGCCGACCATCTCCTTGATGTCCGCCCCCGCGACGAACGCCTTGTCGCCTGCGCCCGTCAGGATGATCGCGCCGACCTGCGGGTCGCGCGCGAGGCGGCCGAAGACCGCGGTGAGCTCCTGGACGACCTCGGTGTTGAGGGCGTTCCGGACCTCCGGTCGGTTGATCGTGACGATCGCGACGCGGTCCTGGACGTCCACGAGGATGAAACCGGGCATGGGAACCGGCGGTCGGTATGGCGGAGGGCGCGATGAAGCTTCGGCCCGAGGAGGCGAGGACCCGAGGTGCGGCGGCTCAACCCTTCGTGTAGTCGTACACGCCGCGTCCCGACTTCTTTCCGAGCCGGCCGGCGCGCACGTACTTCCGCAGGAGCGGCGACGGCCGGAACTTCGGATCCCCCGTCTCCCGGAAGAGGACCTCCATCACGTCCAGCCCTATGTCGATGCCCGTGTAGTCCGCCAACTCGAACGGGCCCATGGGCATGTTCGTCCCGAGCTTCATCGCCTTGTCGATGTCCTCCGCGCTCGCGACGCCCTCCTGGAGGAGGTTGAACGCCTCGTTCATCATGGGCACGAGGAGCCGGTTCACGACGAAGCCCGGAGCCTCCTTGACCTCGACGGGCTCCTTCCCGAGCCTGACGCAGAGCTCCTTTGCCAGCGCGACGGTCGCGTCGCTCGTCTCCGAGCCGCGGATGACCTCGACGAGCTTCATGACCGGGGCCGGGTTGAAGAAGTGCATCCCGACCACCCGGTCTGGGCGCTTCGTGACGTTCGCCATCTCCGTGATGCTCAGGGAGGAGGTGTTCGAGGCGAAGACGACCTCGGGCGCCGCGATCCGGTCCATCTCGGCGTATATCTCCCGTTTGATCTCCATCTTCTCGAAGACGGCCTCGATGACGACCTGCGCTCCGGACAGAGCTTCCTTCAGATCCACGGTCCCGTGGACCTTCGCGATGAGGGCGTCGACCTCGGCCTGGACCATCTTGCCCTTCTCCACGCGCTTCATCAACGGATCGCGGATGCGGCGGAAGCCGCCGTCCACGAACTTCTGGTCGATGTCCCGCATGGACACTTGGAACCCCGCGGCCGCACACGTCTGGGCGATCCCCGCGCCCATGGTCCCCGCGCCAATCACGGCGATCTTCCGCACCTGGTCCAGCGGCATGCTCGTCCCCCGTTGCGCGGCGTGCATGGCCCTCTTCCGATATAAGGCCGGACGGCGCCGATCGGCGTCGAGGGAATCCCCCGCTAGCGACGTGTCCGGGGCGGGGTGGCCGCCGCTCCCAATCCCTGCGCCTACGGGGACGGGGGCATCGGCGGCGCCATGGCCATCTTCGGCGTTCGGGACAGGAGGAGCACGACGCCGGCCACGAGGAAGACGACTGCCGCGACGAGGGCGAGGTACCAGCCCCAGCCCGCGGCCCAGGTGACCGTCGCTTGGGCGAAGGAGCCGACGGTCGTCGTCTTCGATCCCCAGAACCCGGATACCGTCGTGCCGGACGCGGCGACGCCGCTGTCCTGGTTCACCGCGTCGGGCAGGGAGGACATCACGTACAGCGTCGAGACGAGGACGACGAGGAATGCGAGGATCCCGAGCACGCCTCCGAGGCGTTTCAGCGAGGGGTTCGCACCGGACATCGCCCCGACGACGACCATCCCGACCCCGATGATGAGTCCCAGGATCAGGAGGACCGTGGCGAGCGTGAACACCGAGCCGACGTGCGGAGCATCGTTGTAGTTCGTCGTGTTCGAGGAGGAAGTCGAGCCCATCTGGAAGGACCCGAATCCTCCGAACAGGCCGAGCTCGGAATGGCCCGTCATGGAGAGCGGTCCAACGGAGGCCGAGGTGTCCATCACCCACCAGGGACCGATGACCGCGACGATCGCGAGCACCATCGCAACCACGCCGATGACGACGCCGAGCTTGCCAGGCATGCAACACCCTCCGGACCCGGGAACGGACCGGGTCGTGCCCGCATCCGACCGGAGCTATAAAACGTGTTCTCCGCCGGCGCCGGAGGCGTTACATACGCCAGGGGCCGTGCCGCCGCGCGTGAACCGGAGCCCGTACGCGGGCATCGCGCTGGCCGTCCTCTCCGTCTCCTGGGCGTCCATCTTCATCACGTGGTCCACGTCCCCCGCGATCACGATCGCGCTGTACCGCCTCGGGCTCGCGACGCTCATCCTCGCGGGCGTTCTCCTCGCGCGCCTCTTCGTGTCTGGAACGCGGCCGCTGAAGGGGCTGCCGCGGCGCGACCTCCTCATCATGGCGGGCATCGGAGCGATCCTCGCGACGCACTTCACCCTCTGGATCTCCTCGTTGAAGGTCCCCCAAGAGAGCATCGCCGCCTCCGTGGTCCTCGTGACCTCCCATCCACTCATGGTCGGCCTGCTCTCGCATTTCGTCCTGAAGGAGCGGCTGAACAAGTGGATGGCCGTCGGGATCCTCGTCGGGTTCAGCGGGGTCGTCGTGATCGCCCTCTCGAACTACGGACCCGGCGGGAGCCTCCTGTACGCGGACGGACTCGCGTTCGCCGGCGGCATCATGGCGGGCTTCTACTTCCTCGCGGGACGCCGCCTCCGCCAGCGCGTCGCCCTCCTGGACTACGCGTTCGTCGTCTACGCGTGCGCGACCGCGGTCCTCTTCCTCTACGCGGTCGTCCTCGGGCAGAGCCTGACGCCCGTGGGGAACCCGGACACGGAGCTCCTCCTGTTCCTGGCCCTCGCGGTGGTCCCGCAGCTCGGCGGCCACACCCTGTACAACTGGTCCCTGCGGTACGTCCCGGCGCCGGTCGTCAGCCTGAGCCTCGTCGGCGAGCCGGTGGGGTCGAGCCTGCTCGCCTGGGTCATCCTGAGCCAGGTGCCGACCGCGGGCGTCGGGCTAGGCGCCGGCCTCGCCCTCCTGGGGATCTACCTGACCGTCTACGGGCAGGGGACCCGGACGCGCGAGATCCTCGTGACGCGGGACGTCGAGTGACGGGAGACCGCGGGAGGTCGGAGAGCGTCCCGCGCGGCATACCTCTACTTAGAGGTATGAGCCGGGCCGGAGGGCCTCGACGCGCGACGGTCCGGAGCGGTCCACCCGGTCACGCGGAATCCGGGCCGCGGCCCTTCCGCTCGAACTGCTTCGCGTACAGCTCCTTGAGGCGGGCGTACGTGTCCGCGTCCCCGGGCCCCTTGTCCTCCCGGATCCGGACGATCCGGGCGAAGCGGAGGGCGAACCCGCTGGGGTAGTGGGGGCTCCTCTGGATCTCGTTGTACGCGACCTCGACGACGACCTCGGGGCGGACGTGGAAGCCCCACCGCTCCTCCGAGGTGGCGAGGGCCTTCATGCGCGCGGTCATCGCCTCGAACTCCTCGTCCGTGAGGCCCTTGAACGTCTTCCCGATCATCTGGAAGCCGCCCGTGGCCTCGTCGCGCACGGCGAGCCAGTAGTTCGACAGCCAGCCCTCCCGCCGGCCCGAGCCCCACTCCGCCGCGACGATCGCCAGGTCCAGGCGGTCCGCGGGCTTAATCTTGAACCACTTCTTCCCCCGCTTCCCCACCGTGTACGTCGAGTCGAGGGCCTTCGCCATGAGGCCCTCGTGGCCGGCGTCCAGCGACTCCCGGAGGAAGGCCTCGATCGCCTCCTTCGCGCGGACGATCCGGCGCGGGGCCAGCGTCTCCGCGGGGACGAGGGACTCGAGCCGCGACCAGCGCTCGCGGTACGGGAGGTCCATGAGGCTCTCGCCGCCGAGGGCGAGGAGGTCGAAGAGGTAGAGCCGCAGCGGGATCTCCCGGGACGCGGCCTCGATGTCGTGGACGCGGCGGAAGCGGCGCATGAGGTCCTGGAAGGGGAGCGGCCGCCCCGCGTGGTCGATCGCGACGACCTCGCCCTCGAGCAGGAAGCGGTCCGCGGGCAGGCCGCGCGCGAACGCCACGATCTCGGGGAGGCTCTCCGTGACGTCGGTGAGGCGGCGGCTGAAGACGCGGATGGCCGCGCCGTCGCGGTGGATCTGGATGCGGGCGCCGTCGAGCTTGAACTCGACCGCCGTCTCGCCGCCGTGCTCCGCGAGCACCTCATCGAGGTCCTCGGCCATCTCCGCAAGCATGGGCTTCACCGGCGACAGGAGCCGCAGCCCGGCCGCGCGCAATCCAGGCAACCCGTCGGTGAGGGCGATCTCCGCGACGCGGCCGAGGTCCCCGAGGAACATGTGCGCGCCTCGCACCGCTTCGGCATCGACGCCGGCGGCGTCCGCGATCCCCTCGAGCATGACGCCCTCGTTCACGCCGATCCGCATCTCGCCGAAGACGATGCGGAGGAGGATGTCCCGGTCCCCCGCGTCCACGCGGCCGAGGAGGGACTCCAGGAGGCGGCGCCTCTCCCGCACAGAGTCCGCGCCGTGCGCCGCCGCGATGGCAGCGAAGGCGCGGGAGACCTCCAGGACGGTGAGCGGTTCCGCGACGAGGGTCGTCTGCCGCTTCCCCTCCAGGGCCCGGCGGAGGGTGGCCCACCCGACGTTCAGCGCGCGCTCGTCCGCCTCGGCGAAGATGCGGCCCACGACGAGGTGGACCGCGGGCGCGACCTCGTCCCGCCGCAGGGACCGCAGGAAGTCCGCGATCAGGGCGCGCTTCTCGAGACGGCGGGGCGTGGCCTCGAGGTTCCGCGCGAGGTGGGCGAGGGAAGCGAAGGGGGTCTCCGGCACGGGCGGGGTCACGGCAACCTCGGACCATCCGAGCCCGCGGGTTTCAAGGTTTCGCCGGCCTCCGCGGCCGCGGGCGGCTCCTTCGTCCCACCGAACACGTAGAGGGCGATCGTGGCGCCCGCCATGAGGGCCCCGCCCGCGATCTGCGTCCCGCTCAGGGGCTGGCCGGGGAAGACCACGAGCGAGAACAGGACGCCCCAGAGGGCGGAGGTCGAAAGGATGGAACCCGCGCGGATGGCCCCGATCTTCCGCAGGGAGTAGTAGAACAGGACCGTGAAGCTCGCGACGCCGGCGAAGGCGATCACGAGGAGCAGCCACGCGTCCGGACCCGACGGCACGAGCGGGGCGCCCGTGAGCACGACGATCGGGACGAGCAGGGCGGACCCGAGGAGCAGCTTCGCGGAGATCATCGGGAGGATGCGCGAGCGCCGGCTGAGCACCGTGCTGCCGTTGTTGTCGACTCCCCAGAAGAACGTCGCGAGGATGACGAGCAGGTTCCCGGCCAGGTATTGCACGGACGCGAGATCGCCGAGGCGCAGCTCCGTCGTCACCGTGAACGCGCCGATCACGACGCCGGCGAGGGCGACGTAGCCGAGGTGCGACAGCCGGTCGCCCAGGAAGGTGAAGGCGATGACGACGGTGAAGACGCTCTCCGAGTTGGAGAGGAGGGCCGCGTTCGACGCGGTCGTGCCCGTGAGGCCGTAGTAGTACGCGACGGGAGCGGCGACGGCGCCCGCGGCCGTGATCAGCAGGAGGAGGGGCGCGTCCTTCCGCGGCATCTTGTGCCGTGCGAGCGCGGGGAAGTACAGCAGCCCGGGAGGGAACTGCGTGTACAGCGCGATCGTCATCGGGGGGATCGTCGCCTCGACGAGTTTGGAGAGGTTCGCCCAGAGCCCGTAGAGGACCGCCGCGACCGAAACCGCAACATATCCGACGATGCGCGCCTGGTCCCGGGCGGGCACCCGGTACGGAAGGCAGGCGACCGATAAAGAGATGCCGTGCGCGGGCCGCTACGATACCCTTAAGTCCGCAAGAGAGGATGCTTTCACACCGGCTCTCGAAGCGAGGGGAGGGTTCCCACGGGAGAGATTCTCCGCGTGATCCGAGACGACGGGTCCGTCGACCCCGCGACCGACCCCGGGCTCTCGCGATCGGATGCGGAGCGACTGTACCGCGGCATGATGCTCGAGCGGATCCTCGACGACCGCATGCTCGCGCTCCAGCGCCAGGGGCGCATCGGCTTCTACGGTCCCTCCGTGGGCCAGGAGGCCGCCATCGTCGGCGCCGCGGCCGCGATGGAGGGCGGCGACTGGATCGTGCCGCAGTATCGCGAGCCCGGGGCGGCCCTCGCGCGCGGCATGCCCCTGAAGGACCTGATCTGCCAGTTCATGACGAACGCCGGCGATCCCGCGAAGGGCCGGCAGATGCCCTGCCACTACGTCTACCGCAAGGGGAACTTCCTCTCCATCTCCTCGCCCGTGGGCACGCAGATCCCGCACGCGATGGGGATCGCGTGGGCGATGAAGCTCCGGAAGTCGAAGGACGCGGTCCTCGTCTACTTCGGGGACGGCGCGACGAGCACGCCGGACTTCCACGTCGCGATGAACTTCGCGGGCGTCTACGGCGTTCCCTGCGTGTTCCTCTGCAACAACAACCAGTGGGCCATCTCGCTCCCGGTGACGCGACAGACGGCCTCGGCGACCCTCGCGGAGAAGGCCGCGGCCTACGGCCTCCCCGGGTTCCGCGTGGACGGCATGGACGGCCTCGCCGTGTATGCCGCGGTCCGGCGGGCCGCAACGGCCGCGCGGCAGGGGCACGGGCCCACGATGATCGAGGCCGTCACGTACCGCTTCGGGCCGCATTCCTCGAGCGACGACCCGTCGCGTTACCGCGACGAGAAGGAAACCGCGGCGTGGCGGGCCCGCGACCCCCTCGTCCGCTTCCGCCGCTACCTGGAGAAAGCGGACGGCTGGGATGACGAGCGCGAGGCGGCCCTCGAGAAGGAGATCGGGGACGACATCACGCGGGCCGTCGCGGAGGCCGAGGCGATGGGCCCGGTCCCCATGGACCTCTTCTTCACGGACGTCTACGAGGACGTGACCTGGAACCTTCGCGAGGGACTCGCGGAGGCCCGCTCCGTTCCGCGGAGGTGAACGCATGCCGAAGAAAGGGAATCCCGGCGCTCCTCCGACCCCGGCGGGCGGGAGCGCGGTGATGCGGGCGCACGAACTCTTCAAGCAAGGCCGAACCTCCGA
>Ga0153916_10004860_pt1 | contig 10198 bp, 9 predicted proteins | sample Opewatmetagenome_FD_109642 | JGI IMG/M metagenome (GOLD analysis project Ga0153916, IMG submission 109642) | Freshwater wetland microbial communities from Ohio, USA - Open water 3 Core 3 Depth 4 metaG | ecosystem: Environmental > Aquatic > Freshwater > Wetlands | place: USA: Ohio, Lake Erie, Old...
ATTCGTCAGCCCTACACTCAATAACAACTCATACACGGCGAACAATAGCTGGATTTACATAAATGTTTCCGCAGGGGAGGATTTGGATACATGCCTGTTGGATATGACCCCGAGCGTGGAGAATAACTCAGAATCCGTGACGAGCTTCCAGATGTCATACAATTTCTGGCCTTCCGAGTTTAACGGTACTGTGGACTCCGACACGGAGCATGGGGACACGGGGAGAGTCGGATATGAGGGATATATGACTGCATATAATAGGGTGATTTTCCCGTTCAATATGTCAGGGATAACAGAGAACACGACCAACGCCACGCTGACATTTTATGTGGATAGTGATGGCACTCCAGAGTTCAGCGACATCTTTGAGGCCCAGATATGGTATAACGAATCGTTCAACCTTGACAGTGATTATTGCAGGACCAATGCCAGCACGAAGCTGGAGTGCTGGAATCACACGGAATGGGGTGGGATTAACATAGGCAACATCTCCATAGATACTGATAATTCATCGTATTCTATTGAAGTTACAGATGCCTTTAATCTCGACCATACGGACGGGCATTTGAACATTTGGGTAAAGAGCAATGTGGAGAATGATTCGGTTTGGACGGATGCGATAACCATAGTGATTGATAATACTTATGCGTGGCAGACTGACCCGGCAATAACATACACAGAGACATCATTCGCGAATGTCACCATGAGCCTTGACGCGGGAAAGAGGTATTGCAACTACAATGCCACGGGCCTAGCGAATGGCACAGCCTACTATTTTCGCGTGTACGCTAACGATACCGCAGGAAACCTTAATGTGACTGAGGACAGGCAGATAACCATAAACCTGAGCGATGAAGGAATAACCCCAACACTTCCGCAGCCAACATGGGTAACACCGGCGACCAACGCAACAGCGACAAGCATAAAATACCAGCTAATGAACTGGACAGGAACAAGCACGGCAAGTTCAGGGAAGATTGAATGGTGCAACACTTCATGCGTCAACTACACGGCCACATGCTCCGGGAATTATTGCTACCTGAACATGAGCCAGACAGCGAACCTGACCTATGTGGTCGCCAGGGGATACATAACCAACGGAAGCGGGGAGAACGTGACTCAGAACTGGTACATAAATTTCTCGAACCAGCAGACCCCTGGAAACTGTACAAGGATAGCCAATATAAACCATACCAATCTCGGTGAGCATTCCATAATCAACCTAACAACTGGCGATTGGAATCTTGAGCAGATATGGGACTGCATAGAGAACAATCAGTCGCTCCAACAGACCTCAAGCAAGGTGTGGTTTCTGAATGCGAACATAACTGTCAGCTCTGGTGCCACGCTATGGTTAAACGATAGTGATATTGTGTGGTTAAAGATAAACTCCAGCGGAGCTGGAGCAACGGCAAGCAACAACCATGTCATCAACGGCTCTGGGAGGCTGATGATAAATAACACAAAGATAACGAGCTGGAACAGTGTGACCAACAGCTTTGACACAGGTTCTGTCATTGGGAGCGATGCGAGAAGCTACATTGTCATGAGCAGCTATGGTGGCATGCATTATGTGGAGAACTCCAACGTGAGCTATTTGGGTTGGTCACTTGACGATTCTGGGTATTACAAATCGCAGGGTCTTGAGTTTGAATACACACAATTGTGGTATGACAATAATTCGGGAACGGGTATGAGGACAGGCATAACCCTATATAGGGGATACAACAGCACTATAAAGAACTCTGTCCAGACCTATGCTGGGGATGATGATGGATTCTTCATCTATATCTCCAACACCACGCTAGTACACAATAACAACTGCACTGGAAATCATATAAGTGCCTGTATTCAGGTTGCGGATAGCAATAATTGCACAATAACGGACAACTACGCTTCAGATACCACATATGGGTTCTGGATTATAGGGAATTACTGGAATGGTGGCTACTATAACCTCATAGCTAATAACACCGCAGTGGGCAATACATACGGCTTCGCTGTGGAGTATGGTGGATATTACCAGACTTACAGGAATAATACGGCTTATAATAATGATTACGGGTTCTGGACAAATATAGCCCCATCGAACACCACGGGATGCAGCCCATGCACACAAACAGGGTTTGTTTTCGAGAACAACACGATAAGGAACAACACCATAAGTAATGTTAAGATAGGCGTGCCTTTCACCAATACACGCTGGAACTGGAACAGCATATACGGTCCGGGAACGGGATATAATTTCGACAACAGCCAGACTGCCACGGTCAACGCCACGTACAACGATTGGTGGTTTTACACAAACGCCAGCATAGAGGCGGAGCTTAACCAGAACTCAGGAACCATATATTATTACCCATTCCTCGGGGCCACAGAATCAACCCTTCCCCAACCCTACATCATAGAGCCGGCCAACGGCACGAACGTCTCAACGAAATACCTGTTCATAAACGCATCCGACAATGCCACCGTCACGAGCTGCCAGCTAAACTGGAACAACGGGAGCGCAGTGAACTACACGATGTCCGCAGCCGGGAAGTCATGCAGCATCAACATCAGCCAGAGTCAGAACACGACAGTTCTGTGGTTCGTCTATATCCAGAACTCGACAGGCTGGAATGTGAGCAAGACTATGACAACGGGATTCAGCAACCTCCAGCAGGATACGGACCCACCTGACATAACTTGGAATTCCCCCGCCTCCAACAATACGTTCACAAACAATGTGTCATGGATATACTGGAATGTGACGGTAAGCGAGACGCCGAACGCATGTCTTCTCAACTACGGAACGGCTGGTGAAGTTGATAACTTTACCATGACCATAGACGGCAGCTATTGCTATTACAACGGCACTGACCTGGCCAACCAGAGCATGTATTGCGGGTTCGTGTATGCCAACGACAGCTCCGGCAACATGAACGCATCGGAGACCAGGTGCGCCACGATAAACCTCAGCCAGGGAGTCACGCCAACGCTGCCGCAGCCTTACTTCGTCTCCCCTACACCGGCTAACGGGACCAAGATAGAGGTCAAGTACCAGCTTTTCAACTGGACGGACTATAATACAGCCAGCTCTGGCAAGCTATGGATCAACACAACCAACACGAACTACTCGGCCACATGCTCTGGGAAGTATTGCTACTACAACTACACTTACTCGAGCAACATATCCTTCGCATGGAAGGCCTACATCACCAACGGCACGGGGGAGAATGTCACGAACGGCGGGTGGGCTTACTTTGAGATACAGGGCGAAAGCTCCAGCCTCCCGCAGCCGTATTTCATATCCCCTGCCAACGGGACCAACGTGACAACCAAATACTTGTTCGTGAATGCCAGTGACTACTCCACAGTGACAGGTTGCAAGCTGGAATGGGATAATGGCACTGCCACCAACTACACCATGACCATAGGGGGCAAGTACTGCTACATCAATATCTCCCAGGACACGAACACGACAGTCCTCTACAAGGTATATGTCACGAACGCATCGGGGGAGAACGTGACGGCTGAATGGTCCACGGGATTCCAGATACAGTACCCGGACACATCCCTCTACTCGTTCCACATAATCCCATATGATGAGGTCTCGCTGGCAAGGATATACAACTTCACTGTGGAGTTCATAACCTCGGCAGGCTCAAAGTTCTTCGGGATAAACACCACGTTCCTTTCCAATGTTTCAGACATCATAAACCCCAGTTTCCTTTATGACAGAAACTCCTCATCATTCGCCTATGTCACAACTGGAGGAGCCGCCAACTATACCATGTCAGGCAGGATGTTTGTTGGGGACTCAAACAAGATATGCGCCAAGTGGAACATTAGCAATGGCGTGAACAATGTGTACCTATGGCTTTATGCCAAGAATGCAAGCGGGTGGAATGTGCTTGGCTTTGCCAACATAGCCCCCAGCTCCAGCGAATCAAGGACGGACTGCATAACGATAGCCCCAGCAAGCTACGACAACATGGTGGATGTGAACGTGACGATGGAGACGTTCGGAGGGGCAACGGTCACGGCCTACCTGTTCGAGGCGTATCCCATAACCCACAACCTTTCCAACGATGCCCTAACCATAAACCAGTCGCTCCTCGTGAACGAGGACGACACCAGGATAGATGTTGCGGATGTGGCAGGCCTGTACTACGAGAGGAGCTACATCGAGGATGTGAACCAGGACGGGAACATAACGGTGACTGCCTACCTCCCCCCGAAGTCATCCACAGTTGTCCAGTCGGTTTTCATAGTGAAGAACCAGTGGGGGAGCGCCATATCATCGGCCAGCCTTACAGTCAAGAAGAACATAGGGGGGACATACACCACGATAGGGAGCATGACGACCGATGACACCGGGACGGCATCCTTCTACCTGATAGAGAATGCCCCATACAGGCTGACTGTCGTATCAGGCAGTACAACGCTCCTCTACTCGTTCACGGCGCTGGCCCAGACATATTACATAACCATGAATGAGTCCCTTGAGGTGAACTACACGGCGCTGTTCGATGACATCTTCATGTCTGTGGGGCCTGCCTACATCTCCTACAACGGCAGCCTGACAAGCTACGACCAGAAGTTCACGCTCAACATATCCTCTAACAAGTCCCTGCTGACGAACTTTGGAGTGATGCTGTTCTGCAACGGCACATACCTACTGAACATGACCAATGTGTCGGAAGCAAGCGGTGGCCTGCTGGAGATAACAGAGGATATAGCGGCCTGTGACAACATAACGATGAGCTACTACTTCGAGAAGTCAGGCTACGGAATATGGTGGAAGGACCAGATATACCAGGTGCTGAGGGGGTCGGGTTATGGGCTGTGGCAGGCCATCCGCCTGTTCCAGGGAGGGTTCTCAGCCGATGTCCAGGTGTTCGTGTTCATAATAGTCCTCGTGATAATAGGCTCGGCTTTGGTGGCCTTCGGCCCCGAAGGCTCCATAGTGGCCAGCCTCGTGGCCTTCGGGGTGTTCGTCTATATGGATTCCGGGGCGGCTGCTCCTCTGGGCCTGTCAGGGATATTCATAGTCATATCGCTGGCTTCCCTCGGGATGATAGCCGTGAAGAGGAGGTGGATCTGATGGATGACCTCGGGCTTGTGACCATGGTTCTGCTGCTTGGCGTAGGCTTCGCCCTGTATGTGGGAGGGCCGTCCATCTGCACCTTCCAGGGGCTATCAGGGGAGGACTGCGCCAGCTTCGCAGTGCCGGGGTTCTTCGACTTCATAAACCTGCTGGCCACCGGGGACTTCTCCACTCTGGCCAACACCTACATATTCACGCCCCTCAATGGCATAATAGCAGTGGGGGCGTTCGGGATAGCCCTGTACACGGGAAGCTCCGACACGTTGAGGACCACGCTGGCCCTCACCATGCTCATGACCATAGCCAACATATTCTTCGTGCCGCTGGCCTACTTCAGGAGCATAGGCGGGACTGAGATAGTGGCAGGCACGGGGTTCACGATGAGCATGTTCGTGGTGGGGTTTTTCAACCTGCTGCTCATACTTACGATAGTGTCTTTCGTGATGGAGAGGAGATGGTAATGACACGCAAGCAGTCCATAGGGTTGTTCCTCAGGATACTGTGGGACAACATGAAGGACGGGATAGGCAAGTGGAGGAAGGGTGATTTCAATGGTTGACGTCACGGCAGTCTATACGAACTACGTGGATTACATCTTCGGGGATGCCATGCTGGCCAGCCTCGGCTTCCTCCTGATACTGACCATGATAGGCATAAGGTTCCGGTGGAACCTCGAGACCTACATAATAGTGTTCACGCCGACCATGACGCTGATGATGGGGAGCATACTCCCCCTGGACGTCAGCCCGCTCATACTGGTCGGTCTTGGGTTGTTCATAGGCTTCGGCCTGCTGGCAATCATAAGGAGGTAACATGGATATAAGGCAGAGGATGGAAGAGATGAGGCTCAGAAGGAGAGGCCTGAAGAAGGAACGGGGGGCATGGAAGGAAACCCCGAAGTCAAGGGAGATAAGCGCCTATGAGAAGTACAAGGAGCAGTACATGGAGCAGGCCGCCGAGGAGAGAGGAAAAGCCCGTGCCAGAAAGGAAGCCACAGCCTGGAAGAACCGCCCCACCACAGGCGAGAGGTTCCAGCAGGGGTTCAGCCTGTTCTCCGGACAGATGAAGAAAGGCGCAAGATCCTTCGGCAAGTCCCAGAAGGGCAGGTCCTTCGACCTGGGAGTGTCAGAGATGCGGAACCCCATGGTCAGGCCGGCCTTCGGGGAGTTCAAGATGCGGCCCCTTGTCGGAGGCAAGAGGAAGAGGATAAGGGCGTTCTAAAAGCGGAGGTGCAGATATGCTGCCAATGAAAGAAACGAAGAGCAAGTTCAAGAAGAAGGTAAAGTCCGGGTTCGGCAAGCCTGTCCGTTCAGGCTTCGAGGCATCAGCCAGGAAATAAGGGAAATGATAAAATGGCGTGCAAAGGCCGGAAACGCAGGCATAAAAGGAAGCGTTTAGGGTAGGGGGAACGCTCACTTCTTGGCCATGGAATCAAGGGTTTTTTCTATTCTCTCGAGCTTATTTATCCTGCTCATGGCATCACTTTTTCCCAAAATGTCGGCTGATGTATGTATATTGGGTCTTTCCATTTCTTCTTGGCCGCCCTGACCGCAGTTCCAACCTGATACCTGAACCTATCACTACCCTCCTCTATTGCCTCAAAGACAACCTTCGCCACATCCTCTGGATTTAATAGGTATTTATGGGCATTCGGACTAGCAAAGTAATCCTTCATGCCGTCCATAACTTTCTTGTATTCTGGCATCGAGCCGACATAATCGAGATTCCTTGCAAACCTTGTCTTTGTTCCAGGAAGTTCTATCACCTTAACTCTTATCCCGAATGGCTTTAGTTCCCACCATAATGATTCCGAGAATCCCTCTATTGCGAACTTTGAGGCGCAATAGATAGATGAACATTCATGCCCCTTTATCCCTGATGAACTTGAGATGTTGATTATCGTGCCTCCGTATTGTTTTCTCATAATTGGAATTACTGCTTTACATACCCTTACTGTCCCCCAGAAGTTGGTTTCCATGTTGGCTTTTGCCTGTTCTAAGGTTGTTTCCTCCAAAGCACCTGCAAGACCATAACCAGCGCAGTTTATGAGGATATCTATACCTTTTATATTGCCTTTAATTATCTTTTTAATACGGTTATCTATGGATTTTTCATCATTCACATTTAGGTATTTTCTGTCCCCTCCCCAGACAAGGTATAGATTCTCTGAATCTTTCAATATTTGTGCTATGGCTTTTCCTATCCCTCCTGACATTCCAGTTATTAGGACTGTTCTCATGCTATCGCATCCCTAAAGAATATGTCCATTGCCCTGTGGCAAGACATCCAACAGCTATTGCAGCCCCTTATCTCCCTATGGAGTTTCTTGGTTATTTCTGAATTCCAAATATAATCAAGGGAGTTGGCATAAAGGTTCCCTAGGATTATGTCCTTCTTGCAACATAATGGTATGTCACCATTCGGGTTCACGGTTATCCTCATTGTTGGGCTGATGCATGGTATTGAGAATTTTCCATTAAACCATTCATGGTAATGCCTCAAATAAGGGGATTCCTCCTTTGTGAAATCGAAGCTTATGGGTTTTTCCTTCACATCGAACAACCTAAATGGCTGGTATATGCTCACCCCCAAAACAAGCCCATTCCTTCTGGCATACTCTTTCACGAACCCATAGTCCTTCTGGGTATTCCAAGGCGTGGCTGCAAAGAATATGCTCAGGTTGACATTGCCTTTAAGCTCCTGGACAACTCTATCCACATTCTCCCAGTTGTCTATACACCTGACTTTCTTATAGCCATCCCTGTCCCCATCCATTGACACGCATACCTCTTGGATGTCAAACTCCTTCACGGTTCTTATCAACTTGTCGGCAAGGATGCAGTTAGAGATTACGAAATATTCCTTGCTATTATTATTGAACAGTTCAAGGATTTTTTTGTATTTGGGGTGAAGCAGGAATTCCCCTCCCTCAAGACCGTAGCGTGTCTTGTAGAGCATACCATTCGTGACCCTAGCATCAAGGATGCCCTCAAATATACTCAAGGATAAGTCAATCTTTGGCTGTTGCTTCCAGATGTGACAATGGTTGCACTTGGAATTGCATCTGTTAGTAGCATAAATCAGCACATCCTGTATCCTCCTGTTCCTAGAAACATACTTGTATTGCTGCTTCTTGACGAACTTCTTTAGCATTACTTCACCCTCTCAATAATCCAGCCTATCCCTTCCCCAATCGAACCCGCTATCACGAGCAGGATTATCATAGGGATAAGGAGAATGGCTACTATCTTCCCGAACATGTTGCCTCCTCGTATATCCTTTTCAGTTTCTCGTTCCGCTTCCTTATCGAGAACCTTCCCGATTCTATTTCTTTCCTTGCATTCTCCCCCATCCGCTTCCTTAATTTCGTGTCTTTAATCAACAAGGAGCATTTCTGGACTATCTGCTCCACCAAGTCCCTGTTCGGTGTCCGCTTCATGAAGTCCTCTCTCTCCTTCGGCGTGGTGTATTGGGGAAACCTGTCCCTTGTGAATGGGGTTTGGAGAAGGAAGCCTGTCTTGCCGTCTTTCACGATTTCCCTCTCCGCGTATTGGTCTATCCCTATCACAGGCATCCCGAAGCTCATGGCCTCAAGCTGGGCGAACCCAAAGGTGTCAAAATGCCCCAAGAACAGGAACACATCAGAGGTCGGATAGACCGCATTATAAAGCATGTCTCTTGGTAACCCATGAACCATTTGAAGCTCCACATCATGCTTCGTCTTTATCTCCTTGAACGCCTGTTCTATGAACTGGCATCCCCTCTCGTAATACCTGTTCCCAACGAACAGGAACTTAATCCCTCCATGCTTTGCTTTCTTCTGCTTCGGAATGTCTATTGCCGGATATACCACTTCCAGCTTGTCCTTTATCTCTGGGAACTCCGCTTCTATGCTTCTTTTTGCCGCTTCTGTATGCGGCATTATCCTTTTGCATCTGGGATTCCCCAATAGCTTGAGTATCATCGTCCTGTATCCGTTATGCTCCAGCTTGTCATAATGGAAATTCGACAATGTTCCAACATCTTCCAAATCCATGACCCACGGTATCCTGTTCATTATCATCAGGTTATTGGAATGAACCATGTCGGGACGGTAAATCATAAGCATCTCGTCTAGGCTGACTGCGGCTGGCCTGAACCGTGTATAATACTTCCATAACCTTCTTCCCCAGCCAGCCTTTCCTGACATGGAATCCTGCCTTGCTTCCTCTATGTATTGCACGCCCTTCGGCTCATATCCCATGTAGTAGCCGTTCATCGGATGCCGGCCCTTGCGAAGGAATACCCTCATGGTCTCAGCCTCCTGTATGTGTTGTTCACTTTTATATGGCAATGGTTCGGGCAGCAGACGCACTCAAAGGTCTTGATGTGGCGGTAGCAGGTCTTGTATGTTTTCACTTTCCCGCCTCCTTCTTTTGGGATTGCTTTTCATAGTAACGTCTGGACTTCATTCTTCCCCTCTCCATTATGTGTTCAAGTTGGCAATGCTCAGAGCAAAAATGGTTCCTTGTATTTGCCTCTTTCAGAATTATTCTTTTTCCACACTTGAAACAAAAACGAACTATTGTTCTCACCTTCCCGCCTCCTTCTTTTGGGATTGCTCAGGATTCATCTCCCTCCTATCTTCCTCATCAAGCATATCTTCTATAATTTGAATGAACTGCCTCGCAAGTAGTCGTGCTTGCCTATCCATTCTTCCCCTCCAGAATCTCCAGAACCTTCTCCACAGCACGATTCCAACCCATTGAATAATAACTTACGCCTTCCTCTCTCATTCTCAGTTCCGTGATCGCCTTTATCAGTTCTGAACCAAAGAGGGATGTCTGTCCACTTTCCGATGAATCCCTCTTACGTTCTCCTATCTCCCTGACGCCCTTCTTAACAAGGCACTGTTGCTCCTCATGAAACTTATGATAGATATTCGGAACTTTCTTACCGCAAAACTTGCATCTGCTTAATGGCATCGTCCCGCCTCCTTTCGGTTGAGGAGTTCCAGAACCTTCTGCAGATAGAAATGCCCCTCTTTTGATAAGCAGTTCTTCCTCAGTTCCGAGACCGCCTTTATCAGTTCTGAACCAAAGGGGGTGTCCTTGAATGGGATAACCC
>Ga0153916_10004861_pt1 | contig 10198 bp, 9 predicted proteins | sample Opewatmetagenome_FD_109642 | JGI IMG/M metagenome (GOLD analysis project Ga0153916, IMG submission 109642) | Freshwater wetland microbial communities from Ohio, USA - Open water 3 Core 3 Depth 4 metaG | ecosystem: Environmental > Aquatic > Freshwater > Wetlands | place: USA: Ohio, Lake Erie, Old...
ATGGCCCCCTTCTCGCCCGTCTCTCCCGATCGCTTCGAGCCGCGCCATTACAGCGCCTCGGATGGGCTTCGGCTCTATTACCGGGCCTATGGCGATCCGCTGGCGCCTTCCCCAGCCGTGCTCTGCCTCCCCGGCATCACGCGCAACGCGAAGGATTTCCACGATCTTGCCTGTCGTCTGGCGGCGCAGGGCCGTCGCGTCATCTGCCCCGATTACCGGGGCCGCGGCCGCTCCGGCTATGATCCCGACTGGCGGAATTACCGGCCCGAGACCTATATCGGGGATCTGCAGCAACTGCTGACCCTCGAAGGCATCGGACGGTTCGTGGCCATCGGAACCTCGATGGGCGGCCTCCTGACCATGGGACTTGCCGTGGCGCGGCCGGCAGGCCTTGCCGCCACCGTGCTCAACGATATCGGGCCGGAGATCGAACCCGGCGGCGTGTCGCGGATCATCGATTACATCGGCCAAGACCATCCCCAGCCCGATTGGGCCGCCGCTATCGCCCATCTCAAAGCCACCTATCCCGAGCTCGGCCTCCCCCACGAAAGGGCTTGGCTCAATCTGGCGCGATCCACCTTTCGCGAGGCGGATGACGGCCGGCTCCATGTCGATTGGGACATCACCCTCGCCCGACCTTTACGCGAAGGCGGGCCGATCCCCGACCTCTGGCCCTTGTTCCGCGCCCTGGATCGCCGGCCGGTCCTGGTCATTCGCGGCGGCAGCTCGGACGTATTGTCGGATGGCAGCCTTGCGAAAATGATCGCTGCCAAACCCGACCTGATTCATGTGACCCTGCCGGGCGTGGGCCATGCGCCCATGCTGGACGAACCCGCTGCCCTGGAGGCCATCGATGCCCTCTTCGCCCGCCTCGACCGTCCCCACCTTGACGGTCAGTGAGGCCGCCGCGAGCCAAGCCTTGCCGACCCATCGCGATATCGAGCAGGCGGCTCTGCGGCTCGCCGGCCATGCGATCCATACCCCCCTGCTACGCTCGCCCGCGCTGGACCAATTGACCGGCGCGCGGGTTCTGATCAAACCCGAGACGCTGCAACGCACCGGTTCCTTCAAGTTCCGCGGCGCCTTCAACAAGATCCGCCGGCTGGTCGAGGAAGGCCCGAAACCGAAGGCCATCGTCGCGTTCTCATCGGGAAACCACGCCCAAGGCGTCGCAGCCGCTGCCGCCCTCATGGGCCTGCCGGCGACGATCGTGATGCCGGCCGATGCGCCCGCCATCAAGATCAACAACACCCGCGCGCTCGGCGCCGAGGTCATCGCTTACGATCGCTATCGGCAGGATCGCGAGCAGGTAGCCAAAAAACTGGCGGAAGAACGGAATGCGGCCATCGTCCGTCCCTATGACGATCCCGACATCATCGCGGGCCAAGGCACGATCGGTCGCGAGATCGCGGCGGATGCGCTGGCCCTGGGCCTGACGCCGGAGATTGCGCTCGTGCCTTGCGGTGGCGGTGGCCTGATCGCCGGCACCGGCTTGGCGCTGAAACACGCGCTCCCGGCCATCAAGGTCTATGGCTGCGAGCCCGTCGGTTTCGACGACACCAAGCGCTCGCTCGAGGCCGGCCAGCGGGTCGCGAACGCGCCCGATGCGCGCAGCATTTGCGATGCGCTGATGGCGGCGACGCCGGGAGAGCTCACTTTCGCAATCAACCGCCGACAGCTCGCGGGCGGCCTTGCCGTCAGCGACGACGAGGTCATGCGGGCGATCGCCGTCGCTCACAATCTGCTGAAGCTGGTGGTCGAACCCGGCGGCGTCGTGGCGCTTGCCGCGCTGCTCACCGGCAAGCTCGATTTCAAGGGACGCACCGTCGCCCTCGTGCTGTCCGGCGGCAATGTCGACCCGGAGATCTACGCGCGAGCATTGGCGCTGGCCGGCTGACGCCGGCCGGCGAATCGACGATGGACACGACCCCGCTCCCGGCCCTTATGCAGGGCCGGGCAGCGCGTCAAGCCAGCCGGCGCACGAAGCTAAAGGTTTGCGGCTGCCGGAACCGATTCCGATCCGTGCCCGCGATCATGCTCGATCAAGGGTGTCACGGTGGTGTCGGCCGTCACGCTCTCGATGCGGCGGCAATGCCCCTCCAGGAACGCGCCGGGCTCGATCGCCAGGCTCGCATGGAGGATATCGCCCGAAACCCGCGCGGTGCGGTCCAGTGAAACGGTGTTGCCGCGAATCTGGCCCGTGACCGAGCCGCAAACTCGCACCGTCTCCGCGGAGACCGATCCGCGAACGTGAGCGGTGGCGCCGATGGTCACTGTCCGACTCTGGATGTCGCCCTCGATCTCGCCATCCACCTGGATGTCACCATTCGACACCAGATCGCCGACAACATGTAAATCGGCACTGATGATGGACGGGGTCGAAGAGGTCCGTGTCGTCGTACGCACCGGCTCGCTTTGAACCATGGTCGAACTCGACTGCGTTCTGTTGCTACCCTTTGAAAACATAGCGTCCTGCCTCAAGGAAGTTCATCGGATCATAGGCTTTGTCGTCCACGCGCACTTCATAGTGCACATGGGGGCCAGTGCTGCGCCCGGTATTGCCGAGTGCGCCGATCTGCTGCCGGTAGGCTACTTCATCTCCCACCTTAACAGCGATGGACTTCAAATGCCCGTACCGGGTGTGAATCCCCAGCCCGTGGTCGATTTCAACCATTTTGCCATAATCACCCTTCCACCCGGCAAACACCACCTTGCCGGGCGCCGTCGCCATCACGGGTGCGCCCAACTCGCTCAGGAAATCCAGCCCCTCATGGATCGCCAACCTGCCGTTGAGGGGGTCTCGCCTTTTCCCGAAGCCGCTCGACAACAGGAAATGGTCCAGAGGTGCAGCCAGCGGCAGGCTGTGCAGCACGAATTGCAGCCGGTCCCAGCGGTCCACCTCGTCATCGAGGCTGGCCACGGTCAGCATCGCACTTTCAGCGGCGTTCAGATCCGCGACCTGGCGCAGATCGACGAACGGCCCGCCGATGCCCGGCATGCTCTCGCCGGCCCGCGACAACAGCGAATCGACATCGATACCCGTCATGGCCACCGTCTTCAGCACTTCGTCCACATTCGTGCGGGTGCGCGCCGCCAGATTCTCGACCACCGACTGCTGCGATGTCTGATAGGCGATCAGCCTTTGCTCGAGCTTCTTGATCTCCTCGGCGAGTTGAGTGCGCCGATCGACCAGCGAATTGCGGTCATGTGTCAGCGCCGCCACCGCCTGCTGCAACAACCGGATTCGCTCTTCGCGCTGGACCTGCTCGTTCGCGGCTGCAGCAATCTGTTGGCCGCTGTCATGGAGCGCCGCGCTCAGCGCCGCGTTCTCGGAATGGTACTCGCTGCGTTCGCGATCGGCGAGACGGAGATCGTTCTGAAGCTCGGCGATGGTCGCGTTCAGCTTCTGATGCTGGGCCGCAATCGCCGTCAGATCGCTCTCGAACACGGCCAGCTTGGCGCGAATGGCAGCGTCCGCCTCGCCGAGGGACTGGCGTGCCGCGGCCGCGCGTCGGGTGACCTCGGCGAGCTGGGCCGGATCCTGCGCCGCGCCCATTTCCGAATCGGCCAAGCCGAGCAATTCACTCTGACTTTTCTGAAGATTGCCGACGAGTCTTGCGAACTCGTCATAAGCGCTGCCAACGCCCGTCATCAAGTCGTCATAGGCTTGTCGCGCAGCCGCGACCTCGGTGTTCTTTTCCTCGATGACGCGCTCGTTGACCAGCATGCCGACGGAGCTGTAGGTCGTCCAAACGATACCCGCCATAATCGTTGCGGCAACGATCTTTTGCAGGCCCGGTGAGATCGAAATGTAGGTGACTTTGCCGTCGGCTCGGATCAGGACTTCGCGAGTCATGAACACGCGCACTTGCCAGCGCGCGGTCCTTTGTCGGATCCGTTGCAGCCAAGCAGACATCCCCGTCCCCCCCAAGCGATCAATGGGACGCGGCGAACCGCGCCGAAAACAGGACCACAGGGTCGTCGCCTAAGGCGCCGGCCTGGTTCCTAACCCAACTGTATCAATCCATCGCCCCGGTCCCTGCTCCGGAGCCATGAAGGGCCTGTGGTTCGGTGCCGCGTTCGGCGGCAGATCGTTAACGCACTGGACCGTAGCGGGCGGGTTTCGCGGGTGCAAGCGGAAATCACCCTAACCCCTGCCAATACCCGGCGAATCTGTGGAGAAATCGTGGCGAATCACCGGGTCTTTGCGGGGCCCTTCAGCGCGATATGCCGTTCGATGTAATCGAGCACCTTGCGCACGCTGTCGGCCACCGAAAGTTTCTTCGTATCGACCACCAATTCGGCGGCCTCCGGCGGCTCATAAGGCGCCGATACGCCGGTGAATTCGGCGATCTCACCGGAACGCGCCTTTTTGTAGAGACCCTTCGGATCGCGGCTTTCGCAGGTCGCGACGTCGGCTTCGACAAAGATCTCGTGAAATGCGCCCTTCGCCGCTTCGCGCGCACGCTGCCGGTCCGCCCGATAAGGCGAGATGAAGGCGGTGATCGCGATCATGCCGGCATCGGCGAACAGCGCCGCCACCTCGCCGATGCGCCGGATGTTTTCCGCGCGATCGTCGGGCGAGAAGCCCAGATTGGCGTTCAGCCCGTGACGCACATTGTCGCCGTCGAGCACATAGACCTGATAGCCGCGCACGAACAATTCCTGCTCGACCGCCATCGCGATGGTCGACTTGCCGGCGCCGGAGAGGCCGGTGAACCAGAGCACGCCGCCCATATGGCCGTTGCGCGCGGTGCGCGCATCGACGGCGACGCCATGCGCCACCCGCTTGATGTTGCGGCCCTTCATCGTCACCAGCTCGCGCTGGTCGGGATAGCCCTCCATGCCGACGATGCCGCCGGCGACGATATTGTGCCCGTCGCTGAGCGCGAAGCGGCCCGAGCGCGCCATGTCGCGGCCCTCATCGAGCGCCAGCAGGCCGCGGCTGCGCAGGATGACGTCGGCAACGCCGTGACGGGGTACTTCGACCGCCGCCTTCTCCGAGAGGTCTTCCGCGTCGAAAACGCGCTCGATCTTCTGCACCGTGACCGGCGTCGAGCGGGTCATGAGCTTCAACTCATAGGAATCACCGATCTTGAGCGCCTGGTGCCCCAGCCAGAACAGACGGCCGCGGAAGACGTTGGTCTCGATCGGGGCGTCGGTCTCGTGGCTGGCCAGTTCGCCACGTTCGAGAAAGAGCTGGTCGTCCAGCATGACGCCGACGGATTGGCCGGCCTGCGCCTCGACCGGCTTCGATGGCGTGCTCCAGCTTTCGATCGAGGAGACACGCGCCGTCTTGTTGGAGGGCGAGAACATCAGACGGTCGCCGACCGACAGCCGTCCGCTTTCGATCCGGCCGACGATAATGCGCCGGTCGTCGAACTTATAGACGTCCTGGATCGGCAGGCGCAGCGGCTGATCGGTCGGCCGCGCGGTGGGATGGAAGCTATCCAGCGCCTCGACGACGGTCGGCCCCTGATACCAGTCCATGCGCGCCGAGCGTTCGGCCATGTTGTCGCCGTCGCGCGCCGAGATGGGGATGAAATAGTCGGGGGTGACGCCGAGGCCGCCCAGATAATGGGTGTATTGCTGACGAATCTCGGCGAAACGATGCGCCGAGTAGTCCACCAGATCCATCTTGTTCACGACCACCGCGACCTGGCGGATGCCGAGCAAATTCAGGAGGAATCCGTGCAGGCGCGACTGCTGCTGGATGCCATGGCCGGCATCGATCAGCAGCATGGCCGCCTCGGCGCTGGACGCGCCGGTGATCATGTTCTTGATGAATTCGCGATGGCCGGGGGCGTCGATGATGACGTAATCGCGCTTCTGGGTCTTGAACCAGATCTGCGAGGTGTCGATCGTGATGCCCTGGTCCCGCTCCGACTGGAACGAGTCCATGAGAAACGCCCATTCGAAGGGCATGCCCCGGCGCTCGCACATCGCCTTGATGGCTTCGAATTTGCCTTCGGGCAGCGAGCCCGTGTCGTGGAACAGGCGACCGACAAGGGTCGATTTGCCGTGATCGACATGGCCGACGATGACGATGCGCAGCTGCTCACGAGCCGCGCGCGATTTTGATTTGCTCGACATCCGGGTTTCCAGGCTCACATATAGCCGTCGGCGCGCAGGCGCTCGAACGCGTCCTCGGTCTCGCGGTCCATGGCGCGGCCGGCACGTTCGGGCGTGCGGGTCGCTTCCAGCTCGGCGATGATCTCGGGGATCGTCGTGGCGTTGCTGTTAAAGGGATTGGTGATGTCGGCGTCACCGAGCGAGCGGTAACGTTTGCCGTTCCTGGCGAAATAGAGCGGCACGCAGGGAATCTTCTCGCGCTCGGTATAGCGCCAGATATCGATCTCGGTCCAATGCAGCAGCGGATGCACGCGCAGATGCGTGCCCGGCGGCAGGTCGGTATTGAAGTGATCCCAGAATTCCGGCGGCTGATCGCGGAAATCCCACTGGCCGGAATCGCCGCGCGGGCTGAAGTAGCGCTCCTTGGCCCGGACCGCCTCTTCGTCTCGCCTTATGCCGGCGATGATGCCGGTGAACCCATGCTTGGCGATCGCGGTGCGCAAGCCCAGGGTCTTGCGCGCAGCCGAGCGGGCGGCCGGCGGCAGGGACGGGTCGGTCTCCTCGATCGGCGGGCAATTCTCGCGGATGAAGTTGAGGTTCCATTCCTTCGCGTAGCGATCGCGGAAGGCGTACATCTCCGGGAACTTCTTGCCGGTATCGATATGCATGGTCGGGAACGGCACATAGCCGAAGAAGGCCTTGCGCGCGAGCCAGATCATGACGTTGCTGTCCTTGCCGAGCGACCACAGCATCACGAGCTTTTCGATGCGGTTGAAGGCCTCACGCAGGACATAGATGCTCTGCGATTCGAGCTGATCGAGATAATCCATGAAAAACAGCCGATGATGGTGGGAACGGGTCCGGGGCGGCGGCTCTCGAGAGCCACCCGACGGCTCCTCTCGGGGCCGCTCCGGTAACCCCAGAAAAACTATACCCTACTTGGGTCCGGGCGATTTAGCGCCTCGAAAGAGGAAAAGCAACGGCTTATCCGTCGCGGCCACGGAAAACCCACGGGATCCCAGGATTTAGCGCCTTTGGACCGCCATTCCGCCGGCCCCGCCCCGGCCGGCACCCCATTCGAAGACCATCAGCACGCAGCCGCTCTCAGTCCAGGAATTGTGGCGGGTTCCAGGCTCGTAACTGACAAAATCACCGGCCCGCAGCCGGCGCCCGTCGCTATCGATCAGTTCGCCCTCGAGGACCATGAACTCTTCGAAGCCAAGATGATCATGCGCGATCGTGACCGCGCCCGGATCCATCCGCATCAGATAGCAACCTTCCTTGGTCTCGTCTTTATAGCTCAGGGGTAGATAGCTGATATCCCGCTGCAGCGGCCCTTCCATATCGTACTCACGAAAAGGAACGGTTCGGGTCGCGATGACCCGCCGACCCGCGACTGATTCCGGCATCGGTATTCTCCTGCTCTTTTTTGCTCCATGCCCGGAGCAAATCCCGCCGAACGCCGATGGTGGCCTCGCCGGTCGCCCACGCACAAGGCCCATCACGAAACTGCGAGTCACGGCCGTTTGATCGGTGCTCGAGCAAATTCCTCTTCACAGTGGTCTCGCTCGTTGCCGTCAGCACCGACATCGAAGGCTTCGCCAGTTCCGTCATCGTTGGCAGAAACGCACCATGTCCATTCTTCCACCTTCGATGCCGAGAATGCGGCGGAGAACGAGCGCCGCAGGGCGCAGCCGAACGGCTTCAGGGCTGGCTCATGAACGAACGGACGACGCGGCACCCTGGCGCCGGCCGGCTCCACGCCCCGAGGCGGTTGGCGAGCGGCTCCAAGTTGCGGTACAAGAGCTTGATAATACGGCAATAACATCGCCGTGAATATTCGTTTCCATGCCTGAAATGCATCGAAAACTGATGTTAACTCCGCGCTGTTCCGACCTCTCAACCCCTCCAGGAGACCAGCGTTATGAAGACCCCTCTGATCCTCGCCTCGGCGATCGCCACCGCCATCGCGATGGCCCAAGCGACCACGGCGTCGGCCGCGGACAACGAGAAATGCTATGGCATCTCGGCAGCCGGCAAGAATGACTGCCAGACCGCGTCCAATTCCTGCGCCGGCACGACCACCAAGGACCGCCAGCCGGATGCTTGGATCTATGTGCCGAAGGGCACCTGCGAAAAGATCGCCGGCGCCAGTCTGCAGCCGAAGACCTGATCCAGGATGCGGGGCATGGACTCCGTTCCCTCCGCCGTGACGGCGATTTCGCGGCGCCCGGACGCGATCGCAGGCCTGGAACCGGCATCAGCCGGCATCGGCCTGCGTCATCCCCATCATCGCGCCCTGCTCGAAGGCGAGCGATGCACGGGATGGTTGGAAGCGCATGCCGAAAATTATATGTCCGGAGGATGGTCGCGCCATGTTCTTGACCGGCTGCGCGAGACCTACCCCATCAGTCTCCATGGCGTCGGTCTGTCGTTGGGTGGAGCCGGAAGGCTTGACACCGATCATCTCGAGCGGCTGCGCCGGCTCGTAAAGCGGGTGGAACCAGCCTTGGTGTCCGAGCACGTGGCCTGGACCGGCCTCGAGGGCCTCTATCTCAATGATCTGCTGCCATTGCCCTGGACCGAGGAAGCGCTCGCCAATCTGGTGATGCATATCGACCAGACGCAATCGGCGCTGGGTCGCCCCATCCTGATCGAGAATCCCTCGAGCTATCTCGCCTTCCGTCATGCGGAGATGAGCGAAGGAGAGTTCCTGATCGAGGCCTGCCGCCGTAGCGGCTGCGGGCTGCTGCTCGACGTCAACAATGTCTATGTCAGCGCGCGCAATCTGGGTTTCGACGCCGCCGCCTATTTGCAGGCCATCCCCGGCCCGCTGGTGTCAGAAATCCATCTCGCGGGCCATAGCCGGCGGGATGTGGAGGGTATCGAACTGCGTATCGACGATCACGGCTCGATCGTCGATCCGGCAGTGTGGGCGCTCTATCGCGCAACCATCGCCAGGATCGGGCCGCGCCCGACCCTGATCGAGTGGGACTCCGAGATTCCGTCATTGACCGTATTGGTGGAAGAGTCGGCCAAGGCCGACGCGATTTTGAGCGAGTTTCGCCAACAGAGTTCTGCCGAAGGCACGGGCTGCCATGCTGCTGAGTGATCTCCAGCATGCGATGCGAGAGCGGGTGCTCGACCGTTCGCCCGATCGGCTCGATGGCGAGCTTCTCGAGCATATCGACGGACAAGGCCTGACGCCGTCGCAGCGGCTGCAGATCTACCGCAATAACTGCCTGATCAGCCTGACCGAGGCTCTCAAGGCGACCTATCCGGTGCTCCATCGCCTGGTCGGCGACGGGTTTTTCCGGACCACCGCCGTCGCTTTCATCCAGGCTCACCCGCCTCAGGAACCCCGGCTCGCCGCCTATGGCGCGGCGTTCGCGGCCTTCCTGGAGCGTTATCCGCCCGCCTCGGCGCTGGTCTATCTCCCCGATGTGGCCCGGCTGGAGTGGGCCCTCAATTCGGCTTGGCATGCGCCTGACGCGCCCGCTCTGACGCCCGCCGAGATGGCGCAGGCCGCCGAAACCATGGCCCCTCTCCAGCTCCATCCCGCCTGCCGATTATTGGCGTCGCCTTGGCCGATCGAGAAGATCTGGCGCGCCAACCAGTCCGATGGTGACCTGGATGTCACGATCGATCTCGACCAGGGCGGCAACCGCCTTTTGATCTATCGCCGGGAATTCGCCGTGGCCTTGGCGGCGATCTCGCTCGGCGAGTTCGTCATGCTGAGCCGCTTTGCTCCCGGTGCGAACCTCGAATCGGCAATGACCGATGCGCTCGCCGCCGATCCGTCATTCGATGTCGCTACGGCCTTGGCGGCGACCTTGACGCGGGGCTGTCTGACTCATCGGCCGTCCGAGGCCATGGACGAAGACTGAAGCGTTTGCAGGTTCGCCTCTGCCTTCCGGCAACCTGGCCAGACCCAGCGACAAGGCTTGAGCAGGTGACGCTCGCCTGCCCGGCGGATTAGAGTGGGCCGAGGACAGCACCACTCATCCCGCATGCAATACAGTCTGGTCATTCCCGCTCACAACGAAGCCGACAATCTGCCGCCGCTGCTGGCCGAGATCGTCGCGCTGCCGGAAGCCTTTCGGCCGGTCGAGGTCATCCTGGTCGA
>Ga0153916_10004862_pt1 | contig 10196 bp, 9 predicted proteins | sample Opewatmetagenome_FD_109642 | JGI IMG/M metagenome (GOLD analysis project Ga0153916, IMG submission 109642) | Freshwater wetland microbial communities from Ohio, USA - Open water 3 Core 3 Depth 4 metaG | ecosystem: Environmental > Aquatic > Freshwater > Wetlands | place: USA: Ohio, Lake Erie, Old...
CAGCACGGTGGGCAGCAGGAAGGGCGCGATGGTGGGGATGACGCCCAGCCGGACGATGCCTGCCAGCGGGTCTGCGGTGCTGGCGGCGAAGCGGGCGAGATCGTCCGCCGCCGCCAGCAGCGCACGGGCGCGCTCCGCGACTTCCAGCCCCACGGGAGTCATGGTGACGCGGTGCCGCTCGCGCTCCACCAGGTGCGCGCCCAGGGTGGACTCGAGTTCCTTGACGCCGGCGGAGAGGGTGGATTGGGTGACGAAACAGTCCTGCGCCGCCTGGGTGAAGTTCAGGCGTTGGGCTACTGCGACCAGGTAGCCGAGCTGGCGCAGGGAGGGCAGGGCGGGCATGGGGTGATATTAATCGAAAAAAACGATCAATTACACATAATTTATTCGTTGGATCGTTTAACTCGACTTCTCCAGAATTCGCCTTGTCCACAACGGATACGAGATTGGGGACGCCAACCGACCAGGAGATCGAAATGAAACAGCCATCCATCACCATCCAGAATCTTGAAGCCGCCTTCGCCGGCGAATCCATGGCGCACATCAAGTACCTGTACTTCGCCAAGGTGTGCCGCGCGGCGGGCGACGAGGAATCGGCGCGCATCTTCGAGGAGACCGCAGCGCAGGAAGTACAGCATGCGCTGGGCCATGCCGACCTGCTCTTTCCCCGCGACAGCATGACCCCGGCCAAGTGCCTGGAGTACGCCATCGCCGGCGAGACCCACGAGTACACCGAGATGTACCCGAAGTTCCGGCTCGAAGCACAAGTGGAAGGCAACCAGGCGGCCGTGGCCGAGTTCGACGAGCAGATCGTGGAATCGAAAGAGCATGCGGACCAGTTCCGCGCCATTCTCGCCAAGGCCGAAAAGCGCTTCGCCGCACTGGCCAAGGTCGAGGAACGGCATGCCAACCACTACCGGGCGCGGGCTGAGCAAGTGGCGTAATACGGAATCGCGGGCAAGCCCGCTCCTACAAATTTGATTCGATTTCTAAAGGAAAACATCATGAATGCACGACAATGGCAATGTGTGGTTTGCGGTTTCATCTACGACGAAGCGAAAGGTTTGCCCGAGGACGGCATTGCCGCCGGCACCCGCTGGGAGGACATTCCCGAAGACTGGGCTTGCCCGGACTGCGGCGTGGCCAAGGCCGACTTCGACATGGTATTGGTCGCAGCGTAATCGTTAAAAGGAGCAAGGCATGGAATCCATCGTCATCATCGGTTCGGGCATGGCCGGCTACGGCCTGCTGCGGGAATTGCGCAAGCTGGATCGGGAAGCCCCGGTGACGGTCATCACCGCCGATGATGGCGCGGCCTATGCCAAGCCCAATCTGTCCAACGCGCTGGCCTCCAACAAGAGGCCGGAGAACCTGGTGAGCCAGAGTGCGCAGCAGATCGCTGCGGGCCTGAATGCGCAGGTGCTCACTCACACCCGTGTGATCCGCATCGACACGGCAGCCCGGTGTGTGGAAACCGATCGCGGCAGCATTGCCTACGGCAGGCTGGCGCTGGCGCTCGGCGCCGATCCGATTGCCCATGGCATGCAGGGCGGTGCGGCCGGGAACATTCTCAGCGTGAATGACCTGGCCGACTACGCGCGCTTTCGCGCCGCCCTGGATGGCAAGCGTAATGTCGCGATTCTGGGCGGCGGCCTGATTGGCTGCGAGTTTGCCAACGATCTGGCTACGGCGGGTTATCGTGTGTCGGTGGTGCATCGCGGCGAGCACCCCCTGGAGCGGCTGCTGCCGGCAGAGATGGCGCGGCAGCTGGGCGCTGCGCTGGCCAGCGCTGGTGTGGAATGGTTCTGCGGCCGGACGGCGGTGAGCGTCGAATCGATCCAGGACGGTGTCGCGCTCACGCTCGACGATGGGCAGGTGGTGGGCGCCGACGTGGTGCTCTCCGCCATCGGCTTGCGGCCGCGCACCACGCTGGCCGAAGCGGCGGGCATTGCCACTGGGCGCGGCATCGTGGTCGAGCGCGATTTGCAGACCAGCGCAGAAGGCGTGTACGCCATCGGCGACTGCGTGGAGGTGGCTGGCATGGTGCTGCCCTTCGTGCAGCCGTTGTTGCAGCAGGCGCGCGCCCTGGCTTCGACCCTGGCCGGCCAGCCCGTCCGGGTCGGCTACCCGGCCATGCCGGTGGTGGTGAAAACCCCGGCCTTGCCGGTGACGGTGGCCTTGCCCCCAGCAGGCGCGGCTGGCGAGTGGCGCGTGGCGCAACAGGAAGCGTGCACGGTCGCCCGTTGCGAAGATGCGCAGGGCGCGCTGCTGGGCTTCGCCTTGTGCGGCCAGGCGCCGGGCTTGCGCAGCGAGTTGACCAGGCAGCTGCCGGCGATGCTGGCGTGAAGCGGCTTACAGGTAGCCGAGGATGTCCTGCGGCGCAGCGATGCGGCCGTGGGCGCCCCAGGTTTCCGGCCGGTCGCTTTCATCCAGATAGCCGTAGTCGGCGATGAGGACTTTCATGCCGGCGGCGATGGCTGCTTCCACGTCGCGCTCGGCGTCGCCGACGTAGAGGCAGGCCTGCGGCGCAACGCCGATCTGCATGGCCGCGGTGAGCAGCGGCTCGGGGTGGGGTTTGGAATTGGCGGTGGTGTCGCCGCTGACGATACAGGCGGCGCGCGCGTCCAGCTTGAGCGCTGCCATCAGCGGCAGGGTGAAGCGGGTCGGTTTGTTGGTGACCACGCCCCATTGCAGGCCGCGCTGCTCCAGGGTGCGCAGCATTTCGTCCATGCCCGGAAACAGAATCGTGTGGTCGCAGATGTGGCGTTCGTAGAGATCCAGATATTCGCCGCGCATCGCCGCGAAATTCGCATCGTCAGGTGTGAGGCCGAAACCCAGCTTGAGCAGCCCGCGTGCGCCGTGGGAGGCCTGCGGGCGAATGGTGTCGAAAGTCAGCGGCGGGAGGCCGTGCAACCGGCGCTGTTCGTTGAGCGCAAAGCCAAGATCGCGCGCCGTGTCGGCGAGGGTGCCGTCCAGATCGAACAGGACGGCGCGAATTGAATCAGGCATTCTTCTGTGTGGCGACGAGGTAGTTGACGTCGGTATCGCGGCCGAGGGAATACACCTTGCTGAAGGGGTTGTAGCTCATGCCGATGACTTCGTTCACGGTCAGTTCCGCTTCGCGGCAGAAGCGCGCGAGTTCGGACGGCTTGATGAACCTGGCGTAGTCGTGGGTGCCGCGCGGCAGCAGGTTGAGCACGTATTCCGCACCGACCACTGCAAACAGGTAGGACTTCGGGTTGCGGTTGATGGTCGAGAAAAACACATGGCCGCCCGGCTTCACCAGCGTGGCACAGGCGCGCACGATGCTGGCCGGGTCCGGCACGTGTTCCAGCATTTCCATGCAGGTGACGATGTCGAACTGGCCGGGAATTTCCGCGGCCAGCGCTTCGGCCGCGACCAGCCGGTAGTCCACTTTATTTCCGGATTCGAGCAGGTGCAGCTTGGCGACCTTGAGCGCTTTTTCGCCCAGGTCGATGCCGGTGACGTCGGCGCCGCGGGTGGCCATGCTCTCGGACAGGATGCCGCCGCCGCAGCCCACATCCACCACCTTTTTGCCGGCGAGACTGGCGATCTTGTCGATATAGTCCAGGCGCAGCGGATTGATTTCGTGCAGCGGCTTGAATTCGCTGTTCGGGTCCCACCAGCGATGCGCCAGCGCGGAAAATTTCTGCAGTTCGAGTTCGTCAGCGTTCATGTCAGTGGCCATTTGCCAGTACCCGCTGCCAGTGCGCCACTTTGGCGGCGAGCTCCTGGCTATCCAAGGTTTTGAGATTGCGGTTTTCCACCACGAGTTCCCCGTTCACCCAGACGTGGCTGACGTGCTCGCGTCCGACTGCGTAAACGAGGTGGGAAGCGACATCATAACAGGGCGTGGTTTCGATGCTGGAGAGATCAATGGCGACGATGTCGGCGGCCTTGCCCGGGCTGAGCGAGCCGATGCGATCGTCCAGCCCCAGCGCGCGGGCGCCGTGCAGCGTGGCCATGGCCAGGGTGCGATGGGCGTCGAGGGCGGTGGCGTCGCCGCTTGCGCCCTTGGCCAGCAGCGCGGCCAGGCGCGCTTCGCTGAAGATGTCCAGGCGGTTGTTGCTGGCGGCGCTGTCGGTGCCCAAGCCGACATTCGCGCCTTTACGCGCGAGTTCGGCGATGGGCGCGATGCCGCTGGCCAGTTTCAGGTTGGAGCTGGGGCAGTGCGCGACATGGACGCCGCGCTGGGCGACGAGATCAATCTCGTCTTCGGTCAAGTGCACCATGTGCACCGCGATGAGGTTTGGCCCCAGCAGGCCGAGCGCCTGCATGCGGGCCAGAGGCCGCAGCTGGTGTTGCGACAGGCTCTCCTGGATTTCATCCCGGGTCTCGTGCAGGTGCATATGAATCGGGATTTCGAGCTGGTCCGATAGCGTCAGGATTTTCTCGAAAGTGCGGGCGCTGACGGTGTAGGGGGCGTGCGGCGCCATGCAGAAGGACAGCAGCGGCTCGGAGCGGAACCGGTCGCGCGGTTCCAGCCCCTTGCGCAGATAATCTTCGGCGTCCGACGCGTAACTGGTGGGGAATTCGACGGCGATGATGCCGACGGCCGCGCGCATTTTCGCTTGCAGTACTGCCTGGGCAGATGCCTCGGGAAAAAAATACATGTCGTTGAAACAGGTCACCCCGGCACGCAGCATCTCGGCGCAGGCGAGCAGGGTTCCGTCTCGCACGAACTGCTGTGAGACATGTTTGCCTTCCGCCGGCCAGATATGGTTTTTCAGCCATTCCATCAGCGGCAGATCGTCCGCCAATCCGCGCATGAGGGTCATCGCCGCGTGGGTGTGCAGGTTGACGAGGCCGGGAATCAGCACGTGGCGATCGAGGTCGATTCGTCGCGCTGAGGGAAAGCGTGTTTGCGCTTCCGCCGTGGCCAGCAGGTCGGCAATCCTGCCGTGGCGCACGACGAGACTGTGATCTTCCAGCACTGTGCCCGCGGGTTCCACGGGGATGATCCAGCGCGCGCTGAGAACGGTATCGGCTTCTGGTTTCATAAGGAGTTCACAAAAAAAAGCCCCGCACGCGGCGGGGCTTTTTTCAGAGGTGTCGGCTTAGTTGCCGGAGGCTTTCTGCACCTTGATCTCGACTACGACGCGGCGGTTCGGCTGCAGGCACTCAACCAGCTTTTTGTTCTTGCGGGTTTGCGCACCTTTTATGTCCTTGCAGTCTACCACCGGCTCGGACTCGCCCTTGGCGGCGGTTTCGAGGCGACTGGCTTCCACGCCCTGAGAGGTCAGGTAATCTTTCACTGCGGCGGCGCGGCGCTCGGACAACTTCTGGTTGTATTTCTCGCTACCGATGCGGTCGGCATGACCCGTGATCAGAAGCACTTCCACTTGCGGATATTCCTTCATCTTGCCGACGACTTCGTCATCCAGGATTTTCTTGCCATCGGGGCGAACCACGGCCTTGTCAAAGTCGAACAGGGTTTCGGCCTGGAGAGTAACTTTCTCAAAAGCGGGTTTGCCCGGGCCGGTAGGCGGCACCAGCGGGCTGGCAGGAACGGTATCTTCCTTCTTGGCTGCCGGAGCTGCTTTTTTCACCAGATCCGGGTCGCATTCCTCAGTGGCCATGGACGGGGTCCAGTAGCCGGCGCGCCAGCACGACCCATAGTTGTTCTTCCACACATGGCCGTTGCTGTCGTACCAGTAGCCGGCGGAGCGCTGGGCTGGCTCGGTATGGGCCAGCGCGGTGCTGCCTGCCAGACCCAGGGTCAGGGCGATGAGTAAGCCGGAAATGTGTTTCAAGGTTTTGGATGTGGCCATGTTATTGCCTTTCTTGAGTTGTTTGCTTTTCCCGTCCTGGGGAATCTAACGATCGAAACTGCTCTGATATTAAACACTAAGTTATGAAACTTCAAGTTTGACATTGGGCGTGGCGCTGCGGTTCTCGAGGTTTTCCGGCGCGGCGTTCGGGCCAGTGGCTTGGGTGGCGGCCCCGTGTTACACTTGCCCCTATTTTTTTCTCCTGCCACACCCCCTGTGGATAGAACATAACTAGCTGAAAAATATGGACCAATTCGCCAAAGAAACGCTTCCCGTCAGCCTCGAAGAGGAGATGCGCAATTCCTATCTCGATTACGCCATGAGCGTGATCGTGGGCCGGGCCTTGCCGGATGTGCGCGACGGCCTGAAGCCGGTGCATCGCCGGGTGCTGTTCGCGATGCACGAGTCGAACAATGTGTGGAACCGGCCCTACGTGAAGTGCGCGCGCGTGGTCGGTGACGTGCTGGGTAAGTATCACCCGCACGGCGACTCGGCGACTTATGAAGCCCTGGTGCGCATGGCCCAGGACTTCTCCATGCGTTACCCGCTGATCGACGGCCAAGGCAACTTCGGGTCCATCGATGGCGACTCGGCGGCTGCCTATCGTTATACCGAGTCGCGTCTCGAGCGCATCAGCTCCGACATGCTGGCGGACATCGACAAGGAAACCGTCGATTTCGTGCCCAACTATGACGGCAAGGAGATGGAGCCGACAGTCCTGCCGACCAAGATTCCGAACCTGCTGATCAACGGTTCTTCGGGTATTGCGGTGGGCATGGCGACCAACATTCCGCCGCACAATCTGAACGAAGTGACGGATGCCTGTCTGGCGATGCTCGATAATCCGGCGATCGAGATCGACGACCTGATCGACATCGTGCCTGCACCTGATTTCCCCACCGCCGGCATCATCTTCGGCGTGGCCGGAATCAAGGATGGCTATCGCACCGGCCGTGGCCGCGTGGTGATGCGCGCGCGCACCCACTTCGAAGACCTGGACAAGGCCGGCAACCGCCAGTCCATCATCATCGACGAGCTGCCTTATAAGGTGAACAAGGCCAATCTGCTGATCCGCATCGGCGAACTGGTGCGCGAGAAAAAGCTCGAAGGCATTTCCGACCTGCGCGACGAATCGGACAAGTCCGGCATGCGCGTGGTGATCGAGCTCAAGCGCGGCGAAATGCCGGAAGTGGTGCTGAACAACCTGTACAAGCTCACCCAGATGCAGGACACCTTCGGCATGAACATGGTCGCCCTGGTGGACGGACAGCCGCGCCTGCTCAACCTCAAGCAGATGCTGGATGCCTTCCTGCGCCACCGGCGCGAGGTGGTGACGCGGCGCACGATTTTCGAACTGCGCAAGGCGCGCGAACGCGGCCACATCCTGGAAGGTCTCGCGGTCGCGCTGTCCAACGTGGATGAGATCATCGCCCTGATCAAGGCGTCGCCGACGCCACCCGTTGCCAAAGAACGGCTGATGGAAAAACTCTGGCGCTCGCCGGTGGTGGAAGAAATGCTGGCGCGTGCCGGCGCGGACGCTTCGCGTCCTGATGGCCTGCTGCCGGAATTCGGCATGGGCAAGAAAGGCTACCGCCTGTCCGACGCTCAGGCCCAGGCGATCCTTGAGCTGCGCCTGCAGCGCCTGACCGGCCTGGAGCAGGACAAGATCGTCGGCGAGTACAAGGAAGTGCTGGAGAAGATCGCTGACTTCCTCGACATTCTCGCCAAGCCGGCGCGCATCACCCAGATCATCAAGGACGAGCTGGGGCAGGTGAAGGCCCAGTACGGCGACAAGCGCAAGAGCGAGATCGTGGTCGATGCGCAGGATCTTTCCATGGAAGACCTGATCGCGCCGGAAGAAGTCGTGGTGACCCTGTCCCACACCGGCTACATCAAGGCGCAGCCTGTCGCCGACTACCGCGCGCAGAAGCGCGGCGGACGCGGCAAGCAGGCCACCGCGACCAAGGAAGACGACTTCATCGAGAAGCTGTTCGTGGCCAACACCCACGACTATATCCTGTGCTTCTCCAATCGTGGCCGCGTGTACTGGATCAAGGTTTACTCGGTGCCCCAGGGCAGCCGCATCAGCCGCGGCAAACCCATCGTGAACCTGCTGCCGATCCAGGACGGCGAGAAAATCACCGCGCTGCTGCCGGTGAAGGAATTCGACGACAATCACTTCGTGTTCATGGCCACGGCCCAGGGCACGGTGAAGAAGACGCCGCTTTCCGAATTCTCCCGCCCCCGTACCAGCGGCATCATCGCGGTGAATCTGGACGACGGCGACTACCTGATCGGCGTCGACATCACCGACGGCAAGCACGACGTAATGCTGTTCTCCGACGGCGGCAAGGCGGTGCGCTTTGAGGAGTCCGATGTGCGGCCCATGGGACGCGGCGCCCACGGCGTGCGTGGCATGAAGCTGGCGGCGAAGCAGAAAGTGATCTCCATGCTGGTGGCCGGCACCGAAATCAAATCGGTGCTGACCGCGACCGAGAATGGCTACGGCAAGCGCACCCCGATCGGCGAATATACCCGCCACGGCCGCGGCACCCAGGGCATGATCGCCATCCAGACCAGCGAGCGCAACGGCAAGGTGGTGGCGGCCGCACTGGTGGAGGAGAGCGACGAGATCATGCTGATCACCACCGGCGGCGTGCTGATCCGCACCCGCGTCAAGGAAATCCGCGAGATGAGCCGCTCCACCCAGGGTGTCACGCTGATCAATCTGGATGCGGGCGAGAAACTGGTCAGTGTCGAGCGCGTGCTGGAAACAGACGAAGACGAATAAACCAAAAACAGAAGGATGATGTGATGGAGAGAATTTACAACTTCAGCGCCGGCCCGGCGGTATTGCCGAGAGAAGTGCTCGAACAGGCGCGCGACGAGTTGGTCAACTGGCAGGGTTGCGGCATGTCGGTGATGGAAATGAGCCATCGTGGCAAGGAGTTCATGGGCATTGCCGCCCAGGCCGAGGCCGATCTGCGCGAGCTGATGAGCATTCCGACGAACTACAAGGTGCTGTTTCTGCAAGGCGGCGCGTCCGCTCAGTTCGCCATGGTGCCGATGAATCTGCTGCGCGGCAAAACCAGCGCCGATTATCTGAATACCGGCGAGTGGTCGAAGAAGGCGATCAAGGAAGCGAAGAAATACGGCACGGTGAATGTGGTCGCCAGCTCCGAAGACAAGAACTTCTCTTACGCACCGACCCAGGACAAGTGGGCCCTGAACAAGGACGCCGCCTACGTGCACTACACCCCGAATGAAACCATCGGCGGCGTGGAAATCTTCTGGACGCCGCAGACCGGTGACGTGCCCTTGGTGGCGGACATGTCGTCCACCATTCTTTCGCGCCCCATCGACGTGTCCAAATTCGGCCTGATCTACGCCGGCGCGCAGAAGAACATCGGCCCGGCCGGTCTCACCATCGTCATCGTGCGCGATGAGCTGATCGGCCAGACCGTAGCGGGCACGCCGACCATGATGGACTACAAGATCCATGCCGAGGCCGAGTCCATGTACAACACCCCGCCCACCTACGGCATCTACATCGCCGGGTTGGTATTCAAGTGGCTCAAGCACAAGGGCGGCCTCGCCGGCATGGAGCAGCACAACATCGCCAAGGCCAATGCGCTGTACGACTATCTCGATACCACTGGGTTCTACCACTGCCCGACAGCGAAGGAAAACCGCTCGCGCATGAACATTCCTTTCACGCTCAAGGATGCCGCGCTGGACGACGCCTTCCTCAAGGGCGCGAAAGAGCGCGGCCTGGTGCAGTTGAAAGGCCACCGCTCGGTTGGCGGCATGCGCGCCTCGATCTACAACGCCATGCCGATCGAAGGCGTGAAGGTGCTGGTGGAGTACATGAAAGAGTTCGAGAAGAAAAATGCCTGAGAAGACCAAGATCCAGACGCTCAACAACATCTCGCCGCTGGGACTTTCTCGCCTGCCTTCCGAGCGCTATACCATCGGCAATGATGTGGCCAACCCGGACGCCATCCTGGTGCGCTCGGCCAAGATGCACGACATGGAAATTCCGGCCAGCGTGAAAGCCATCGCCCGTGCCGGCGCCGGCACCAACAACGTGCCGGTGGCCAAGATGAGCGAGCGCGGCGTGCCTGTGTTCAACGCGCCCGGCGCCAACGCCAACGCGGTGAAGGAACTGGTCATCGCCGGCATGCTGATCGCCTCGCGCAACCTGATGCCGGCGTGGAAGTTTGCAGACAATCTCACCGGCGAGGATACCGAGATTTCCAAGGCGGTCGAGGCGGGCAAGAAGAATTTCGCCGGCATCGAACTGCCCAACCGCACCCTGGGCATCATCGGCCTCGGCGCCATCGGCTCCATGGTGGCGGATGCCGGCATCCGCCTGGGCATGAACGTGATCGGCTTCGATCCGGA
>Ga0153916_10004863_pt1 | contig 10195 bp, 11 predicted proteins | sample Opewatmetagenome_FD_109642 | JGI IMG/M metagenome (GOLD analysis project Ga0153916, IMG submission 109642) | Freshwater wetland microbial communities from Ohio, USA - Open water 3 Core 3 Depth 4 metaG | ecosystem: Environmental > Aquatic > Freshwater > Wetlands | place: USA: Ohio, Lake Erie...
GCAGCCTGCAGGACGTCCGGATCGACCCCGGGCATTTCGACCGCATCGCAGAACTGGCGATGGCTACGCCATGGATACCGCGCAACCCCCGCAAGATCGACACGCCGGCGCAGGTGCGTGAAATTCTTCTTCTGGCCGCATGAGGGAATTGGAGACACGATGTATACCGGCAAGCATGCTTATCTGCGTCCGCTTCAGCCCGCCTTCATCATGGCCGCCACCGGCGAGGCCGTGACCTATCGCGAGCTGGAGGCGCGCAGCAATCGCCTGGCGCATCTGTTGCGCAAACTTGGGCTCAAGCGGCTCGACCACTATGCCATCTTCATGGAGAACAACGGCCGCTACCTTGAAGCCTGCGGCGCCGGCGAGCGGTCCGGACTGTATTACACCTGCGTGAATTCATACCTGACGCCGGGCGAACTCGCCTACATTGTCAACAACAGCTGTTCGCGCGTCCTCATCACGTCGGTGGCGAAGCTCGAGGTCGCGCGCGAGGCGCTCAAGGAGTGCCCGAAGGTCGAACTCTGCATCGTCGCCGATGGTCCGGGCGAAAGCGAGCGCATCGTCGGCCTGCAGGAAGCAACCCGCGGGCTGCCCAGGACGCCGATAGCGGACGAATGCATCGGCACCGCGATGCTTTACTCGTCGGGCACCACGGGGCGGCCGAAGGGCATCCTGCGGCCGCTGCCGGAGCAGCCGCCGACCCAGCAATTGCCGATCTTCGAGTTCCTGCAGAAGCTCTGGCAGTACCGCGAGGGCATGATCTATCTGTCGCCGGCGCCGCTCTATCACTCGGCGCCGCAGGCCGCCGTCAACCTGACCATCCGCGAAGGCGGCACCGTCATCATCATGGAACATTTCGACCCGGAACGTTACCTCGAACTGGTCGAGAAATGGGGCGTCACCCACAGCCAGCTGGTGCCGACGATGTTCTCGCGCATGCTTAAGCTGCCGGAAGAGACGCGAAGCCGCTACGACCTGTCGTCGCTGGAAATAGCGATCCACGCCGCCGCGCCCTGCCCGGCGGCGGTGAAGGAGGACATGATCAAATGGTGGGGACCGATCATCCATGAATATTACGGGGCCACCGAAGGCCTGGGCTTCACCGCCTGCAACAGCGAGCAATGGCTCGCCCACCGGGGAACCGTCGGCAAGGTGCTGCTGGGCGATCTCCACATCCTCGATGAAAACATGCAGCCCTGCCCCATGGGCACGCCGGGCACGGTCTGGTTCAAGACCGCCACGCCGTTTGAATATTTCAACGACCCGAACAAGACCAAAGAGGCCCGCTCGCCGGACGGCAGCATGAGCACCGTCGGCGACGTCGGCTATGTCGACAGCGACGGCTATCTCTACCTGACCGACCGCGCGACCTTCATGATCATCTCCGGCGGCGTCAACATCTACCCGCAGGAGTGCGAGAACCTCCTGATCACCCATCCCAAGATCGCGGATGCCGCCGTGTTCGGCGTTCCCAACGCCGATCTCGGCGAGGAGGTAAAAGCAGTGGTGCAGCCGATGCCGGGCGTTGAGCCGTGTGAGGCCTTCGCCGAGGAGCTGATCGCATTCTGCAGCCAGTCGCTGTCGCGCCAGAAAGTGCCGCGCTCGATCGACTTCGAGGATGAACTGCCGCGGCTTCCGACCGGCAAGCTCTACAAGAGGCTGTTGCGCGACCGCTACTGGGGCAACAAGATGTCGCGGATCGTGTGAGGATGCGGGGCTGCGCCGTGGCTGAGCATGCCATTGCATAGACGGGAGAGCGTCTGATGTATTTCATCGCCGCGGTCCTGGCCGTCCTGGCGGGGTTGTTCTATGCCGCCGGCCACCATGAGATCGGCAGCCTCGGCGTTCAGATGTGCCGATACGGCGGCACTTTCTGCGAGAACCCGATCTACCTCCTGGTCGGCGCCGTTCTTGCGGCGATCTGGGGCGCTTTTGTCAGCGTCCAATGACGGCGATGGCTGGAGACCGCGGTTCGTGCCGACATGGTGAGCCCGTCCAGTTCAGCAGCGGTTAAATGATTTCCGCCATCCTGCGCACCTGAAAGCCGTGGTCGCCGCCCATGAAGCCATGGCGAACTTGATCGTCCGGGCTTTGGGCGACCGGCTGAAGGCGAAACGTTCCCGGGCGCGGCGCGTTCAGATTGCGAAATGGTCCAGAGCAGGTTTGAGGATATCCGTCATGAGGCTCAACACCATCGAAGGCGATTTTCTCAAGCGATTGTCCCTTGAGCCATGGACCAGTCCACCGGTATTTGATCACGGATTGCTGGACCGGCTGGTGCAAGAACAATATGTGACCACGCAGCCGACGGGGCACGGCATCTACTACGAAATCACGGATTTGGGTCGCGAAGAGAGTCTAAGAGCCGGCTAGAGCCTGGGTCTTATGGGCTCGAAGACATATAAGAGCCGACGGAGCAGATCCGCCGGCTTGCGCATAAGTCACCCGCGATCTATTTGGCATGGAGTTGAGGCAGGCGGCGCTCGTCGCTATCAGCCGCCGCTGCCTGCCGGCGCGACTGGTAGGCCTTCAGAACGCTTCGAGACGTATCGACGTTGAGAAGAGTAAATTCCTTTTTCAAATCATCCAGGCGTTGTGAAGTGATACGGTGATCCGGCGCGCCCAAGAACAGCAGCGACATCGTGGTCTCCCACGAAAACCCGAGGGCCTTGGCCAGAATCAGCACCAATTCCCTGCTCTTATCGGTCAGCGCCCGCTCGACTACGTCTACGGGCAACGAACACAATAAGGAAAGTCCGACCGTCGCCTCCTCGAACCTGTGCGACTGAGCGTACTCAGAAATTCTGGCCTCGTTCAGATTGCCTTGCTGGTCCTGTTTTGCCACCAGCCTTTTCGCGTCGAAATAGCTCTTCGACGCAGGTCCGAACTTCGAATGCAGCGCGCCGGTGACATCGGTTACCAGGGTTTGAATCTGGCTTGCCACCTCCGGACGTTCTCTCTCGATCTTCTTCTTCGCGTTGTCCGAAGCCTTTGCGATCAGCTGCTGGAAAAGATGCCTGGGGATGTCCTTGCGACGCCCGAGCTGCTCGACGAGAATCGAGTCGCCCTCGGAGCGCTTGATCATGTGCAAAATGCCGAAATCCGAAAGACGCGCGCCGTTGTTGGCTGCGACGGAGTTGACAACTTCCCGGTTGCCTCGCGTCACCAGTTCGTCCGTTACTTCTTCGACAAGCGATTTTCGCTTGGATATTGCGAGAAGATGCAGCTGGCTCTTGGACCTGACATTGAGAACCAGGGTCCGGGTATCCAGTCGTTCGGACTGACGAAGCACAGGGCCTGCGACTTCGATGGAATCGTCGAACGCAAGTTTGTTGATGATCTTGACGGGAGCATTGTCGGTTCGAGCCAGTCGCCTGGCGAGTTGGGCGCGTGCCGCGACTTCGATATCCTGCTCGAGCAGCGCTATTACCTCGCCAAACATCCAGATTTCATCATCGGTATATCGGCCGGTTATGAGCAGGTCGGTCGTATACCATAGCGCGCGCTGACGGCTTTCGGCCGACCCTCGTGAAACCGCACTGTCCAATTCCTGCAGAAAAGACATTGTTTCAATCGCTTGATAAAAATCTAAACTCTGCTCCGATATCGGCTTTTCCCGACTTCACCGTCCGGCAACCGGTGACGAACACGACTCACACTGAAATGCTGATCCGCTAAAACGCGACTCCCAAACGTCGTCCGGCGCTCCAAACCACCCGGCAGCGCTTCTTGGTACCGCCGAACAGCAGTTCAAATCGATTTGGCACCTTGGCCTGCGCCCAAACCTCAAGGCATGCGCCGCCCGGTGAGTAGTCTATGACCTTGCAATCGATGACAGGATCCTTCGGGCCCACGATCAATTTGGCCACATCTGAATTTCGACCTGTAGGACGGACACGTGCGAACCGTCGCGGATACATCACCCTTCCTCCATCACCAGAACCCCGGCGGATAATTTCACAGAACATCTTAAAAGCTTCGTTGAGGTTCATAGTTATCAAAATACACACTGCGATTGTCATGCCGATTGCACGAGAAACAGGCATCCGCATTCGCGCGGACCACCAGAAGGGGGAATATGGCAGACTCGCCGCCGGAGAATGCTTCGGACGGCGAGATTGCTCAGCCTGCGGACTCCCCCATTTGGGTGAACGGCACTCTGATGCGGCATCAGAATACCTCTTCACTCGCAGCGGCTGGAAATGGCAGGCGAAGCAAAAAAGATCCAACGCGCCGGAGTTAATGTGAAGAGGCGTCCGACACCCAGCCGTTTACGAAGAAGTTTCACTTTGCGCCTATCATTCTCAAATACAGATTTAATCGAGTTCGTTGCACTTGTCTCCGCGCCGGCGCTCTGGCGCGATTTTGAAAATGCGGAAATAGGCGGCGGCGGGTCTGGCGCATCTGCGCCGAAGACCAGCCCCCGCATGTCTTTGAGTTTGTGGGTTACTGCCATGCAAGACGCTGCGGGTTCCCTGTTCGATGATCTCGATGCCGCGCTTCAGAGCGGTTCATCGGAAAAGCGCGTCGCCATGCTGCGCCAGGTCACCGACCTGTTCCTGAACGAAGCAGACCGCCTCAACGAAGAGCAGGTCGGCGTTTTCGATGATGTCCTGGTTCAGCTGATCGAGAGAATCGAAACCAGAACGCTGCGCGAGATCAGCGAGCGTCTCGCACCGGTGTCGAATTCGCCGAAAGATCTCACGCTGAGCCTGGCCCGTCACTCCGAAATCGGGGTGGCCAGGCCGATCCTGACGAACTCCAGCCGCCTGACGACGGCGGACCTTGTCGACATTGCAAAGACCAAAAGCCAGGATCACCTGCTCGCCATTTCGGAGCGGGCGCAGATTGAAACCGCCGTTACCGACGTGCTTCTCGACCGCGGCAACCGGGCCGTCGTTCACAGCGTTGCCGGCAATTCCGGGGCGCAATTTTCGCAGAGCGGCTTTGCCGCGCTGCTAAAGGCGGCCGAGACCGACGACAAGCTCGCCGAAAAAGCCGGTTCCCGGCTGGACCTCCCGCTCAACCTTCTCCGGCAGCTCTTGTTACGGGCAACCGAGGCGGTTCGATCGCGGCTGCTTTCCCGGACCCCTCCCGAATTCCAGGAGGAGATGCGCAACGCTCTAAAGGCTGCGGCAGAAGCAATTGACAGGGAATCGAGCAAGCCCCGCGACTATCAGGCGGCCAGCGCCTTTGTGGGACTGCTGTACGAGAAAGGCGAGCTCAACGAAAACACGCTGTTCGAATTTGCCCGCAGCCGCAAATTTGAAGAGACGGCGGTGGCGCTGTCGCTGCTGTCGTCCGCGCCGCTCGGAATCATCAAGCCTCTCATGAGCAGTCCCATGGATGACGGGCTGTTGATCCCCTGCAAGGTAGCAGATTGCAAATGGGAAACCGTCAGCGCCATTCTCGCGACCAAACTTCCATCCGGATCCGCCCCGAAGCCGGGACAGGAAAAGCTCAGGACTGATTTCGCCAAGTTGTCAAAAACCAACGCCCAGCGACTGCTTCGATTCTGGCAGGTCCGCGAAGTAAGCGCGCGGAGTGCCTGACGACGGGTTTCGAGTTTTCATGGCAGATCGGATTGCATAGATGGCTTATGGAGACAGAAAGAGCGAGCGCGTCGATTTCGAACGCGGCATCCATGTTTACATCATGGGGATCGATGGAACCTGGCGCCGTGACTGCATGATGATCGACGTATCGCAGACCGGCGCGCGTCTGCGCGTCGAAGGATCTTTCGAAGGATTGGACCTCAGGGAATTCTTCCTGCTGCTGTCGTCAACCGGTCTCGCCTACCGCCGCTGTAAGATGGTGCGCGTGGCCGGCGATCAGATCGGCATCGCTTTTTTGAAACAACCGGCGACAAAACAAAAAAAACCAGCCGGTGCGAAGATTTAGAGAAATGCTGAAATGGCCATTATCGTCGTATGCGAGTGCGAAGCGGCTTACGAGCAGATCGAAATTGTGATCGAAGACCGGGTCGAAGACTCCGTCGACTGCCGGGTCTGCGGCCATGAACTCAAATCATGGAACGGCAATAAAGTGCTCTCGTTTGACCTCATAAAGAATCCAACCGGATAGAGCGCTGTCTTCCCATGTTTGTGCACATCGTCGCAGACAATCAAAACAGGATCTCGGCGCTGCGTTCGCTTTTGGGATCGCAGCTTGGCATCACTTCTGCATTGCTCGACGGTGAAAGCAACGGACCGAAAGAATGCGACGCCATCATAATTGCCGCCGATCTTCGAAACGCCGACAACATCGCCATGCTCAAGGAGGTGTCGGCAACCTTCAAAACCGCTCGACGAAAGATCTTCGTCCTTGATCAGAAGGCGCGACTCCTTGCAGCGCAGGCGTATGCGTTCGGGGCGACCCGTGTATTTTTCGATCCCATAAATCCGCACTCTCTGCTGGCGGCCTTGAGCGGCTCCGGGAATACACAGGATATCTCCGCAGATGCCTCTCAGGGCGCACGCGAAGCCGCCTCTGAAGGCGCGGCCTGCCTCGCTTCGATGTTCTCTCTCGTCTCACGCGGCCAACAGGTCGACGTCGCCGGCGCAAGACGCGCCGCCGGCAAGATCTCCGATGCGGTCGGCGAAGGCGGCTTCTCCCACTGGCTCGAAACCGTACGGCGTCACCACGAAGGTACCTACCAACATTGCCTGCTGGTGACGGGCACGGCCGCGGCTTTTGGATTAAGCTTGGGGTTGGCCAGGATCGACATGGAGCGCCTGTATTCCGCAGCCATGTTTCATGACATCGGCAAAGCCAAGGTTCCACTCGCTGTGCTGGACAAGCCGGGGCGCCTTGATGACCAGGAACGGGCGCTCATCGAGACGCATCCGGTAGCAGGATACGATGCATTGAAAGGGGCCGGTGGGATATCTCCGGAGATCCTGGACGTCGTCAGGCACCACCATGAATATCTCGACGGCAGCGGATATCCCGATGGCCTGGGTGCCGCCGATATCTCCGACCTTGTTCGGGTCCTGACCATTTCCGATATCTTCGCGGCGTTGATCGAGGATCGGCGCTACAAGCCGCCGATGCCGCGGGAGCAGGCTTACGAAATCCTCAGCGGCATGCGGGGAAAGCTCGAGATCCCGCTGGTAGCGGCGTTCAAGAACGTCGCCTTGAACCGCTAGGCACGACACTCGATCGACGTCGAAGACGAACTGCCGCGCTTTCCGACCGGCATACTCCGCACGAGGCTATGGCGCGACGGCTGCTGGGACTGCAGGCGTTCAGGCATCGTGTGAGCGCACGCCGACACCATCGCCCCAGCGTGCGGTGATTGAGTATCCCGCCGGCCGGAATTCCGGCGGGCCGCAACCCAAACCGGCGGTATTTTCATTGCCCCGGCGGAAATTATGTACGATTACAGCTTTTCGCGAGGCATCATCGGCCAGTTCAAAGGGAGATCAAAAAAGATGCGTGAAGCCGTCATTGTTTCTTATGCCCGTACCGGGCTGGCGAAATCCGGCCGCGGCGGGTTCAATATCACCCCACCGATGTCCATGGCGGCCCATGCCATCAAGCACGCGGTCGAGCGCGCCGGCGTCGACAAGGACTACGTCGAGGATTGCTATCTCGGCAATTGCGCGCATGGCGCGCCCAATATCGGCCGCCAGGCCGCGCTGCTCGCGGGCATGCCGAAGTCGACCGCCGGCGTGTCGGTAAACCGCTTCTGCTCCTCGGGCCTGCAGACCATCGCGATGGCAGCCAACAGCATCCGCTCGGATGGCGCCGAATGTATCGTTGCCGGTGGCGTAGAGAGCATCTCGGTTCCCGGAGGCCCCTTGCCGAAGGAAGCGGTCGATCCGGATCTGCTGAAAGTGGCGCCCGCAATTTTTATGGCGATGATCGACACTGCCGACATCGTCGCGGAGCGATACAAGGTCAGCCGCGAATACCAGGATGAGTACTCACTGGAATCCCAGCGCCGCATGGCCGCAGCCCAGCAGGCCAACAAGTTCAAGGACGAAATCGTCCCGATGAAAACCAAGATGAAGGTGGTCGACAAGCAGACGAAGGCCGAGAGCATCGTCGACTATGTCGTCGACCGCGACGAGTGCAACAGGCCGGACACGACCATGGAAGGCCTCGCCAAGCTCGAGCCGGTCAAGGGCCCCGGCAAGTACATCACCGCCGGCAACGCCAGCCAGCTCTCGGATGGCGCGGCGGCGGTCGTTCTGATGGAAGCCAAGGACGCGGAAAAGCGCGGCCTCAACCCGCTCGGCCGCTTCGTCGCCTGGGCGGCGGCGGGCTGCGAGCCGGACGAGATGGGCATCGGCCCGATCTACGCGGTGCCGAAGCTCTTGAAGCGCCATGGCCTGAAGATTGACGATATCGATCTGTGGGAACTGAACGAGGCGTTCGCCAGCCAGTGCCTCTATTCCCGCGACCAGCTCGGCATCGATCCCGCGAAGTACAACGTCAATGGCGGCTCGATCGCGATCGGCCATCCCTTCGGCATGACCGGCGCGCGGCTGACCGGCCACATCCTGCAGGAAGGCCGCCGGCGCAAGGCGAAGTGGGGCGTCGTGACGATGTGCATCGGCGGCGGCCAGGGCGGTGCCGGGCTGTTCGAAATCTATAGCTGAGCTCAAGGCTCGGTTCGGTACAGGCCGGCACGGATATGTGCCCTTGCCGGCTACCAAGACAACAGCGCGGCGGAGCGATCCGCCGCGCTGTTTCGTTTTGATCGTTCGATCAGGCCGCGCGCACGGTATCGAGGAATTTCTCGACCTGGTTCTTCAGATGGTCGCTTTCGCGCGCCAGCGAATGCGAAGCCGTCAATCGTCCGATCTGGAGGACTTGCCGGCGGTTCCAGAGGCGATCGGTTTCGCCTCTTGGCAGCTAGCTGGGAAGAATCCCTATCTGGTCACGATCAACGCAAGGATCATTCTTTTTTCAGCCGCGCTATTGCCGTCATCGCAGGGATGATCCTACCTGAACACCTGTTGAACGGTCAGGTTGACCAGCTCGCTGGACCAACGAAGGAACCTTTGCGATGACCAACCGTGAGTGCGGGCTCGCTCGATGCCGGTAATCGATCCGCTCTATGTCACTTCGGGTTTCGGCGTCGGCCTTCTCGTCGGCATGACGGGTGTCGGCGGCGGCTCGCTGATGACGCCGCTATTGATCCTGTTGTTCGGCATTCACCCCTCGACAGCCGTCGGCACCGATCTGCTCTACGCCGCCGCCACCAAGGCCGGAGGCAGCGTCGTGCACAGCTGGGCGCGCAGCATTTACTGGCCCGCGGTGATCCGGCTCGCCAGCGGCAGCATCCCGGCCAGCATCCTGACGCTGGTTTTGCTGTGGCAGCTTGATCTCGACAGCGCCGCCGCACGCAGCCTGGTCAACGTCGTGCTCTCCTTTGCGCTGGCGTTGACGGCGGCGTCGCTGATCTTCCGCAAGGCCATCATGGAGTCCTTTCGCGGGCGTCTGGAGCGGCTCGACGCCCGGATGATCGCGCGCGCGACCGTGCTGGTCGGCGCGGCGCTTGGCGTGCTGGTCTCGATTTCATCGGTCGGCGCCGGCGCGGTAGGCGTGACCGCGCTGCTCCTGCTTTACCCGCAACTGCCGATGTCCCGCATCGTCGGCTCCGACATCGCGCATGCGGTGCCGCTGACGCTGATTGCGGGTATCGGACACTGGGCGCTGGGCGCGGTCGACTGGCATCTCATGGCCGTGCTGCTGATGGGCTCCCTGCCCGGTATCGTCGTCGGCAGCTACTTCGCGACCCGCGTGCCGGAAACGGCGCTGCGGCTGTTGCTGGCCGTGACGCTGGTCGTGGTGGCGGGCAAGCTCGTCTCGAGCGAATGGCGCTGGACCGACTCGATCGTCGGCGCCGTGGCACAGAGCACCCACCGCTGACGTGGCAGGTTTGCCGGCGCATTCTTCAATCGATTGACTAGCGTCCGCCTCCGGACTTCGTCGCAAACCAGATGACGTGGCGTGCGCCGCTGCGCCTGGTCGTGGCGCGTACGGCGACTTCATTTACATCGAAGCCGGCATCACGCAGCCGTCTGGTAAAGGCGGGATGCGGCCCCGACGACCAGACGGCGAGCACGCCGCCCGGCCGCAGCGCCCGGCGGATGGCTTTCAATCCCCTGAGGTCATAGAGCGCATCGTTGGCCTGGCGGATCAGGCCCTCCGGGCCGTTGTCGACATCGAGCAGGATCGC
>Ga0153916_10004864_pt1 | contig 10193 bp, 12 predicted proteins | sample Opewatmetagenome_FD_109642 | JGI IMG/M metagenome (GOLD analysis project Ga0153916, IMG submission 109642) | Freshwater wetland microbial communities from Ohio, USA - Open water 3 Core 3 Depth 4 metaG | ecosystem: Environmental > Aquatic > Freshwater > Wetlands | place: USA: Ohio, Lake Erie...
AGGCAGAATCGCGCTGTTTCGGGGTTCTCTGTCCTGCATCTCGGGCACTTGACGGCCACTTGTCTTCCCTTTTATTCAGTGTGGCTTAAGGGTATCAAGGAATGGCGGGATGAGTCAACTGAAAACAGGCGCAGATGCGGAAGGAGTTGTATTGCTTGAAAATTCATTGTTAAATATGGATAAGATGAGCGCTGACGGCGAAGCGAAATTTTGGATTGAACCGCTGATTTCACTGTCTCTTTATCATAGACTCAATAGAACGCAATTGAGCGAGATTCAAAGGATTATCGAGGAGAGCGAGAATGAGATCCAGGAATCCTGGCAAAGGCATTTCTATAAGCGTTGAGAACATCACTCCCTTCGGCATCTGGATTTTCGTCAAAGGAAAGGAATATTTCCTGAGTTTCGAGGATTTCCCGTATTTCAGGGACCAGACATTGAGTTCTATTCAGAATGTCCAGTTGCTCCATGGATATCACCTCTACTGGCCGGATCTAGACGTCGATCTGGAAATTGACAATCTCGAAAATCCGGCGAAATATCCGTTGAAATCAGCGCTTCAAAAGAAACCTCTCAAGCACTCGCACTCCGGGGCTTCCGAGAGATCCTGATTTCAACCAGCAGGTCGACCTCTTTTCCCTCCACAGCTCGGGGCCCGTGTGCTCGGGAGTGCTGATTATCAGCCCGGCGCACGTGATGCCTTTCTCCGCGGATGACCGGGCCATCCGGAAGGCTATAATCCGGCCATGACGGTCATTGCTGATCATGATATTGCCGGGTTTGAGCACCGGGCGGGCGAGGACTATCGCTGTGCCATCCCTCATCGCTCCTTGCCATGGAAACGAAGTAGCAATCCCCGGGCTCTGCCGATTTGATTTTGATCCGACGGGGGGTATAGTTGAAATGTTGGGGGTGGCGGACATGAGAATAATCAAAATCGCTTTCCTCGGACTCTTTTTTTTCTGCCTGGTCTCCTGCGCTCAACAAAAGAAGCCGACGGCAGAGACAATGGCGAGTTTTAACGCCCATGTGAGGCAGGGAGCCTACTATCTGAATCAGGGCTCTTATGAAAAGGCCCTGGAGGAGTTTGACAAGACCCTCGCCCTGGAGAGCGAGTTCGAGAAGGTCCGAGATGCCCCCGAGATTCGGGAATTCCTGAAAGAATGAAATCCGGCTGCCGCCATCCGGCCGAGCGCCGGGGGCCTGAACCTTAACTGTCGTACTCTCGGATGAACTCCTCAACCTCGCGGCCGCCTGTTGCCGGCTCGAGGAGATGTGTATAATAATGGTGAAGGTGTCAGGAGGGATGACCATGGACATCATAACCGTCAGGATCGATAAGCCGGAGGACATGAATTTCATCCTGGGGCAGGCCCATTTCATCAAGACCGTCGAGGACATCCACGAGGCCATCGTCAACACGGCGCCGCAGATGAAGTTCGGGATCTCCTTTTGTGAATCATCGGGTCCGGCGCTCGTCCGCTACTCTGGCAACAACGACTCGCTCATCGAGCTGGCCAAAAGGAACGCCCTCAACATCGCCGCCGGTCACAGCTTCATCATCTTCATGGAGAACGGGTTCCCGGTCAACATCCTCAACACGATCAAGACTGTCCCGGAGGTCTGCCGGATCTTCTGCGCCACGGCCAATGCCGTTGAGGTCGTCATCGCCGAAACGGGGGAAGGTCGCGGCATCCTGGGTGTCATCGACGGCGTCAAGCCGAAGGGCGTCGAAGGCGAAGCCGACATCAAGTGGCGGAAGGATTTCCTCCGCAAGATCGGCTACAAGCTCTGAAGGAGCACCTGATGGAAAAGGCCTTATTAGCCATGCTCCTCTGCGCCATAGCCGGGGTAGCGTCCACCCGCGATGGAAACAAGGTTGCGGTCATCCAGGGAACGGCCACGGTCCCTGCCCAGGCTGGTCAAGGGATGGTCACCTCGGCCCATCCCCTGGCGACTCGGGCCGGACTCGAAATCCTCAAGGCCGGAGGGAATGCCTACGACGCGGCCGTGGCCGCGGCGGCCGTGCTGAACGTCGTCGAGCCGATGATGTCCGGGATGGGAGGTTACGGGACGATCCTCATTCATGATGCCTCCGGCCGCAGGGTCCGTTTCCTGAACTCGAGCGGCCGGATCCCCGCCTCCGTTGACTCCGACGTCTTCCGGGCTCCCACCCGGGGCTATGAGGAGAATCGCAGAGGTCCAAAGGCCGTTTCCACGCCGGGGAACGTCCATGCCTGGGAAGCGATGTCGAGAGAATACGGGCGACTGAAATGGTCCCGCCTGTTTGATCCCGCCATCCGTCTCGCCGGCGACGGCTTCCCCGTGAGCGTGGGATTGGCCGAGGCGATCGAACATGCCTATCCCGAATTCCCCGAGAAAACGAAAGCCGTCTACGGGAAATACGGCTCTCCGCTCAGAACCGGCGATACCCTCGTCCAGAAGGACCTGGCCAAGTCGCTCCGGATGATCGCCGAGGGAGGGGCGGATGCTTTCTATCGAGGCGAGATCGCCACGGCCATCGACCGGGAAATGAAGGCGGCGGGCGGCTTCCTGTCCAAGGCCGACCTGGCCGCCGACAAGGCCGAGTGGTGGGAGCCCATTCATATCAACTATCGGGGCTGTGAAGTCTATACGGCCTCTCCTCCCGCGACGGCCTTTCCTTCCCTGATCAGGCTTGGCCTGATGAGCCAGTTCAACGTGCCGGCGCTGGGCCACAACAGCCCGGCTTACCTCCACCGCTTCGCCGAGGCGACGAAACACGCGTTCTGGTGCCGGCTCGCCTATGCCGGCGATCCCGAGGTCAGTCCTCCGCCGTTGACGAAGCTTCTGTCTGCGGTCTACTGGAAAGAAGAGGCGGCCAAGCTCGACCTGAACAAAGCCGAGCTTTTCGTTCCTCCTGGCTTGGCGCCGGATAAGATCTCCCACACCACCCATTTCGTAGTCGCCGATAGGTGGGGAAACCTGGTCAGCGCGACCCAAACCCTGGGCAATGTTTTCGGCAGCCGGATCATGCCGGAGGGGACCGGCATTTGGCTCAACAACTCCCTGGCTTACTGCACCTTTGAGCCCAAAGGGAATCCGATGGACGCTCACGCCGGGCACCACAAGCTTTCCGGTGACTGCCCGACCATCATCTTCAAAGAGGGGAAGCCCTGGGCGGCGTTGGGCACTCCGGGCGGCCACACCATCGGTCAGACCGTTCCCCAGATGGTCATGAACATCATCGACTTTGGAATGAACATCCAGGAGGCCATCGCCTCGCCCCTGATCAGCTTCTTCGAACCCGATTGGCTCCTCGTCGAGAAGAGAATTCCCCAGGGAGTGCAAGATGAGCTGGTCAAGATGGGACATAAGGTCCGGGCGGTCGGCGGCCTGACCAACGCCCACGGGATCACCGTAGAATACGATTCCCAGGGGAGGCCCGCTCGCTTCAGCGGCGGGTCCGACCCGCGGGGAGAAGGGCTGGCCGCCGGATACTAGAGATCAGGAGCAGCGGTTCCAGCCGCAATTCGGGCAGACCGGGCACTTTTCGTCGGGGAGGGTCGCCCCGCAGATCTTGCAGATCGTCTGGTAGATGTCCTTGGAATTTCCCTGCACGGTCCCCAGGTGCCGCTCCAGGATCTTGGCGATGGCATCCGGTATGGATTGCACCAGCCCGCCGTCGGTGAAGATCGGCTCCGACCCGCCGATCCCCTTGAGCTGGCTGATAACCTCCTTAACGTCCACGTCGCTCCGCAGGGCCAGCGAGATCAGCCGGCCGAGCGCTTCGGCGTCGGCCATCGTCGTGTAGCCGCTCTTGCCGATCGAGGTGAACACCTCGAACGGCTTCTGGTTATAGAAGGAGATCGTTACGTAGAGGTTGCCGAACCCCGTCTTGATCTTGTCCGTCACCGAGGGAAGTGTAATCGGCCGGTCCTTGGGGTGGAGCTTGGCCTCCGGCGACGGCTTGTAGAGCACCTGCTCGGCCCGGCTCCCGTCGCGGTAGATGGTGATTCCCTTGGTATCGAGTTCATAGGCGAGCAGGTAAGCCTTCTCGACGTCCTTGACGTCCGCTTTGTTGGGAAAGTTGATTGTCTTGGAGACCGAATTGTCCACGAATTTCTGGAAGGCGGCCTGGGTCCGAACGTGCCATTCGGGCCTGATCTCGTGCGCGGTGCGGAAATAATCGGGGAGGGGATCCTTGGGGTGAGCTTTCTTCCATTCCTCGTAGATGGGATGCACGTCCTTGATCTCGCCGTCGATGATCTTGGAGGTGAACTCGAAGGCGAAGACGGGCTCGATGGAGGAGGAACAGCCGGCGATCCGCGAGATCGTCCCTGTCGGGGCGATGGTCAGCGTGGTCGCGTTGCGCATCTTTTTTCCCTTGTAGACCGACTTGTCGATGTTGGGAAAACTGCCGCGTTCCTCGCCCAGCCGGGCTGACGCGGCAACGGATTCCCTGCGCATGAAGGCCATGACCTTCTCGGCCAGCCTGGTCGCCGCTGGGCTGTCATAGCGGATTTGCATCCGGAGCAGCAGGTCCGCCCAGCCCATGATGCCGAGCCCGATCCGGCGGTTGGCCCGCGTCATCTGCTCGATCTGGGGGAGGGGATACTTGTTGACATCAATGACATCATCAAGGAAGCGCACGGCCAGGGCGATCGTCCGGCCGAAGCCCTCCCAGTCAAAGAGGTCCTTGGAGCCCGGGCTGAAATAGTGTCCCAGGTTGATCGAGCCCAGGTTGCAGGACTCGAATTCGTGGAGCGGCTGTTCGCCGCAGGGGTTGGTGGAACGGATGGGGCCGAGACCGTGGGTCGGGTTGCGGGCGTTGATGCGGTCGATGAAGATCAGCCCGGGGTCGCCCACGGCCCAGGCCGACTCGACGATCAGGTCGAAAACGGGCCGGGCCTTCTTCTGGGCGACGACCTTCTTGTGGTAAGGGTCGACGATGTCATAGGAGCCGTCCGCCTTGACCGCTTCCATGAAGACGTCGGTCGCGGCTACAGAGATGTTGAAATTGTTGACGCTCTTGCCGTCGATCTTCATCCGGATGAACTCTTCGATATCGGGATGATCGGCGCGCAGGATGCCCATGTTGGCGCCGCGGCGGGTGCCGCCCTGTTTGACAGCCTCGGTGGCGGAGTCGATGACGCGCAGGAATGAGACCGGGCCCGAGGCGATCCCCTGGGTCCTCTTGACGAAGCTCCCTTTGGGCCGGAGGAGGCTGAAGTCGAACCCCGTCCCGCCGCCCTCCTTGTGGACGAGGGCCGCGTTCTTGACCGTCTCGAAGATGGAGTCGAGGGAGTCTTCGATGGGCAGGACGAAACAGGCGCTCAGGCACATATCCCGGCCGGCGCCGGTCAGAGTGGGACTGTTGGGCAGGAAATCCCGGGCCATCATGGCGTCGAAAAATTTCCCGGCCCACTTCACCTGGTCCTTCTTCGTCTTCTCGGCGGAAGCGATGTATTGGGCGACCCGGCGGAAGAGGTCGGCCGGCTCCTTATCCAGGAATTCCCCCTTTTCGTTGCGCATGAGATAGCGCGCCCGGAGAATCTTGAGGGCGTTTTCGGTGAAGGGTTGATACTCCGCCATCGGTCCGCTCCTATCCAATTTATCGGGGTTATAAATTCGCTCGAATCGCTATCCTTAGTATATACGAAAGGTTGCCCCCCATCAATAGGGCTGCGCTCGACGACGAGCGACTTGCGGATCAGCTTTTCCCGACGGCCTTTTTTTTCGAGGCGATCGTCGCTTCCTTGTCCAGCCGGTGGTCCACCCGGAGGTCGATGTGGATCCGCCGGGCGCCCAGCTTCAGGATGGCGGCGTGGGCGTCCTCGATGACCCGGAAGAGCGACTTCAGATCCGGCGCCTCGAGGGTCGTGGACATCCCCCCTGTCTCGGCGCGCAGGCCCGAAGCCTCGATGACCCGGATGGCCTCCTTGACGAAGCGGCTGACCGAAGAGCCCTCGCTCGTCGGGAAAATGGCCAGCTCGGCTATGATCACGTTCTTTCTCCCTGCTTAATGGTCTATAATCATTATATATGAAGGAGGCGAAAATGCCGAGCGAACTGCCGGAAATGGGCAAGATCTCAGCCGAAGTCTTTGACGAACTCATCTACCCCCGCCTCGGCCGGCGGCGTAGGTCTGTCCTCGTCGGGCCGAAACATGGGGTGGACATCGGTGTCGTCGACGTCGGCGGCGGCAAGGTCATGGCTATGACCACCGACCCTGTGTTTATTGTCCCCGAGTACGGGTTCGAGCGGGCCGCCTGGTTCGCCATCCACATCCTCTGCTCGGACGCGGTCACCTCGGCCCTGCAGCCGACCTATCTGTCCATCGACCTCAACCTGCCGCTGGAGATGACCAGGGAGCAGCTGGAGACGGTCTGGAAGACGATCGACGTCGAATGCAAGAAGATGGGTCTGGCCATCGTCTGCGGTCACACCGCCCGCTACGACGGCTGCCATTACCCGATGGTCGGGGGCGCCACCGTGATCAGCATCGGCGAGGAATCACGCTACGTCACTCCCCAGATGGCCCGGCGCGGGGACTTGGTCGTCATCACCAAGGGGGCGGCCATCGAGGCGACGGGCATTTTTGCGCTGGCCTTCAGGGACAGGATCAGGGAGCGCTTCGGCGAAGCCTTCAGCCGGCGGGCTGAAGGCATCTTCTACCAGATGTCGGTGGTCGAGGACGCGCTCACGGCGGCCTCTGTCGGGACACGGGAGAAGGGCGTGACGGCCATGCACGACGCCACCGAGTGTGGGATCTGGGGAGGGCTCTACGAAGTGGCCAAGGCCTCGCGGGTCGGGATGAGGATCGAGAAGCAGAAGATCATCGTCCTCGACGAGGTCGAAAAAATCTGCGCCCAGTTCGGGATGGATCCGTATTCGTCGATCTCGGAAGGCACTCTCATCATCACCTGCAAAAGGAATAGGGTGGACCTCCTGCTGAAGAAACTGGCCGGGAAAAATATCCCCGCCGCCGTGGTCGGCGAAGTGATCCCGGAGAACAAGGGGATCATTCTGGTCGAAGAAGGGAAAGAGCGGCCGCTCGAACACCCCCGCGTCGACCCCTTCTGGCCGGCCTTTGCCCGGGCACTTGAGGAACATAAAAAAAGGGGGAAGCGGTGAAAAAGCGCGTCCTCTTTATCTGCACCTCGAACAGCGCCAGGTCGCAAATGGCCGAGGCCCTGGTGCACCACGACCTGGGCGACCGCTTTGAGGCATATTCGGCCGGCACAGACCCAAAGCCGCCCCATCCCCTGGCCATCCGAGTTCTCCAGGAGATCGGCGTCGACCACAGCACAACCCGCAGCAAGAGCATGGATGAATTCGCCGGCCAGGCGTTCGATTTCGTGATCACGCTCTGCGACTCCGCCAACGAGTCCTGTCCGCTTTTCTTCGGCGGAGTTCAGCGGGCTCATCTTGGGTTTGACGACCCGGCAAGGGCGGAAGGCATAGAGGAGGAAAAGCTGGTTGTTTTCCGCCGGGTCAGGGACGAGATCCGCACCCAGGTCGAAGCCTTCCTGACTCAGGGAAAATCGTGATCATGAACGGTTGACAGGACTAGGAATTTTGGCTAATATATGAAAACATGTTCATATAATGGTTTAGAATGAGAGACGCGATCAAGATACTCAAGGCCATGGCCGATCCGACCCGCCTGCGAATTCTCTGCCTGCTTCTCCACAGGGACCTTTGTGTCTGCGAGCTCATGTTCATCCTGAAAATGGAGCAATCGCGGATTTCGCACCAATTGCGAATCTTAAGAGATGCCGATCTGGTCGAAGACAAAAGAGAGGGGCAGTGGATGACTTACCGGATCTCGGATAAGGCCCGCCCGAACCTAAAATTGATGCTGGACCAGCTGCTGGGAAAACAACTCAGAGAGTCGGAAGAAGCGCTTGGCGATCTCGGAAACCTCGAGCTATGTCTCCGGGAAGATATCCGCAGGAGGCACTCTTCATCCGCCCAACAATCCAGCGAAGAAAGTTGAGATCGGTCCAGACCGCGAGGGAGTCAGAGTGGAGATCGGAAGCTATCTTCTGAAGCTGTTGCAGGGCGGGCTGGGCAATCTGGCTGCCTACCTTGCCGCCCACGTGCTCTTGTGCTTGGTCCCCGCATTTTTTATCGCCGGAGCTATGACGGCCTTGATCCCCAAAGAATCCGTCACCCGCTTCTTAGGGCGGAATGCCCCAAAGGTTGTTTCCTATCCCGCGGCTGCGATGGCGGGCTCGGTGTTGTCGGTCTGCTCTTGTACGGTGGTGCCGCTTTTTGCGGGCATTTACAGGAAGGGCGCCGGGCTCGGTCCGGCGATCACCTTCCTGTTCTTTGCTCCAGCCGCAAATATTTTGGCCCTTGTCTATACGGGCGGGGTGATAGGCGCGGACCTTGCCTTTGCCCGTCTCTTCCTTTCACTCGCCTTCGGCATCGGGATCGGCATGATCATGGCCCTTATCTTCCGCCGTGCCGACATGGCTCACGACGAAAACACGGATGCGCTCTTCGCCGGAAAAGCCGGTGTGCGCCGGGCGGCGCTGGCCTTTCTCTTCATCCTGGTCGCGCTCCTTTTATCCGGGACACTCAAGATCGGGCTCCTGACTAATTCCTATGGCCGGCTGACTCTGCCCATATCCGGGTTGGAGCGTTTTCAGGCATTTTTGTTCCGGCTTGTTCCCTTCGACGCCAGCAAAGGGCAGGAAGGCGTTACTGTTCAGGGTGCGATCCTGATCGGACTCCTTTTCTTGGTCGCTTTTGTCTCCTGGCGAGGACTGGGGAAGATTTTCGAGGGCTTCAGCCGTTGGACGTGGGCTTCCGTCGGTCTGATCGTGCTTACTCTTTTTGTTGCTTCAGTCGGGATGAAACCGCATGCCGGGGGACTGGACATCCTGTTCACAGGAAAGATGTTCGGTGTGATCCTGTCGATGATTCTCCTGGGGTATATCGCTTACAAGCGCCTGTCGCAAGATGAGGTGAGGGATTTCCTGTGGGAATCCTGGCGGTTTATCAAGCAGATCTTTCCCTTGCTGGTGGTCGGCGTGTTTTTTGTCGGCGTTATGCGAGTGATCATCCGGCCGGAATGGATCAAAGCGCTGGCCGGAGAGAATACTCTTCTAGGGAACATGGCGGGTGTCCTCTTTGGAGTTTTCATGTACTTCCCGACATTGGTCGAAGTGCCGATCGCTCAGATGTTCCTAAGCCTGGGAATGCACCGAGGCCCGCTCCTGGCTTATCTGATGGCCGATCCGGAGCTGAGTCTGCAGAGCATCCTCATGATCTCAGCCATCATCGGGCGGACCAAGGCCTGGGTCTATGTGGCTTGGGTCGCTCTGTTCAGCACCCTGGCCGGATTGATCTATGGCGCCTTGGAGGATGGAGCCAGCATCTGGCTGATGGCGCTTTACCTCCTGGCTTTCTTATCGATTTTAGCGGCGGGGCTCTGGTGGATGAGTAGACGTCGGGCTACTCGACCTGCAACGACGCCGCAAGGGTCGACTGGACAGTGAAATGATCAGCCTGAGGGAAGAGTCGGATGTTTCTCGATGAAATAAAGCTCGCCGAGATCATGCCCTGCCTGGCCGACCCGGATAAAATCCGATTTATCGCCTATCTCGAGAAAGATATCTCCGAGGTTTTCCCTTATCTCAATGCTGTCCTGAAAAATGCCATCTACAATCACGAGGGAAAGACGATTACCCTAAAGAAAGAGGGTCGGCTGATTTCGCTCCATCCGGGAAAGATCGCGGCCGGAAAGATCATCGATGAGCAGGATGCCCGGGATGTCCTGGACTGGCTTAAAAAGGAAATCAATTGCTGCTATGAGAAAAAAGAAACCTTGACGCCCAGTTTCGAGCGCCGGCAGAAACTCACAGCACTCGATATCTTCAAGCTGCTTCCCGGGACGAACTGCCGAAGGTGCGGCGACCTGACCTGCCTGGCCTTCGCCGTAAGGCTCTCCGCCGAGGATGCGAACATCATGAGTTGCCAGGAGATCTTCGCCGCCCCTTTTGCTGACAGAAAGAAAATGCTTTTGAGTCTGCTGGCGGCCTCGGGATACGTTGTCCCGAGCGCTTTTATTGCGGCAGATATCATAAACAAGGAGGTCTGAAATGGAGATCAGAATCCTAGGTCCGGGCTGCCCTCGCTGCCACGAGGTTGAAAAAAGGACGCTCAACGCGCTGGCCCAGCTCGGTGTCGCAGCCGATGTC
>Ga0153916_10004866_pt1 | contig 10192 bp, 8 predicted proteins | sample Opewatmetagenome_FD_109642 | JGI IMG/M metagenome (GOLD analysis project Ga0153916, IMG submission 109642) | Freshwater wetland microbial communities from Ohio, USA - Open water 3 Core 3 Depth 4 metaG | ecosystem: Environmental > Aquatic > Freshwater > Wetlands | place: USA: Ohio, Lake Erie, Old...
AATGAGTATCAGCGGGCCGATCAAAGAGCTCGCCAGCGCACTAAAGATTGAACGCCTGTCGCGTAGATTATCTATGACTTCTTTTCGGAAAACTACCAGAATTCGATCAAGAGAGGCGTTCATGATCGTAGCAGCCCTTCTTCGGAACCGATGGCAGAAACAAAGGCATCTTCAATGTTGGACTGTCCCGTTGCCCTGAGTAACTCTTCCGGCGTGCCGCTAGCCACCACCTCGCCTTTGTGCAGGATGATGATATTGTCGCACAAGGCAGAAACCTCTTGCATGATATGGCTGGAAAATAATACGCACTTGCCTTCTTCACTCAAACGCTTGATAAAAGTACGCATTGACCGTGTGCTGATCACATCGAGACCGTTGGTGGGTTCGTCAAGCAGTACATTCGATGGGTCATGTACAAGAGAACGGGCGATGGCTACCTTACCCCGTTGTCCTGAGGAAAAACCATCTGAGCGGCGCTCTGCAAAATCATTCATCTCAAGCAAATCAATTAGTTGATCTATTTTTTGTTCGAGTCGATCTCCATACAAACCACGCAATTGCCCATAGTAACGGATATTCTCGCGAGCGGTTAGCCTTGGATATAGACCGTGACTTTCTGGAAGAACGCCGATATGCGATTGAACTTCCAGACTCTGGCTGACGGTATCATAGCCATCAATGGATGCTGAACCACGATCGGGTCTTAGCAGGGTATAGAGGATACGCAATGTTGTGGTTTTCCCTGCGCCGTTTGGACCGAGCAAACCGGTGATGTGGCCATCTGGGGCGGTGAAACTCACGCCGCGCAGTGCCTGGACAGCGCCAAAAGATTTGTATAGTGAATTTACCTGGATCATTTTTTATCTCAAGGATTCGGAATTGGACCTGAGAAATTCACGAAAAAAGGCAAGGGTTGGATCTCCTGGACGCAAGCGGTGTCTAAACCCTGGATAGTCCCCGCATCGATAAAATCCGCAGCAATTCGAGGTATGCAGCCTCGAAATATGACATTATGGCCCTGGCCCGGCGCCACCAGATGCAGGCTGTTGGGCAGCGTCCGGGAAACCGAACCACCATTTTCGGGAGGTGTGACCGGATCGGCTTCACCAGAGAGCAATAAAACAGGGACGTCTGATCGAACAGGTGTCTTGAATTCAGGTGTTACCTGCTCGTGAGGCCAGGTCTCGCAGATTTTAGATAATTGCACTGCGGTTTCATCTCCCAGGTATGAACCAGCGTTCACTTTTGCGGCTTCATCCAGAGAGTAGAAAGGGAAATCCTCTGCGCACAGAACCGAGTAACCCATACCCTCGGAAATACTTGCTTCAAGTTCCCCTGCGGTAATCAGGTAAGTGGCTGCCAGCGACCGATATTCCCGGTGGGCAGAGGCATCATGGATCATCAGCGGCAGTAAGGCAGCCGTTTCGGGAGTGTAGCTAAATAATCGAATTGCTGTTCCCATTTTCTCCGAATTAAATTTGATATGTGTTTCCTCGCCCGAGGTTGGATGGGGTAAGGACACTTCCACAGGGTCTGTCCCAAGAGTTTCAAGCAAGTGTGTAAACTCATTGCGCACTTCAGGAAACGCCTGACTGCAGGAAGGTTGGCGGTCGCAGCGATCAAAAATCATATCGAGGGCGCGCTGCGCATCACGCCCGACACTCAGTCCGAGCGGTTCGTCTTGAGGCACAGTTCCGTCCAGGATGACACTGCGCACATGCTCCGGGTACAGGCTCAGATACGTAAGTGCAGCCCGCGTCCCATAGGAGACACCATAAAGGTTTATTTGTTCATATCCCAAGGCATTCCGTACCTGATCCAGATCTCCCATGGCATTCGTTGTTGTATAAAGAGCGGGGTCGGCATCTAATCGGGACAAACATTCTCTCAGATGATTCGCCAGCTCCTTATTTCCTGATGATTCAAGATCTATATCTTCTAACCCCGGGCAAGACAAAGGGTTGGATTTTCCGGTTCCGCGCTGGTCGACCAGGATAATATCACGCTTCTGATGGATGCGCTCAAAGGCAGGAGAAAGCAAAGGGTAAGATTCTGTAGCCGCCTGGCCTGGACCACCGGTTAGAAAGAACAATGGATCTGGCTCTGGATTGCGGCTGACGGCGGGGATCATGGCGAGATTCAATGAGATCTGCCTGCCAGTGTTCGTCGTTCGATCTTCGAATACTTCGATATGACCACACTTTGCAGCCAGGCGTACATTGGATCCGGGCGAAGATAGTTGGCAATCGGTCAAGGCGATCCTAGAAACCCCACTTGTCTGATATGTTTTGATATCTTCAGTACACCCTGTTAAGAAGAGTGTCAGCACGATAACTGGAATAAATAGAGACTTCCAATTTAGGCAAAGTGGGTTACAGGACAAAAAATCAAAGCAGATCGTGGTGTTACATTTTAGTTTAATCATGATTATCTTCATGACGATTCAGCCTGCGCAATGCATCCTTGCCATAGCGCTGACGCACCTGGTCGACAGCATCTAACAAGCGACGTTCTTTTTGGGAACCTTGATCCCAAAAGCTCAGCTGCCGCTTTGGGGATCCAAGTCCGCTGGCGCCAACACCAATCAAGCGGACAGGCTTACCGCGTTTCCACACATTTTCGAAAAGCTGCAGCGCGGTCGTGTATATCTCCGAATCCTGATCGGTGGGATTGGCAAGAGTCAATTGGCGGGTTAAGGTGGTGAAATCGGGCCAGCGAATTTTGATTTTAACTGTGGTGGCGCCCAGCGAGGATTCTCTCAATCTACGACCTACGCTCTCAGAAAGCTCGAGTAACGTGCGGCGCAGGACGGCCTCATCCAGCACATCCCGGGCGAAGGTGGTCTCCTGGCTAACGGATTTAAGCAGGTGCTCGGTGATGATGGGTCTATCATCGATGCCGCGCGAGTGCATCGCCAACTCGTAGCCGTTCTTCCCGAACATGCGAGCCAACTCGGCCTCGGATACACGGGCAAGCTCGCCGATAGTCGTCGCGCCGATTCCGCGCAAGCGATCGGCAGTCTTGGGTCCAACCCCCCAAAGCGATTGAACGGGAAGTGGAGCGAGAAAGCTGGCCTCTTCTCCAGGTGGTACGACCGTTATTGCGTTGGGGGGGCTACCCTTGCGCGCAGACGCCTTGCCCACATCTGTTGCTGTCTTGGCCAGCAATTTATTGGTAGCCACGCCGATAGAGCAGGGGAGCCCTAATTCTTTGTGAATCAATGCTTGCAAGCGCCGGGCGATCGCTTCGCCCGAATCGGACAGATCGGTGACATCCATGAAGGCTTCGTCGATCGAAATTTGCTCCACCAGCGGGGTGAGCTGGCGGAGCCTTTCCATGACTTGCTCAGAGACTTGAGAGTACACCCCATGACGGGAAGAGACAATGATGAGTGTGGGGCATAATTTTAATGCACGGGCCATAGGCATGGCAGAGTGGACGCCAAAATTGCGAGCGGCATAAGAGCACGAGGCGACAACGCCGCGTGTCTCGGGACGCCCGCCGACAGCAAAAGGCTTACCAACAAGCGAAGGATCGCGCTGTTCTTCAACAGCACAAAAGAAGGCATCCAGGTCGAGGTGGAGAATTTTGCGGTTCAAGGCTAGATCAGGCGCTCTGGCCAGGTATCATGCGGACAATTCCGGGCTGACCTGCTTCACCAATGATATCTATTCTGGAGGGCATGTAGAGGCGGATGATTTCAGCGTTGGTGAGCAAGTGAGGGGTGATTTGACTGGTATGGATTTCCGAATCGCGTGAAGCGAAAGCTAGCGGCAGAAGCAATTGGTCAGCCAGATATTGATCGACAGCCGCTCCAGTTGAGTGGAAAGTAAGGAATGCGTCCACGGCCTCGTCAGCGACGCGCTCGGCGGGTTTGCCCAATTGCCCGAGGGAATAAAAACAACACTGCGCATAGCCATTATTGGATTCGTATTCGGCGATCAATAACAGAACCGTACCTTTATATTTTGAAGGCAACTGCTCTATTTTAATCCGAACATTAGGGAATTGCGGTTGTAAGCGCTGGAGGGCACGGCGCTTTTGGCGTTCGGCGATCTCATTACTCAGGTTGGCTACCGCGGAAAGGCCATGAATACCTGTGGGCTTGCCACGCTCGACCATGCGGAGAGGGGAAATTCCAGAAGCTGGGCGAATGGTTGCCGTGATACGACCGCCTCCCTCGGGGTAAAAACCAGCTTGGTCAAGCTTGATGTCGGCCGAAAAGCCAATTGCTTTTATCATCTCGAGCCAATGCCAGGCGAGAAAATGGTGACATGGCGCCCACGGGACGTGAGTGCCCCCGGTGATAATGACCGTCGAGGCGCTTGACGCCTTGCAAAGAGGTAAAAAGATGGTCTGTAAGACAAGCGAGGTTGAACCCGCAGTACCTATATCGAATTTGTATCGCCCCGAGCGGATCTCGCCGGGCTCAAAAAGCAAACTTGTGGAACCAAGATGGGCACCCTCAACATGGGCTTTGCTTATGGCAGCAGCTGCGTCAACTGATTTGAGGTGTTGAGGCAGCAGCCCAGGCTGGGATCGGCGGGAGCGGATATTTACAATGCGTGTTGGTTGCCCCGTCAGAATCGATAACGTCAGGGTAGAGCGGAGAACCTGCCCGCCGCCTTCGCCAATTGCGCCGTCGATCTCGACCATGCCGATATTCTAACCGAAAACCTTTCGTTCCAATTCGCGGCGGGTTAAAGAACGCCATTCGCCGGGGCTTAATCCACTTAGAGCCAAGCCACCAATGGCGACGCGCACCAGACGCAAGGTAGGAAAGCCCAACGCAGCCGTCATACGCCTTACCTGGTGTTTTTTACCCTCACGAATGATGACTTTCAACCAAGTCGTAGGATGATAATCGCGCACAGGTTTGGAGCGAGGCGGCAAATCCGGCTCAGAAATGATATCAATCTGGGCAGCTTTACTTTGGAGACCGGGTAAGATGATTCTATCTTGAGGAAAAACCAGATCTGAGGGAGAACAAACTCCTTCGACCTGTACCAGGTAGGTTTTAGGGTGGTCAAAGCGCGGGTCGGTCAGACGGTGGATCAACTCGCCATCATCCGTAAGAAGCAACAAGCCCTCGCTGCGATAATCCAGGCGACCGGCAGCGTAAATGCCCGGTAGGTTGACATAATCCTTGAGGGTAACTCTCCCACGAGCGTCGGTAAATTGTGATAGCACCTCATAGGGTTTATAAAATGCGATATATCGTCCCATGTGCTTATTGTAATTCAAGGGGGTTGTATAATCGATATCATGATGGAACCAAGCAATAGACCAGTTCGTGACCTAACTATGCCCATCCTGGTATGGGTTATGTCAATTGGGGCATTGTTAATTGTTTGTATGCTTTGCGTGGCTGGAAGCATTGTTGCAAGGAGATCTTTCTTCCCTGATGTGGCTTCCACACGGACTGCAATGGCGCTAATGTTCCATACTGTTACCCCACTTGTCACCCCGTCTCAAGTCTACCAAACGGAGCTGGTGCAGCCTACTGGTACAGCCCTACCATCGCTGACCATCGCCCCGGCAACGCCCAGGCCTACATTTAGCCCACCTACCTGGCAGGCCCCTCCTCCAGGGAAAATAGTTTATGCCTGCTTTGATGGGGACTACGATCAGATCTGCCTGATGAATGGCGATGGGGGCGGCAAGCTCCAAATAACCCATGAAGACGCTACTAATTTTTATCCCTCACTTTCTCCGGATGGAGAACAAATCGTCTTCTCCTCACGGCGGGATGGCAATTTTGAAATTTACATGATGGATATCCGTGGCGATAACATTCAACAGCTCACCGACAACATGGGCAACTTGTACGCCCCTGAGATATCTCCCAATGGCAATCGGATTGTATTTACAAACGAGAGTGGTGGGAAACAAGAGGTGTGGTTGATGAAACTCGACGGGAGCAATGCGCGCCCGGTTTTGTCTGAAGAAAGCCAGGGGATCGATCCCACGTGGTCGCCGGAAGGCGATCAAATCGCCTTTGCATCGAATCGGGGCGGATTAACCCAGCTCTATATCGTCAACTCGGATGGGACGAAATTGCATCAGGTAACTCGCGGTATAAAAGATACGGGCGGGCGCAGCTCCTGGTCGCCAGATGGGGAGTGGCTGACGTTCTACGCCGGCCCAGATGGCGATCGAAATATCTATGTCATCGGCGTGGACGGGAAAAATTTGACGCAGCTGACGAACGGGGGCGACAACCTTGGACCGAGCTTTTCTCCTGATGGAGAGTGGATTACATTTACGTCTTTTCGAGATGGGAACAACGAAATCTATGTCATGCGCAGCGATGGCACAGAGCAAACGCGACTGACCGGGGATTCTCGCTCGGATTGGCAACCTCGCTGGGGGCGATGAGTGATTAATGCGAGAGATGGGAGGAGCGGGACAATTTTATTAGAGCCCTGAGATCATAATTGGATTTTGTTGACTCAGAAGCCGAGTTCATGCTACTATATTAAAAGCCTGCATCATGTTCACACTCAAGCTGGGGAGGGAAGAAACCAGATCAGCTAAAATGGCGTTCCTATAATCACTGGAGAGGGGCGCCAATTTTTTGTCGATGAGGAGGACAGAATGCGCAAAATCCATTTCCCAACTGTTGTATTAATCGCCCTGATAACCCTAGCCCTGGCAATCGGATTGTCCGGGTGCGGGGGCGGACCAACGCCACAAATATCAGCGACACAGCCACCAGCGAAGACTCAGGCACCCCAGGTGACTGAGGTCATCGAGCCATCCGCCCCGCCGCCTGAGCCAACCGTGGCGGAGACAGCGGTGGAAACGGCGGCGGTGAGTGAATCGAACAGCATTACCATTCTTATCCCTGAGGATCCGCCTTCGTTTAACGCCGTCGTGGGTGATACGGGTTATGATGCCCTGGTGATGAACCTGGTGATGTTGGGCCTAACCGGCGTAGATCCAAAAGGTAATGTTTACCCGGAGCTAGCAGCCGAGCTCCCGACGAGTGAGAATGGGGGCGTGGTCGTTGACGAAGAGGCTGACACAATGGACGTCACCTGGAAGCTACGCCAGGATGTGCAATGGGCTGATGGAACCCCGGTTACCGCAGATGATGTGGTCTTTACCTGGGAAGCCATCATGAATCCCGATACAGGCATCTGGGTACGAGGGAGCGATTACGTCGACAGCGCCGAAAAGATTGATGATTATACAATGGTCTTCCATTACAACACCATTTACCCAGGTTACCTGATCCAGCTAGGGGGAGAACAACTGGTCGTATGGCCGTCTCACTACTGCAATGCAGATGAAGGCTTCACAGCCTGGGAATGCGCCCGGCAGCCTTTGAGTGATGGGCCATTTATTCTCAAAGAATGGACCGTCGGCGACCATATGACTTTTGAGCGCACTCCCAACTACTTTGAGGCAGGCAAGCCTGCAATTGATCAGGTTATCGTCCGCACTGTCCCGGATGAATCCGTCCGTAAGCAAATGATGATGCAAGGAGATGCCGATTTGATCATGTGGGCGACCGAGCCTGTCGTAACTGACTTAAAAGATAAGCCAGGTATTAATATTAGCATCAGCCCTTATGCCCGTTGGGTGATGCGCCTCTTCCCGAACCAGGCGGCTAAAGGCACGACCGACCCCGATGCAAGCCCGCATCCCGTGTTTTCGGATGTGCGTGTGCGGCGAGCGGTCCGCATGGCAATCGATGTGGATACAATTGCGAATGAGATCTTCCTTGGATACGGGAAGCCGGTTTGGTCCGAATTTTACCGGCCACCCTATGCATGTGATGTCCCTCGACCACAATATGATCCAGATGGCGCCAAGGCTCTTTTAGATGAAGCCGGCTGGAAGGATACGGATGGCGATGGCATCCGAGAATGCCACGGTTGCGAGACAGCCAAAGAGGGCGATCTCATGAAGGTCGATTTTTATACCTATGCCGAATATGGCGAACCCCTTGAGCTGACCCAGCAGTATATCGCTGAAAACCTGAAGAATATTGGCATCGATTCGCAGCTGACCATTTATGAAGGGAGTGTGATGTGGGCAGATCCTGAGAGCGGCGGGATCGAGCAAAATGGCGATTTCGACCTTGACTTATGGGATGATGGCTACTCGGGTATCGATCCAACAGACTACTTGTGGGAGCTGTATTATTCTTCAGCAGCAGAGCCGGGGAATGGTTGGAATATCGTACGTTGGAAGAATGAGGAGTTCGATGCCTTGCTCGACGAAGCTTATTCCTTGGATGAGCCCAGGCGGAAAGAGATCTTCTGCAGGATGGCTGAGATCCTGGATGAAGAAGTGCCAGTGATCATGATGTTCTCGACCATTAACGCCGATGCGTATGCTACCCGCTTGCAAGGGATCCAGTCGAATATCAATGACGTGGTGAGCTGGAACGCAGCGGACTGGAAGGTTACCCAATAACATAAGCGATATTGAAGATTAGCCTTTGATCTACTGACCGTCATCCGGTTTGGAGGAGGGTTTTGGCTCAATATATTGCCAGGCGGTTATTGCAGGCGGTGCTGTTACTATTTGTCTTAAGCATTGTCATGTTCGCATTGGTCAATTTAGCACCAGGCGGGCCGCTGGCAGGGCAAGGGCAAACACGGCGCGTGCGCCCAGAACGTGTCGCCATGTTGAAACGCCAGTTTGGCCTGGACAAACCGTTGCCTACACAATACATGATCTGGCTGGTCGGCAATGATTGGATGAGGGTCGATTTGGACGGGGATGGCAAGCCGGACGAATACGGTACGAGGCGGGGTGTGCTCCGAGGAGATTTTGGTTTTTCTTTCCGCACAAGAAAGCCGGTTCTGGAAGAGATCTCACTACGGCTATCGAACACCTTTTATCTAACGGTCGTCACTTTGCTGGTGGCAGTGATTATAGCCGTACCTGTTGGGATCCTTTCAGCATTAAAACAATATTCCTCCTTCGACATTGTCGCGACCACTTTTTCTTTCGCCGGTCAAGCCATCCCCGAGTTTTGGTTAGGGCTCATACTGATCCTTATTTTTTACGCCTGGTTGAAGAATCCATTCACAGGAGAACCGCTCTTGCCTTCTGGAGGGATGTATTCCCTTGGGGGAGAATTTTCCATTCCAGATCGGATCGTCCATTTGGTCTTGCCCGTAACCGCCGGCGCTCTGGGATGGATCGCCTGGTATTCCCGCTTCCTGCGATCCAGCATGCTCGATGTATTGCATCAAGAGTACCTGCGGACCGCGCGCGCCAAAGGATTGAAAGAAAGCAGGGTGATCTATAAACATGGTCTACGTAATGCATTGATACCCATGGTGACCATGTTCGCGCTGGATCTACCTTACCTCATCACAGGAGCTGTATTCATCGAAACAATCTTCTCATGGCCCGGGATGGGGCGGTTGTACTACCAGTCGGCGATGCAACGCGATTACCCTGTGCTGATGGCTATCTTGATCATTAGCGGGGCGCTAATGGTCCTATCAAACCTGGCAGCAGATATTTTATACGGATTTTTGGATCCCAGAATTCGGTATGACTGATTATTGAGTGACTGTGTCATTATGACGTTTGCCTTGGGGAAAGGGATATCCACAAGCAAGACGGACCAGAGAGGGCATGCCAGGGGTGAGGGCATTCTCTACATGGTCTGGCGTCGCTTCCGGCGACATCCAGGCGCGATGGCTGGCTCTATCGTCTTAGCGTTGATTCTGCTAAGCGTTATCGCAGTCGAATTCTCCCCTTATAGCTCTGATGCATCCAATATGGCTGCTCGTTTTGAACCACCATCCTGGGCACATCCAATGGGCACGGATGCATTGGGTAGAGACTATCTCACTCGGGTATTGTATGGGGGACGCATATCCCTTTCCGTTGGGATCATGGTTGTGGCAATCACGTTGTGCGTCGGCGTGAGTGTTGGGGCGCTGTCTGGCTATTTTCGCGGCTGGCTGGAACCCGTGCTCATGCGAATTACGGATGCCTTTTTGACTTTGCCAGCTTTCCTGGTGTTGATCTTGCTGAGCGCCATCATGCGCGAGATCGAGCTGCCGTTCTTCCAGCGGAACAACGTAGTTACGATAGCACTTGTGATCGGATTACTCTCCTGGATGACGTTTGCTCGATTGACGCGAGCTGCGATTCTCATCTTACGAGAGATGGAGTATGTGACCGCTTCGCAAGGGCTGGGCGCTTCACCACACCA
>Ga0153916_10004867_pt1 | contig 10191 bp, 8 predicted proteins | sample Opewatmetagenome_FD_109642 | JGI IMG/M metagenome (GOLD analysis project Ga0153916, IMG submission 109642) | Freshwater wetland microbial communities from Ohio, USA - Open water 3 Core 3 Depth 4 metaG | ecosystem: Environmental > Aquatic > Freshwater > Wetlands | place: USA: Ohio, Lake Erie, Old...
GCGCATAAGGCCACACGCCGATCTCGGAGGCGATGGTGAAGTGGCGGTCGCGCGTCACCACGTAGCGCGCCGGACGCAGGCCATTGCGGTCGAGGATGCAGGCACCGTAGCGGCCATCGGTCAGCACCACGCCGGCGGGGCCGTCCCACGGCTCCATGTGCATGGAGTTGTACTCGTAGAAAGCGCGCACTTCCGGGTCCATGCTGTCCACGTTCTGCCACGCCGGCGGAATCATCAGGCGCAGCGCGCGGAACAAGCCCACGCCGCCCATCACCAGACCTTCCAGCATGTTGTCCATGCTGTACGAGTCGGAGCCGGTCAGGGATACGATGGGCCGCACATCTGCCATGTCGGGCAGCAGCGCCGATGCGAACTTCCGCTCGCGCGCCCGCGACCAGTTGCGGTTGCCCTGCAAGGTATTGATCTCGCCGTTGTGGGCGAGATAGCGAAACGGCTGCGCGAGGCGCCAGTCGGGCCAGGTGTTGGTGGAAAAACGCTGGTGGTAGACCGCGAGCGAGGACGCGAAACGCTCGTCGTTCAGATCCGGGTAGAACACCGCGAGATTGGCCGGCGTCACCAGGCCCTTGTAGCCGATCACGTGCCCGGACAGCGTGGGCATGTAGAAAGTCCCGTCGTCGGCACCAAGCGCCTTTTCGGCACGGCGGCGCGCGACGTACAGCCTGCGCTCGAACGCTTCCGCGTTCATGGCATCGGGACAATTGACGAAAAGCTGTTCGATTCTGGGGAGGGTGGCAAGCGCGTACTCACCGCAAGCGCTCGGGTCTACCGGGACCGCACGCAGCCCGGCAAAACCCAGCCCTTGCCGCTCCAGCTCGGCACGCAGGCACTCGCGCGCCGTGGCGGCGAGCTTGGCGTCCTGGCTTAGGAAAACCAGCCCGGCCGCATAATGTTTGCCAAGCTGAAAACCGGACTCCGCCGCGACAGCGCGCAGAAAGACATCCGGCTTCCTGAACAACAACCCGCAACCGTCGCCGGATTTTCCGTCCGCCGCCACCGCGCCACGGTGCGTCAAGCAGGCCAGCGAACTGATAGCCGTCTGCACCAGCCAGTGGCTCGGCTTGTCGTCCATCTGCGCCATCAAGCCAAAGCCGCAACTGTCCTGCTCAAAATCCGGACGATAAAGAGTCCCGTCCAACCAGCGCTGTCTGTCCATCAATCAAGCCCGAAAATCAAGTGAAAAGTGCTCGATTTTACCCGCAACGGGGGAATCCAGCAACGGCGAGGACGGAATCGGCGCGTTGCGGGCGTTGCTGCGCTACACCGCCTCTTCGACGGCGAACAGCCGGCGGTGCTCCTTGATGGCATAGCGGTCGGTCATGCCCGCGATGTAGTCGGCAATCGAGCGGGGCGTGTCCATTTTGGCCTTTTCCTGGTACTGCGGCGGCAACAGACGCGGGTTGGACAAAAAGGCTTCGAACAGCTCGCGCACGATACGCTGGGCTTTTACGGTCATGCGCGTGACCCGGTAGTGCTGATATAGATGCGTACGCAGGAACTGTTTCAGGGCGAGTTGTTCGCTCTGGATGGCTGCGCTGAAGCCGGCCAACTGTGCCCCGCCACGCACCTCATCGATATCCTTGGGGGCTGCCGCTGCAATATTGCGTGCAGTCTGCGCTATCAAGTCGGATACCAGCGTTCCTATCATGCGGCGTACCGTTTCATGCACTAAACGCCGCTGGCTCAGCGACGGGTATTGCGCCCTGGCTTCTTCCATGTGGCGCGCGAAAAGCCCGACGCCTGAGAGCTGTTCAAGGCTGATCAAGCCTGAACGCAAGCCGTCGTCCACGTCGTGGTTGTTGTAGGCGATCTCGTCCGCCAGGTTGGTGATCTGCGCTTCCAGCGACGGTTGCTGTTTGAGCAGGAAACGCTCGCCGACGTCCCCCAGCAGCTTCGCATTGGGCAGGGAACAATGTTTGAGTATGCCCTCGCGCGTTTCGAAGCACAGGTTCAGGCCATCGAATTCGGCGTAACGCTCTTCCAGCAGGTCCACCACGCGCAGCGACTGCAGGTTGTGCTCGAAGCCGCCATACTCTTCCATGCAGGCATTGAGCGCGTCCTGCCCGGCGTGACCGAACGGCGTGTGGCCCAGATCGTGGGCAAGTGCGACGGCCTCGACAAGGTCTTCGTTCAGCCCCATGTTGCGCGCGATGGAGCGGCCGATCTGCGCCACTTCCAAGCTGTGCGTGAGGCGGGTGCGGAACAGGTCGCCTTCGTGATTGACGAACACCTGGGTCTTGTATTCCAGGCGCCGAAAGGCCGTGGAGTGGATGATGCGATCGCGGTCGCGCTGGAACTCGGTGCGCCCGGAAGGCGCCGCTTCGGCAATGCGCCGGCCGCGTGAATTGTGCGGGGCTACCGCATAGGGAACGAGCTCAGGCACGTGCACCACAAACCGCCAGCGTCTCCCGCAGCGCCTCGGCAGGAACGTCCGAAGTGACGAAAGCCTCCCCGATGCCTTTGAGCAAGATGAAGCGGATCTTGCCGCCTTCGACCTTCTTGTCCAGCCCCATCAAGCGCATGTAGGCCTCGCCGCCCAGATCGGGGGCAGTTGTCGGCAGCTTGGCCTTGCTGAAAAGCGCTCGTATGCGCTCGACCGTGGCCGCATCGATCAGCCCCATGCGGCGCGACAGATCGGCCGCCAGCATCGTGCCCGCGGCGACCGCCTCGCCATGCAACCAAACGCCATAGCCCATGCCGTTCTCGATGGCATGGCCGAAGGTGTGGCCGAGATTCAGCAGAGCCCGCTGGCCGGTTTCGCGTTCGTCGGCAGCCACCACGGCGGCTTTGTTCTCGCAGGAGCGCCTGATGGCGAAACTCAAGGCATCGTGGTCGCGGCCGAGAATTTTCTCCATGTTCTGCTCCAGCCATGCAAAAAACTCCGGGTCGCGAATCAACCCGTATTTGACGACTTCGGCGATGCCGGCGGAAAGCTCGCGATCCGGCAAGGTATCGAGCGTCGCGGTATCGGCCAGCACCAGCTTGGGCTGGTAAAACGCACCGATCATGTTCTTGCCGAGCGGATGATTGATGCCGGTCTTGCCCCCGACCGACGAGTCGACCTGCGCCAGCAGCGTGGTCGGTATCTGGATGAACGGCACACCGCGCAGGTAGGTGGCCGCGGCAAAGCCTGTCAGATCGCCGATGACGCCCCCGCCCAGAGCGATCAGTGTGGTCTTGCGCTCGCAGCGGTTGCCGAGCAGGGCATCAAAAATCAGATTGAGCGTTTCCCAGTTCTTGTATTGCTCGCCGTCGGGCAGGACGATAGGGAGCACGTCGATGCCGTGCTGCGCCAGGCCTTGGGACAGGCGCTCAAGATAAAGAGGGGCGACGGTGGAGTTGGTAACGACAGCCACCCTTTGCTGCGCCAGGTGCGGCACGATCAGTGCGGGGGCGCCCAGCAGATTTGACCCGATCAGGATAGGGTAGCTGCGCTCTTTGAAATCTACGGTGAGGGTCTGCATGATGAAGTGCCGTGTAGTGGTGTGCCTATCCCGGTCAACAATCAAGTTGCGCCAACTTCTGCTCAAGCTGATGCACCAGAGAGGCCACGCTCTGCCTGCTGGTGTCGACGGTTATGTTGGCGATCTCCCGGTAAAGCGGGTCGCGCTGCTCAAACAACTGCGCCAGCCGGGTTTGGGGGTCGGCCGTTTGCAACAGCGGCCTGCTCCGATCATGGCGGGTGCGCAACCACAAGTCCTCTGCGGTGGCGCGCAAGTAGACCACCGTTCCGTGCTCGCTCAGTGCCGCGCGATTCTGCGGGCTCAACACCGCCCCACCGCCGGTGGCCAGCACAACATCCTGTTTCCGGGTCAACTCCTCGATCATGGCCTGCTCCCGGCTACGGAAGCCCGCTTCCCCCTCAATGTCGAAAATCAGAGGGATGTTGACGCCGGTGCGGCGTTCGATTTCATGGTCGGAGTCGTAGAAGGTCTTGTCGAGATGCTTGGCGAGCAGCTTGCCGACCGTGGTTTTGCCGGCGCCCATGAGGCCGACGAGGAAGATGTTGCCCGCTTTCATGGCCGCTATTGTAGCGCAGGAACTGCAGTGGCGACAGGCCGGCGCGCCGCGGATTGCGACGCGCCGGTGGGTCAGCGTGCGATCAGACTCTCTTTGAGTATCTTCGGTGTGACGAAGATAAGCAGTTCGGTCTTCTCGTCACGGTTAGCCTTCTGGCGGAACAGGGCACCGAGGTAGGGCACGTCACCCAGCACCGGCACTTTGGTCACGGTATCCTTCTGGTCCTGGGTATAGATCCCGCCAACGACCACCGTTCCACCGTTTTCCACCAGCACCTGGGTCGTGATCTGCTTGGTGTCGATGGCCGGCCCGGCGATCGTATCCGTACCGCGACTGTCCTTGTTGACCTTGAGATCCATGATGATGTTGTCGTCCGGCGTAATTTGCGGTTTCACCTTGAGGCTCAGCACCGCCTTCTTGAAGGAAATACTGGTCGAACCGCTGCTGGATGCCTGCAGATAAGGGATTTCCGTTCCCTGCTCTATGGTTGCCTCCGACTGATCCGCGGTCAGCACGCGGGGGTTGGAGATGACCTTGCCCTTGCCGTCGGCCTGCAGCGCAGTAAGTTCCAGGTTGAGCATCCTGGACGCCCCTTCGTTGAACAGCGCCAGCGCGAGCGAGCCCGGGTTTGCACCGCCGATCGCCGCCGCCGCCAAGTTAATGTTGTACGACTGCTCGAACGGGGGGGTCGCGGCGTTTTGGGTATGAAATCCTACGTCATTCAGGGTTCCACCGGTAACCAAACGCGCAGTATTACCGTTGAGGCTACCAAGCTTGTCGCCTGTTCCGGCCAAATCATGAATGCCGAGCCTCACCCCGAGGTTCTTGGAAAAGGAATCGGTAGCCTCCACGACGCGCGAGTCGATCAGCACCTGTTTTACGGCCACGTCGACCTGGTTGATCAGCCTGCGCATTTCGTCCAGCTTGCTCGGCGTGTCCTGCACGAAGAGGGTATTGGTACGTTCGTCGATGACGGCGCTGCCGCGCTTGGAAAGCAGCTTCTGCTTCTCGTCCGAGAGTATCTTCTTGAACGCTTCCGCCTTTTGATACTTGAACTGGAATGTTTCAGTCTGCAGCGGCTCCAGATCGGAAATCTGCTGCTTGGCTTCGAGCTCCAGTTTTTCACGCGTGCTCAGTTCGTCAGCGGGCGCGATCCAGATCACGCTGCCGTTCTTGCGCATGGCCAGCCCTTTGCTTTGCATGATGATGTCCAGCGCCTGGTCCCAAGGCACGTCCTTGAGGCGCAAGGTCAAATTGCCGGAAACGGTATCGCTGGTGATGATGTTAAATCCGGTGAAGTCGGCAATGACTTGCAGCACCGAACGCACCTCCACGTTCTGGAAGTTGAGCGACAGCTTCTCCCCGGTGTATTTGGGTTTGGCACCTTGCGCGAGTTTGTTGGGATCCTCGGCCACCGGCTTTACTTCCAGAATGAATTGCGTGTCGGTCTGGTAAGCCGAATGTTCCCAAAGGCCTTTGGGCTCGATCACCATGCGCACGTTACCGCCCTGGTTGTAAGCGTCCACCGTCTGTACCGGGGTTCCGAAGTCAAGCACATCCAGGCGACGCTCCAGATTGTGCGGCAGCGACGCGTTCATAAAATCGACCACAATGGTCTTGCCCTGCTGGCGGATGTCGATGCCAACGCCCGGATCGGAAAGATCCACCACGACCCGCCCTTCACCGGACTTGCCGCGGCGGAAATCTATCTCGCGCAGGCTATGTTTGGCCGCAGCGGGTTTGCCTTCCGCAAAACGCGATGCAGCGCCGGAAGGCAAGGCCGCTGATTCGGCGCCTTGCAGAACGATCAGCAACCGCTTCCCTTCGATGCGCGTTTCATACTGGGCCGCCTTGGAAAGGTTCATCACCAAACGCGTGCGGTTCCCCGCTTGCACGACGTTCAGGCTGTGCAACGGACCTTCGTCGACGTTCATCGAGTTCTTGCCCAATGCGTTAGCGGTATTGGCAAAATCCAAGGCGATGCGCGGCGGGTTGTTGATGCTAAAGCTGGCCGGTGTGGCTTGCAGAGGCTGCTTCATACCCACCTTGATGACAACCTTGCCACCTTGCATGGTGGCAAAATCTATGCTTTCTATGCCGTTCTGCACAGCCTGTTCGGATTCCGCTGCTCGGGGTCCGGAACACGCAAGCAGCAGTGCCAAGAGACTCGCGGCGCGAAACAGTCGGTGCGTAAAGTTTTGTGAAAGCATATTCATAAGCAGCCTCTATCTTCTATTCTTGCAAGTTGATGCTGGCAGTGCGCTCAGTCCAGTCGCCCCCGCTGTCCTGAACGATTTCCTTGAGCCCGACTTCGGTCTCAGTGACAGCGGTGATGACCCCGAAATTCTGCCCCATGTGATTGCCGGCCCTCACGCGATAAAGCGTATTGTCTGGCGTTTTCACAAGCGCATAGTTAATCCGGTTTTGTTGCAGCGTCCCCACCATTTTCAGGGATTCCAGCGGGTAGGACTCCAGTGGCTCCTTGGGCCGATTGAGGTCCGGCTGGAGACCGCCACCGCCACCTTTCGTCGGCTGAAGCTTGCGTGGCTTGAAGGGGTCCGGCAGTTCGAACGCGTTGTAGACAAACGGCTCATAGGCCTTCACCTCCGGCAAGGGCTCGATCTTGCCGCGCAACCCTTGCCCCGAGTCTTTGACGAACTGTTCCAGATCCTGATGTTGTCCGCCGCCGCAGGCCGACAGCGCCAATGTGAAGCAGATTACGAGAGCCTTCCTCATTTCTTGGGCTCCTTAACCTTCGTCTTCTTCTGTGCGGCAAGTTCGTCGTCGTCGAGATAGCGATAGGTCTTGACCACGGCGTCCATGACGAGCGCCCCGTCCTTGCCTGCACTTACGTCGATATCGTGCAAAGTGACGATACGCGGCAAGCCGGAAATGTCGCTGGCAAAGGCGCCAAGGTCGTGATAGCCGCCCGTTACCTTGATGCTGATCGGGCGCTCGGCATAAAACTCCGACGCCGTTTCGCTGGCGGCGGGCTTGAACAACTCGAACTGCAAACCGCGTCCCAGTCCCGCCTGGTTGATATCGGTCAGCAACGCATCCATCTCGGATTTGTTCGGCAACTGCCTGAGCAAGGCGCCGAACGATTGCTCAATATCCTTCAACTGCTGTCTGTAGGTGTCGAGGTTAACGGCCTGCTTCTTCTTGTTAAGGAAGGTCTCGCGCAGCTTGGCTTCTTCCCCTTTTGCGACATCCAGCGCGGCAAGCTGCCCGCTCCAGTCAACCCAATAGCCGCCTCCAAGGATGAGCAAGAACAGGAACGCCAGCGCCGCCATCTTCGGCAGTGGCTGCCAGCTGGGAATATCCTTGATGTTGAGCTTGTTCAAGTCTTCGAGATTCATGCCTTACCCCCGGCTGGCTTGGCGGAGGACTTTCCTTCGTTGGCCTTAACATCCCCTTCTTCCGCGCCTGGGGCTGTCAGCTTCAAGTTCAGGGAGAATTCGTTAGCGCGAACCCCGTTGACCGTCACCGCCTTGATCTCGATCAGTTCCGGCGATTTGAGCCAGGGCGAAGCTTCCAGGTTGCGCATCAAGGTGGAAACGCGCGCGCTCGACTGGGCGTAGCCCTGCAGATTGATGGCATCGCCCGTCTGCTTGACGTGTTTCAGATATATCCCTTCGGGCAACTGGCGCACCAACTGATCCAACAGATGCACGACTTGGGTGCGATTTCCCTGCAGCAACTCGACCACCTTCTTGCGCGCCAGCAGCGACTGAGTTTGCTCTTTAAGTTGTTTAATCTCCGCGATTTCCTTGTCCAACTTCGCGGTCTCATCGACAAGGTACTTGTTGCGGCCCGCCTGAACATCCTGCAGCCCACTGATGACCGTGTGCACCAACAACACGGACACCAACCCGAGTACGGCAACGCCCCCCAGCAAAAACATAAATTGCCGCTGCCGTGCGGCGCGCTTCAGTTCACGGTGTGGCAGCAGGTTAACGCGAATCATCGATCAAATCTCCGCATCGCCAGACCGCATGCAATCAGCAGCGCCGGAGCATCTGCGGTCAACTGCCGGGGTCTCACCCGTGGCGAGAGGGCCATATTGGCGAAAGGATTGGCTATCATGGTGCTGACTTGCGTGCGCCCGGCAACGGTCTCATCCAGGCCCTGTATCATGGCGCAGCCACCCGCCAGCAGGATATGGTCGACCCTGTTGTACTGGGTGGAGGAGAAGAAAAATTGGAGCGCGCGCGTCACTTCGAGCGCCAGAGTATCCATGAACGGCTGCAACACCTCCGGCTCGTAGTTTTCCGGCAGGCCACCGTTGCGCTTGGCCAGATCGGCTTCCTCCGCTGAGAGGCTATAGCGACGCTGGATTTCCTGGGTTAACTGATTGCCGCCGAAAGACTGTTCGCGCATGTAAACCGATTGGTTGTTGTGCAGGACGTTGATGTGCATCATCGCTGCTCCCGCATCCACGATGGCAATGGTCTGATCCTTACCGCCATTGGGCAATTGGTGCGCGATAAGTTCGTAGGCGGTTTGCGTGGCAAACGATTCGACGTCCATGACCAGCGCTTTCAGACCTGCCGCTTCGGCTGCAGCCACGCGGTCCTCCACTTTTTCCTTGCGCGAAGCGGCGATCAGCACTTCGACTTCGTCCGCGCTCCCGGGCGCGGGGCCAAGGACCTGAAAATCGAGATTAACCTCGTCCAAGGCAAACGGAATGTACTGGTTGGCTTCGGTTTCTACCTGAAGCTCCATTTCGTCTTCGCGCAACCCAACCGGCAAGATGATCTTTTTGGTGATAACGGCAGAAGCCGGCAGAGCGAGCGCGACATTCTTGATGCGCGTGCCCATTCGTTTCCAGGCCAGCTTGGTCGCTTCTGAAACGGCTTCGAGATTGGCGATATTGCCGTCGACTACAGAGTCTTTCGGTAGCGCTTCGATTGAATAGCGTTCAACCCGATACAGGTTTTTGCCCGCATCGCTGATCTCGACCATCTTGACCGCCGACGAACTGATGTCCATCCCGATCAGAGGCGGCGATTTTGCTTTCAGGAAATCAAATTGCAACTGAATTTTCCTTGTTCCTATCGCACGTTATATGCGATACGTATAATCGGCGTTAGATGCTAGCAACAACCCCATGCACTGTAAAGCATTTTTTTCCCCAAAAAACATCCGCAAATTCCGCGAATTTTCTTTTGTATATCGTTAACGCCTATAATCGGAAAAACTTTAAAACTTTTTTATCGGCAGAAGCGCTTCATGTTTACACGTTGGTGGCACTACCTTTTTGCGGCACTGTTTGGATTTGGTCTGCTGTTGGCCATACTGCTCGCTCTGGCGGCGATCCTGATTTATCCGAATCTACCCTCTCTGGAAGCGTTGACCGACTACCAGCCCAAGGTTCCATTGCGGGTCTATACCGCGGACGGTGCACTGATCGGCGAGTTCGGCGAGGAACGACGCGCTGTCGTGAAAATCAATGCTGTGCCCCCCATCATGCGCCAAGCCATCCTGTCAGCCGAGGACGAGCGTTTCTACAAGCATGGCGGGGTGGACTACATCGGCGTCGTCCGCGCCGCGCTCGCTAACCTGACATCTGGGGGCGCGCGCGAGGGCGCCAGCACGATCACCATGCAAGTCGCGCGCAATTTTTTTCTGTCCCGCGAAAAGACCCTGACGCGCAAGTTCAGCGAAGCCTTGCTCGCTCTCAAGATCGAGCACAGCCTGAGCAAGGATCAAATCCTGGAACTTTACATCAACCAAATTTATCTTGGGCAACGCGCCTACGGATTCGCTTCCGCTGCGCAGGCCTACTTCGGCAAACCACTCAAGGATGTCAGCCTGGGCGAAGCGGCCATGCTCGCCGGTCTTCCCAAGGCACCCTCGCGCTACAATCCCGTGGTCAATCCAAACCGTGCCAGAGCGCGCCAACTTTATGTGCTGCGGCGCATGCACGAACTCAAATACATCACCGACGCACAGTTAAAGCAGGCGCAGGAGCAACGGCTGGCGGTGCATCGGCAACCGCAGGTTTTCGAGGTTCAGGCAGATTACGTGGCCGAAATGGTGCGCCAGATGATGTTCCAACGCTACCAGGACGCGGCGTACAGCAAGGGTTTCAAGGTATACACCACGTTGCGCAAAGCGGACCAGGAAGCGGCCAATCAGGCCGTGTGGAAA
>Ga0153916_10004868_pt1 | contig 10191 bp, 7 predicted proteins | sample Opewatmetagenome_FD_109642 | JGI IMG/M metagenome (GOLD analysis project Ga0153916, IMG submission 109642) | Freshwater wetland microbial communities from Ohio, USA - Open water 3 Core 3 Depth 4 metaG | ecosystem: Environmental > Aquatic > Freshwater > Wetlands | place: USA: Ohio, Lake Erie, Old...
ACGGCGCAGTCGGCGTTCAGTTTCCCCGAGGGGGGTGTCGACCTCACCGATCTGGCGGTCAACGCGGGCGGCCTGGAGGCGTCAGGCAGGCTGTCCCTGCGCCGTCGTGCCCCGTCGGCGGCGGACCTGCGGGTCGTGGTCACCCGCGGCGCCTTCCTGGACAACGGCCGGGTGAGCGGGGCGGTACGCATCGCCGACGCGGCCGGCGGCCCCCAGGCGACGCTCGATCTCACGGCAAAGGACGCCCTATTCAAGGGGGCGAAACTCGCGATCGGGGACGGACGGGTCTCGGCTCAGGGACCCCTGTCGAAGCTGCCCTATACAGTGGATGCGGGCGGCGTGTCGGGCGGTGGGCGCTGGCGGGTGTCCGGCGATGGCGTTCTGGCGGCGCGCGATCCCGGCTACGACCTCACCTTCGACGGCGAAGGCCGCTTGGGCCGGCACGATCTGCGCACGGTGGAGACGGCGCGGCTGACCTTCGGCGCAGGCGCGCGGACTGCACGCCTGCGGCTTGCGGCGGGCGACGGCGGGCGCATCGATCTGGATGCGCAGATGGCGCCGGGGGACGCCGAGGTCGATGCGCGCGTCGCCGATGTGGACCTGGGGCTGTTCAATGAGGATCTGGCTGGTCGGATCGACGGCTACGTGGCTCTGAAGGGCCGTGGCGGCCCGCTTGGCGGGGCGCTGGACGCCCGCCTGAGCGGCGCGCGTGGACGAGGCGCCGACGCGGCGACCGGGATCGACGCCTCAGTCACCGGGCATCTTGCGGGGGGCAGCCTTTCGCTCCGCGGCGAGAGCACCAATCGGCAGGGCCTGAAGGCGAATGCAGACGTGGTGCTGCCGGCGGTGTCTTCGGCCTCGCCGTTTCGTCTGGCTATCGATCGCACGAAGCCGATTCAGGGCAGCTTCTTCGCCGATGGCGAGATACGGCCCCTGTGGGACCTGATTATGGACAGCGACCGGACGCTGTCGGGACACGTCCACACCGAAGGTCGGATCCGCGGGACTCTGGCCGATCCCGAGGCCGTGGGGCAGGGGACGCTTACGAGCGGGCGCTTCGAGGATGGACCCACCGGGCTCGTCCTGCAGAATCTTCAGCTGGGCGCCCGGTTCGCGAATGAGGCGATCGATGTGTCCGACGCCGTCGGGGCCGACGGAAAGGGCGGGACGGTCAGCGGGGGCGGCCGCATCAATCTCGCCCGCAATGGCGACAGCAGCTTCGTCCTGGACCTCAAGGACTTCCGGGTGATCGACAACGATCAGGCCTCCGCCACGGCCACCGGGAAGGTGACTGTCGACCGCAAGGCCGACGGAAAGATGCGCCTGGCGGGCGCGTTGACCGTCAACGAGGCCCAGATCGCCGCCAAGCCCCCGACTCCGTCGGGCGTCGTGGCCATGGAGGTCGTCGAACGGAACAAGCCGGTGGACCTGCAGGCGAGCCTGGCCCCGCCGGCGCGCAGTGGGGCCGGGATCGCCCTCGATGTGACGCTCAAGGCTCCCCGCCGGGTGTTCCTCCGCGGTCGCGGGCTCGACATGGAGTTCTCACTGGACGCCCATGTCGGGGGGACGACTTCGCGCCCGGTGCTGGACGGCGTCGCCCGCGTGGTCCGGGGCGACTATGATTTCGCCGGCAAGCGTTTCGAATTCGACCCCCGCGGCGTGGTCTATCTGGCGACCTCGGCGCGGGCCATCCGGCTGGACCTGACGGCGACCCGGTCGGACGCCTCGCTGGTGGCGGTGGTTCGGGTCAGCGGGACGGCGGCCAAGCCTTCGATCACGCTCACCTCGACGCCGGTGCTGCCCAACGACGAGGTGTTGTCGCAGGTTCTGTTCGGCGTTTCAGCCTCGCAGCTCTCGCCGCTGGAGGCGGCCCAGCTCGCCTCGGCGCTGTCGGCGCTCGCAGGTGGGGGCGGGTTCGACGTCATCGGCGGCTTGAGGACCTTCGCAGGGCTCGACCGGCTGGCGCTGGTCGGCGGCGGCCAAAGCGCGGTCAGCGTCTCGGGCGGCAAGTACCTGACGGACGACGTCTACCTCGAAATCACCGGCGGCGGACGCGAAGGCGCGGCGGCCCAGGTGGAGTGGCGGGTCAGGCCCAATCTGTCGATCATTTCGCGCATCGCAGGCCAGAGCGACGCCAAGCTCGCCATCCGTTGGCGCAAGGATTACTGACCGCGGCGGACAGCCCCGCGGCGTGGCGACGTTAGTGGCTGATCCTGGGGCGCAGCCTGTATTGGCCTTCCCGGAAGGATTCGAAGATCAGCGCCGCCTGCGGGTGGCCGATCGGCTGACCGCTGTCGTCGGGCAGCAGGTTCTGCTCGGACACATAGGCCACGTAGGAGTTTTCCTCGTTCTCGGCGAGCAGGTGGTAGAACGGCTGGTCCTTGGTCGGCCGGATATTTTCCGGGATCGAGAGCCACCATTCCTCGGAGTTGTTGAAGGTCGGATCGACGTCGAAGATCACGCCCCGGAACGGGAAGATCCGGTGCCTCACCACTTGGCCGATGCGGAACTTGGCGAGTCGAGTATCCATAATCATCGAATCTAAACCACGTCTTCTGACCGAGAGGTGAACGTATCGGTCATGTGACAGTGCGCAAGGCAACGCCTTTCGGCAGGCGAGCGGGCTTGCTACACTCTCTCCTGAAATGAGGCGCGCCGGCACGGCGGGCCTGCAAAGGACGGGTAGCGGTCCATGTCTGAGGCGCCGAGCGCGCCCGGCGCCAGCTTGCGTGGCCGGGGAAGGTCTTCGGGCGAACAGCCCTGCTATGCCGCGTTGGACCTTGGCACCAATAATTGCCGTCTGCTGATCGCCACCCCCGCCGGAGGCGCCTTCCGCGTGGTCGAAGCCTATTCCCGGATCGTGCGTCTGGGGGAGGGGCTGGGCCAGTCGGGGCGGCTGTCCGAGGTGGCGATGGAACGGGCCATGCAGGCGCTCAAGGTCAGCGCCGAGAAGGTGCGCCGCCGCCGGGTCGTGCGGCTCAAGGCCATAGCCACGCAGGCTTGCCGCATGGCCGAGAACGGCCAGGCCTTCATCGATCGCGTGGCCGAGGAGACCGGGCTGCAGCTGCAGATCATCAGCCCGCGCGAGGAGGCCCAGCTATCCGTGGCGGGCTGTCTCAACCTGCTCGACCACACCGCGGCTGCGGCCCTCGTGGTCGATGTCGGCGGCGGCTCCACCGAACTTTCCTGGGTCGATCTCAAGGGCGAGGGGCTGGACGGCACAGCCGGGAAGTTCGCGCCGGGAAAGCTGCCGATCCGCGCCTGGCTGTCGATTCCCATCGGCGTGGTCACCCTGGCTGAGCGATTCCCTGAGGGCGACGTGGCGACCGACGCCTGGTTCCGCGAGATGGTCGACACCGTCCGGGCCGAAATCGCCGCGTTTCGCCGCGCGGATCCGCTGCATGCCCTGTTCACCTCCGACCAGGCGCACATGGTCGGTACGTCGGGGGCGATCACCAGCCTCGCGGGCATGCACCTCGGCCTCCGCCGATACGACCGCACGCAGGTCGACGGGATCTGGATGAGCCGCGCGGAATGCGACGCTGCCGCCGGCCGCCTCCTGGCGCTCTCGGCGCAGCAACGGGCCGAGCAGCCCTGCATCGGGCCGGACCGGGCCGACCTCGTCCTTGCCGGCGCGGCCATCCTCCAGGCGGTGCAGGAATTGTGGCCCTGTTCACGGGTGCGGGTGGCGGACCGTGGCCTGCGCGAAGGCATATTGATGTCGCTGATGTCCGAGCGGGCGGGGCGCAAGCGTCGCCGCCGTCGTGGACCGCGCCGCGCGGAGGCTGCATGACCGAAGAACCCCCACGCAAACGCATGGTGAAGCTGCCCACGGGCGGCTCGGAAGAGGGCCGTGGCAAGCCTGCGCGCCTGAAGACCGCCAAGATGCGCACGCCCTCGTCGCAAGCCTGGCTAGAAAGACAGGTGAACGATCCCTTCGCCGCCAAGGCCCGCGCTCACGGCTATCGGTCGCGCGCGGCCTACAAGCTGACCGAGATCGACGACCGCTTCCACCTGCTGAAACCCGGCGTGCGGGTGATCGACCTCGGGCTGGCGCCGGGCGGTTGGACGCAGGTGGCGCTCGAACGCGGGGTGACCTCGATCGTCGGCGTCGACCTGCTGCCCGTTGATCCGCTGCCGCCGGCGCACATCCTGGAGATGGACTTCACCGATCCCGACTGCGGGCCGAAGCTCATAGAACTGCTGGGCGGGCCGCCGGACGTGGTTCTGTCGGACATGGCGCCCAATACGGTGGGACACAGGCGAACCGATCACCTTCGGATCGTGAGCCTGATCGAGGCTGCGGCCGACTTCGCCATCAAGGTGCTGAAGCCCGGCGGGGCCCTGGTCGCCAAGGCCTTCCAGGGCGGCGAGACCGCACAGGTGATCGCCCAACTGAAGAGGCATTTCGCCGACGTCCGCAACGTGAAGCCCAAGGCCAGCCGCGCCGACAGCTCCGAACTCTATCTGGTGGCCACGGGCTTCAAGGGGCGCTGAGGCTCAGTCGAGCCAGTCCAGGATCCCCAGCTTGCACATCCACAACAGGCTGAGCCGCAGCGGGTCGCCCAGTGGCGCGGGAAACCGCGCCAAAACCTCGGCCACCGTGTGCGCCTCGCCCCGCTCGATCATGCCAAAGGCGTGGATGCTCTGAGCGAAGGACGCGCGCCGATAGCTGGCCTTGCGATCCAGCTGGACGTTGTCGGCTCGGACGAGGTCGCTGGCCGTAACGCCGGGACGGACGAAGAGCCGGGTGTCAGGATGCAGAACTTGCGAGGCAAAGCCTGCGAAGTCGCGAAAGGGATCGACGGCGACGGGGTTGAGCGCACGCCTGGCCGGCTCGGGCCTGGCGGCCCCGCGGATCCGGGCGAGCTCGGCCAGGAGCGCACGGATTTCGCCGATCACCACCGGCCAGTCGAAGACGGCCGCCACCCGGGCCCGACCGGCGGCGCCCATCCGCCGGCGCAGCTCCGGCGACCGGATGAGATCGGCGAGCGCCGCCGCCGCCCGTCCGACGTTCACCGCCGTGAACTGGGCCACGGTTCCCACGTAAGATTGGTAGGACTCGACATGCGCCAGGTGAGGGCGCGCCAGTCGCTCTCCCAATCCGTCCTGGGGGCCGCCCAGGGTCGGGATCAGGAACCCCTCCTGGCCGTCGCGAACCGTGTAGCGATAGCCGTCCCAGTCGCTGACCACCACAGGCAGGCCGGCCGCCATGGCCTCGACCGGGGTCAGGCCGAAGGTTTCCTGCACGTTGTCGACCAGCGAGATGAAGATGTCCGCGGCGGCCCACAGGTCGGCGACCCGGTCGGCGCTGTTGCCGTTTTCGAAGCTGACCCGGACCGAAGGCGCATAGGCCTCCGCCGCTTCCCGGTAGGCGTCGCGGTCGGCCGCGCCGGAAGGGAACCAGCCGGCCATGGCGAAATGCACCTTGGCGCCCGTGGCCTGGGCGGCCGCCCCGACGGCCCGGAACATGGGTTGCGGATAGGCTTTCTCGAAGAACGACAGGCGGCCGACCCACAGGATCAGGACGTCCTCGTCCGCCAGTCCCAGCTCCGCCCGCAGCGCGGCGCGCGCCGCCGGCCGGTTCGCGACGGCCTCCATGCGCCGGCGATCCACGCCAAGGGGGATCACGGGCAGCATCGGTCGAGGAGCCGGCGCGCCGGCGAATCGGTCGGCCAGATAATCGTCCCAGGCGTCGAACATCCGGGACGTGGCGTCTTGGACTGACGGCGAGGTGCAGATCACTGCATCCCACTGGCGGGTTGGCGCGATGGTCGACTGGGAGATGCGTTTGCGGACCTCCGGCGGCGCCAGGGTGTGGACCAGGCCGACCAGGCTATAGGCCTCGTCGCCCGCCAGGCTCCGACGCTCCCAAGCCAGGTCGTAGAAGTCTGGATCCCCGCGCATCAGGACGCCGGCGCTGGCCGCCTCGACCGCAGCCTGTGAGCCGCGGCGTGCGACCCCCAGATGGGTCGGCAAATCCTCCGGCAGGCTCAGGCTCGACCGCAGCGTGTCCAGCGTTGCGTCGTCCTGGATGATGAAATCCAGCTTCCCGAATCCGCCGTGGAGGGCCAAAGCCCTATAGAGCTCCCGGTTGGCGATCGTCCGGCCGAACGGATTCTGGCTGGCAGCGAAGGTTCCAGCCGGAAGGTAGAGTGCAAGATCGGACGGCAAGTCGGCTCATCTCCCCGCTGAGGCGCTCCCGCGCTTCTAGCAAACGTCGCGGGGATGGCGAGCCTTGCACGGCGCGATCGTCGCACGATCGCGCCATTCTGCGCTGAATGAATTGACTCAAGAGGGCTTTGCGAAGATACGAGGCCCGCAAAACGGAGAGTCTCATGGAGATTCGCGAAGGGCTCACCTTCGACGATGTTTTGCTTGAACCGGGCGCATCCGACGTGATGCCCACCCAGGTGGACACGACCACCAAGTTCACGCGAGAAATTAGTCTGAACATACCGATCGTGTCCGCCGCCATGGACACGGTCACCGAAAGCCGTCTGGCCATCGCCATGGCGCAGTCGGGCGGCATGGGAATCCTGCACCGCAACCTCACCGTCGAGGAGCAGGCCGACCAGGTGCGCGAGGTGAAGCGGTACGAAAGCGGGATGGTCATCAACCCGCTGACGATCCACCCCGACACCACGCTGCGCGAGGTCCGCGAGATCAAGGAACGGCGCAAGATCTCCGGTTTCCCGGTGGTCGAGCCGGGAACGGGCAAGCTGGTCGGCATCCTGACTAACCGCGACATGCGGTTCGAGGGCAGCCTCGACGTGCCCGCCAAGGAGCTGATGACCAAGGAGAACCTGGTCACGGTCCGCGAGGGCTGCACCCAGGCCGAGGCCCGCGAACTGCTGCGGCGCAAGAAGATCGAACGCCTGATCGTCGTCGATGACGCCTATCGCGCCGTCGGCCTGATCACGGTCAAGGACATGGAGAAGGCTCAGGCCCATCCCCATGCGGCCAAGGACGGGCAGGGCCGGCTGAGGGTCGGCGCGGCCTCCACGGTCTGCGACGCCGGTTTCGAGCGATCGATGGCCCTAGTGGCCGCCGGCGTTGACGTGGTGGTCATCGACACCGCCCACGGCCACCACATCGATGTGGCCCGTGCCGTTGGACGGCTGAAGCGCGAGACCAATCGCGTGCAGATCGTGGCCGGCAATGTCGCCACCTATGAAGGCGCGCGCGCCCTGATCGACGCCGGGGCCGACGCGGTGAAGGTCGGCATCGGGCCGGGCTCCATCTGCACCACACGGATCGTCGCCGGCGTGGGCGTGCCGCAACTAACCGCCATCGCCGACGCCGTCCGCGCCGCGGCCGGGACCGGCGTGCCGATCATCGCCGATGGCGGGATCAAGTACTCCGGGGATCTGGCCAAGGCGCTCGCCGCGGGCGCCTCGGTCGCCATGATGGGCTCCGCCTTCGCCGGGACCGACGAGGCGCCGGGCGAGGTGTTCCTCTACCAGGGGCGGTCGTACAAGTCGTACCGCGGGATGGGGTCGCTCTCGGCCATGTCGCGCGGCTCGGCCGACCGCTACTTCCAGAAGGAGGTGACGGACAGCCTGAAGCTGGTGCCCGAGGGCATCGAGGGGCAGGTCGCCTACAAGGGACCTATCAGCGCCATCCTGCACCAGATGGTCGGCGGACTTCGGGCCGCCATGGGTTATACGGGCGGCGCCGATCTGGCGAGCTTCCGGCAGAACGCGCGGTTCATCCGCATCACCGGCGCGGGCCTGCGCGAAAGCCATGTCCACGATGTGATGATGACGCGTGAGTCGCCCAACTACACGAGCCCGGTCTAGCCATGCGGACGTCCCCGGAACTCCAGCTCCTGGCCGCTGCGGTGGTCATAGGTTTCGTCCAGCTCATGTGGGCGACCGTGGCCGCCACGCGGCAGCGCGGCGACCTGGCCTGGGGCGTGGGGCCGCGGGACGAACCACGGCCGCTCCAGGGAACGCCCGCGCGCCTTGAGCGGGCGTTCAACAACTTCATGGAGACCTTCCCGCTGTTCGCCGCGGCGGTGGTCGCCGCCTATCTGGCGGGCAAGCTGGGAACGCTCACCCTCTGGGGCTCGGGCCTCTACGTGGCGGCCCGCGCCTTCTACGTGCCGCTATACGCCTTGGGCGTGCCGACCATTCGCTCCATCGTCTGGGGGATCAGCCTGGTCGGCCTGCTCATGGTGACCGCGGCGACTTTCTTGTGAGCCGAGCCCTTGCGTGACGCCGGACGCCTCGCGGCGGCGATTGAAGTCCTCACCGACGTCGAAACGCGCCATAGGCCCGTGCGGCTGGCCCTGAAGTCATGGGGTGAAGCCTCGCGCTTCGCCGGGTCGAAGGACCGCGCCTGGGTCTCCGGCCTGGTTCTGGACATGCTGCGCCGCCGAAGGTCGCTGGCCTGGCGCATGGGCGAGGACAGCCCTCGCGCCGCGGCGCTCGCCGCCCTCCGTTTCCAGTGGGGCTGGAGCCTCGAGCGCGTCGCCGAGGCCGCCGGCGAGGAACCCCACGGCCATGGCCCGCTGACGGACGCCGAGCGGGCGTCGCTGGAGGCCCCGCGCCCCCTCGACGAGGCTCCCGCCGCCGTGCGCGGCGACTATCCCGACTGGCTCGACGCCTCGTTCGCCCGGGTGTTCGGCGAGGCGCGCGCCGACGAGCTCGCCGCGCTCGCCGAGCGCGCGCCGGTGGACCTGCGGGTCAATACGCTGAAGACCGACCCTGAACGGGCGCTGAAGGCGCTCGCGCCCCTGCACGCCGCCCCGGCCGGCGTCCTGCCGACGGCCCTCCGCATCGCCGCCCCCGACCCCACGAGCCGAGGCGGGGCGGTGGAGACCATCCCGGCCTTCTCCAAGGGCTGGTTCGAGGTGCAGGACCTTGGCTCTCAGATCGCGGCCTCCGCGGCCGGCGACGTCAAGGGCAAGCAGGTGCTCGACCTCTGCGCCGGGGGCGGCGGCAAGACCCTGGCCCTGGCCGCAGCCATGGCCAACACCGGCCAGATCTACGCCTACGACTCCGACGCCAGGCGCCTGACCGACACCATCCGCCGCGGCGACCGCGCCGGCGTCCGCAGCCTGCAGATCCGCTCGCCGGTGAACCCCGACCCGCTCAAGGGCCTGGAAGGGCGCATGGATGTGGTCTTCATCGACGCGCCCTGCACGGGCACGGGCTCCTGGCGGCGCCACCCGGACACCAAGTGGCGGCTGACGGCGGAGACGCTTGAGCGCCGCATGGCCGACCAGGACGCCGTCCTCGACGCCGGCGCGGCCTTCGCCAAGGTCGGCGGCCGCATTATCTACGTGACTTGCTCGGTGCTCCCGGAGGAGGACGAGGACCGCGTGGCCGCCTTCCTCGCGCGCCGTCCGGACTTCTCCGTGCGCCCGGTTTCCGTGCCGCCTGATCTGGCCGACCAGATCACCTCTGAAGGCTATCTTAGACTTACGCCCCGGTCCTCGGGCACGGACGGCTTCTTCGTCGCCGTGCTGGAGCGGCTGCCCACCTCGAACCCCGCGACCTAAAGCTCATGACCGATACCGCCCACGAACGCGTCCTCATCGTCGACTTCGGCAGCCAGGTGACCCAGCTGATCGCGCGACGCCTGCGCGAGAGCGGCGTCTATTGCGAGATCCACCCCTACGACAAGATCGAGCCGATGCTCGAGGCCTTCGCGCCGAAGGCGGTGATCCTGTCGGGCGGCCCCGCCAGCGTGCACGAGGAGGAAAGCCCGGCGGTGACCCACAAGGTCTTCGAACTGGGCGTGCCGGTGCTTGGCATCTGCTACGGGGAGATGACCATGTGCGCCGAACTGGGCGGAGCGGTGGAGGGCGGCCACCATCGCGAGTTCGGCCGCGCCGAAATCCTGATCGAGCGGGAAAGCCCGTTGCTGGCCGGCCTGGGCGAGGTGGGCTCGAAAGAGACCGTCTGGATGAGCCATGGCGACAAGATCACCGCGATCCCCCTGGGCTTCGAGGTGGTGGCCAGCTCCGAGGGCTCGCCATTCGCCGTGATCGCCGACGAGGGCCGCCGCTTCTACGGCATCCAGTTCCACCCGGAAGTGGCGCACACCCCGCGCGGCGCGCTGATGCTGCGCAACTTCACCCACAGGATCGCGGGCCTCAAGGGCGACTGGACAATGGCGTCCTTCCGCACCGAGATGGTCGCCAAGATCCGCGAACAGGTGGGCCAGGGCCAGGTGATCTGC
>Ga0153916_10004869_pt1 | contig 10190 bp, 5 predicted proteins | sample Opewatmetagenome_FD_109642 | JGI IMG/M metagenome (GOLD analysis project Ga0153916, IMG submission 109642) | Freshwater wetland microbial communities from Ohio, USA - Open water 3 Core 3 Depth 4 metaG | ecosystem: Environmental > Aquatic > Freshwater > Wetlands | place: USA: Ohio, Lake Erie, Old...
CGCGATGATCACATTCTTCGCGCGACACGCCGCGCCAGTGACGGAATTGCGTTCGCGGCCCCCGAGAGTGTCGTTGAGACGGACGGTCTCATCGACTTCGCGGTGGCCCATCACGACGCCAGATTTGCGGTCCTGACTGGCGCGCATCCTGCTGAGGTTGGCGTCTCAGCGCTCATCGACTGGCGCGGACGCGTGTCCCAGCCCGCGCGCTGACCGGGTCTGCCACCGGGGCAACATCTGTAAGTCGCTGCGGAAACAGGACTTAAAAAACGTTGACAAGCTGCTGAGGCAGGGCCGACAATGTCTCATATCGAGCGTTACTGTCATACTGAGTCTCACTGATACTGTTGCTCTGTAGGACTGAGACCGATAGGATTTCGTGGCTGAGATGGACCGCGTCAGATTCAGCGTTCAGACGACGATCGTGGTCGCCTGCATTTTCCTGGTGAGCTACCCCCAGTTTCGCCCCGTGCGCGCGGCGTCGGTGTGGCGCGTACCCCAGGACGCCCAGAACCAGACGACAACGACGGACTCCCCGATTACCTACACGGATACCGCACGCAGCGCGGTCACCGGACGTGGACGCCTGCCCGACTCGACGATGTCGATCGAGGACCAGCGGGCGGCGAACCGCGCGAGCCGCACGGCGGAAGACGGACTGCCGCGGAATTTCGTCACGCCGCCGGATGTGGCGGCCGAGGGCGCCCGGGTCAACGTGCTGATCGGCCGCGCGCGCACGTCGCTCAACACCCCGATTCCATACGCGAAGGTGCTGCTCCGGAACATCCGCACCGGCCAGATCGAAGCGCGCGCCACCGCCAATGAAGAGGGGCGTTTCCAGTTTCAGGACCTCAATAGCAGCGCCTACATCGTGGAACTGCTGGGCCCGGACGGTTCCGTCGTCGCTGCGAGCGAAATGGTGCCGCTGTCGTCGGGCGATCGCAGGGAAGCAACGGTCCGTGTGGCCGTGAGCTCGGCGGCGGTCGCAGCGTCATTCAACAGCTCGCTGAACACCACACTGCCCCAGGCGACGACCAACGCCGTCAACAACGACATCACCAGAACCACCGGACCGGCGGATCTGCCCGCGGTCAGCCCGAGGCGATAGGCCATGTTCAACTCCACTGGTCCATCCGCACCGGCCGAGAAGGGACTCTCCGTCACGCCCGCTCCGGCGGGTGCGCCGAAGATCGCGGGCCTTTTCTCACCGACCGGCGAAGTGCACCTCTACGACCGGCTGGCACTGCTCGCGAAGCACTGGAAGGCCTCGGTGGTCGTGGCGACGCTTGTCGTCGCCGGGATGATGTACCAGACGTACACCACCATCCCGATGTATCGCGCCCAGGCGCGGATCCAGATCGAGGAAGAGCACACGGCGCAGACCGACTTCAAGGATCCATACCTCGCGTACTCCGATCCTGAGCCGTACTACCAGACGCAGTTCCGGATTCTCCGCGGACGCGACCTCGCCCGCCGCGCGGCACGCCGGCTGAAGCTGGAAACGGTTCCCGAGTTCAACGGCAAGGGGCCGACCCCGCCGGCGCTCTCGCGTGCAATCTCGACGGTGAAGGACAAGCTCATTGCACCGTTCTCCAGCGGGACGACGGTCTCCGGCACCGAAGCGGTTAGCGGCGACGCGCACCCGGCGACGGCCCCGGCCCTGGCCCCGACCGAAAACGGCATCGTCGACGCGTTCCTCGGGCGCGTGCAGGTTGAGCCCGTGCGGGGCAGCCGCCTGGTGGACGTTTACTTCGTGTCCGCCGATCGGCAGTTCTCGGCGAAGGCGATCAACGTGCTGGCCGAGGAATACGTCCAGCAGAACCTCGAGTACCGGCTGCAGAACACCGACAAGACGCTGCAGTGGCTCACGCAGGAAGTGGCGAAGCAGCAGCAGGTCGTCCAGGCGAGCGAGCGGATGCTGGCGGAATACCGCGAGAACCAGAACGCGCTGTCGCTGGAGGATCGCCAGAACATCATCGTCGCCCGCCTGAACCAGGTGAACGACGCGGTGGCGCGCGCCCGCACCGCCCGCATCCAGAAGGAAGCGATCTACAACCAGATCCAGGAAACCAAGAACCTCGACAGCCTCGGTGCGATCGCGAGCAACGTGTTCGTCCAGCAGCTCAAGCAGCGCGTGGTCGACCTCGAGCGCGAGCGGAACCGGCTGACCGAGCGGTACGGCGAGAAGCATCCCGACGTCATCAAGGTCAACGCCCAGCTCGATGACACGCAGCGCCAGCTGAACGCCGAAATCGCGAAGGCGGTCGAGAGAATCAAGGCGGAGTACCAGGCCGCGGTCGCGGAAGAGCGCCAGCTCTCGTCCGACCTCGAATCGCAGAAGGCGCAGGCCACGGACCTCAACCGCAAGAGCATCGACTACTCGGTGCTCCAGCGCGAAGCCGAGAGCAACCGGCAGGTGTACGAGTCGCTGCTGCAGCGCGAAAAAGAACTGCGCGTGGTCAGCAACAGCCGGGCAAACAACGTCCGCCTGCTCGATCGCGCGGAGGTGCCGGGCGCGCCGTTCACGCCGAACACGCGGCGGGCCTGGATGATGGCGCTGCTCTTCGGCCTCGGCCTCGGCATCGCCGCGGCGTTTGCGATCGATTACCTCGACGACACCATCAAGACGCCGGAAGACGTGACCTGGCGGCTGCGCCTGCGCTTCCTCGGCCTGGTGCCGAAGGTGCACGGCGAGCGGCATCCGGTCCTCTCCGGTCCCGTGCCGCACGACTTCGGCGAAGCCTTCCGCGCGCTGCGCACGGCAATGGTGGCAGGCACCGGCGGCACCGGCACGCGCATCGTGGCCATCACGAGCACGCAGCCGCTCGAGGGCAAGACGACCACCGCCGTCAACATCGCGCTGGCGCTCGCCATCGGCGGCGCGCGCGTGCTGCTCATCGACGGCGACATGCGCCGCCCGAGCCTCCACAAGGCGATCCGCCTGCCCAACGACAAGGGGCTGGCCGAGCTGCTGAACGGCTCGGCGCGCATGCGCGAGGTCGTGCAGCGCTGCGGCGATCCGAACCTTCTCGTCATCTCCGCGGGACAGACGCCGTCGAACCCGTCGGAGCTCCTTGGCTCCGAACGGATGCACGCGTTCCTGCGCCAGCTGGCCACCGGCCCATTCGACTGGGTCATCATCGACACGCCGCCGGTGCTCGCCGTGACCGACGCCGTGATCCTGGCGCCGCTGGTGGACTCGGTGACCTTCGTCGTCGGCGCCGAGATGACCCGGTGGCGACTGGCGGAGCGCGCGATCGAAACCCTGCAGACCGGTCAGCCGAAAGCCGTGAACGCGGTGCTCAACCGTGTTGACTTCGATCGCAACCGGTATTACTACGCTAGGTATTACGGTCACCAGTACAAGAGCTACTACGCAGAAGCTCCGGCGGCGAGCTAGACCCAACAGCGCGCTCATCCTCGCTCTCGCCGGCATCGTCGGCGGGATCCTCGTGGCGGTGGCCGGTGCCTATTCCTGGGCCACCGTTCCACTGGCGGCAGCGTCGGCCCTGCTGTTCATCGTCTCCGGCGCCCGCGTCGCGGGAAGCCAGCGGGCCATCGATCTCGCGATCATCGCGGCCATCGCCGTCTTCGCCGTGCAGCTCGTGCCGCTGCCGGCTCCTGTGGTCCGCGCGGTGTCTCCCGCCGCCGTCCGCCTCCAGGATCTCGTCGCCCTGCAACCCTTCAACGCCTGGCGTCCGCTGAGCATTCACGCAGCCGCCACCCGCGAGAGCGTGCTGCTGGCCATCACCGCTGCGCTGATTTTCTGGAGTGCCAGGGCGATCCTCTCGCGAGGCGGGGCCCGCCTGCTCTGTTCTTTCGTGGCGGCAATCGGATTCGTGGTGGCGGTCGTGGCGCTCGCCCAGCACGCCACCGCCCCAACCACGATCTACTGGCGGTGGATGCCAGTCGATCCGGGGGCCCGCCCGTACGGGCCGTTCATCGATCGCAACCATCTGGCCACGTGGTTGATCATGGCCATCAGCCTGACCGCCGGAGCCGTGGCGGTTCGACTCTCGACGAGCGCGCCCGGTGTGCGCGCGCTGATGCTCGAAGGGCTGGCGGGCAGCACCGTGCTCGGGCTGGGAGCCCTCGGCATGATGCTCATCGCGCTCGTCGCAACGCTGTCGCGGTCGGGCATGGTGGGACTCGTCGCGGCGGCGGGTTGCGGGGCGATGCTCGGCGCACGCACGATGCGGCGGCGCAGCGGTCTGACCGCGGCAGCGGCGCTCGCCATCCTGCTGCTGGCGCTCGCCTTCTGGACCAACGCGCAGGGGCTGACCGCACGGGTGGAAAGCACGCTGGCGACCGTCTCTCCCGTCTCGCGGCTCATGATCTGGCGCGACACGCTCGGCATCGTGCGCGACTTCCCATGGATGGGAACGGGCGCCGGCACGTTCGCCGACGTGATGATCCAGTATCAGCGGAGCGCGACCCGGATCCTCTTCAACCATGCGCACAACGAGTACCTGCAGCTCCTCGCGGAAGGCGGCATCGTCGGAGCTGGGTGCGTGGCGTTCCTTGTTGTTCTCTTTGCCCGGGCCGCTCGCAAGGCGATTGATGAGGATCGATCGACGAAGCGCTTCATCCGCATCGCAGCGGCGGCGGGGCTTACAGGCATCGCCGTGCAAAGCGTGTGGGATACCGGCCTGCGCACGCCGGCCAACCTCGTGCTCGCCGCAGTGCTTGCCGCGCTTGTGCTGCGCGACCTCCAACCGCTGACACGCGATCAGTAGAAGCGATCGACCACGACGTCGCGCACTCCGCCTTCGACGGGCAACACTTCGTGCAGCACGTCCGACGGAAACGCCACGAGCGTGCCCTGCTCGGGGGTGATGTCGACCGGCTGCGCGCCATCGTCGTCCCCGTGGAGGCGCAACGCACCGCCGACACAATCGGCTACTGCCGGGTCTCCGCCCGCAGTGCCAAGAAAGATCACTACCGTGATCCGTCTGACGAAGGCGTCCCCTGCTTCGTCAAGGCTGTCACGATGCGGGCGATAGAAGCCGCCCGCGGTGTACCGGAAGAAGCCCGCCCCCTCCGCACCGGTCAGCGTGATCCCGAAATGCTGTTCCGCAGCCGCGCGGGCGCGACACATCTCGGCATCAGCAAACCTGACCGTCGCGTCGTCGACCTCGACCTCCATCGTGCGCCGCACGCCCTCGTCGACGGCGAAGCCCTCGATTTCGATCTCGGCGGCGCTTTGGGTGCCCTGCTCCATGGCCAGACGGAGACGCCGACACGTCGCCGCATCCCAGAACGCCGGTACGACTAGCGGGGCGCGTACGGCACGAACCATTTCGGCAGCCGGCTGACGACGCGGTGGGCGTAGAGCAATGGCAGCCACGTGCGGTTCCGCACGCCGTAGCGCTCCAGCATGAAATCGGCGCTCGGGAACAACCGGGTCCACAGGAGCACGGCGCGTGCCTGCCAGGACGACGCATGCTTGAAGTTGAGCCACTGGATGGTCGCTTCGCGGATCCCCTCTTTGAGGAAGACGTCCGCCGCTTCCACGGGGAGCGCGCTCATCGCGTCCCACACCGATGGAGGCACCTCGGTGCGGAACTCATCGCGGGCCGCGCTCAATCCCGCGTGACACACCGTCAGCATCCCCGCGCGACGGGCGGCCTTCACGAAGCGCTCCCACTCGGCCTCCCGGAGCGCGCCCGCGAGCAGGTGAATGTCGTACAGCCAGATCAGCCGGCGCGAGTTGAAGTGGTGCGCCACGCGATGCACGCACGCCAGCAACAGCGAGTGCGCGGGTGAGAGCGTCAGCACGCCATCGAGTTGCGGAATCGGGACAGCCTCGGCGCGCGCATCGGGAAACGTGAGCGCCGTGGAGAAGAGCGCTGGGTTGGCGATGCGCAGGTGTATCTCGACCTGATGCACGATGCCGCTGCCTCCAGTGCGAACGAAGAGCCGCTGATGGGTCGCCTCGCTGTTGGTGGCCGTGACGTGGGTATAGCCGAGCGACGCCAGCCCGCTCATCAGGCGCGGCGCCGCGTCTTCGTCGCACCAGAGATCGAGGTCGTCCTGCGGCCGCTGCCAGGGATCGAGATAGTGGGTGTAGGCGAGGGCCCCGCCCTTGAGGACCAACGGCTCGAGACCCGCCTTCCGCCACCACCGGGAGATGCGAACCAGTTCCTCGTGACGCACGGCATCGAGCGCAGCCCGTGCTGACGCTGCGGCCGACCACTCCTGTAACTCTTCTTTATTGAATGACTTGCCGGACAGGACCGATGGGGCGACCAGCCCATCGACCCCCTCAGCGATTGCGGTCCGCAACAGGTTCTGACCGAGCTCTGCCGGCAGCGGCGGGGCTTCGCCACGAATCGAAGAGCTAAGCCATCTCCGCTCTTCGCCCTCTGATCGCGTCAATGGGTCGTTAACCTGTTCAAAAATAAGACTCTTCCAGATCTTTGCCGTGAGAATCCTGTGGATTATCCCGCTACAACTCGACAAAAATATTCTTGGTCCAAAGCGCGCCTCAATATGACACTAAACGACAGAGCACGCAGCGGACACCCGATACGCATGAGACGGATCATCAACCGGCTGACCTGCCAAGTTGCGCTGGCTCTTACCGCCGCGTTCAGTCTTGGTGTGTCGTCGCTGGCCGCCTTCACGATACCGATTTTCTCCGTCGACAACGAAGGAAAGATCTGGGACGCGCTGCCGCAGCCGGTCATCGGCACCGACCCGAACGGCAATCCAATCGTGCCGTGGGGTCGATCCATCGAGCGGTGTCTCCACCCCGACGCAGGCGATCTCTACGAGCGCAACAACAACGCCCCCGCGCAGTGTCCGGTTGATGCGCCCGAGCAGGGCGACGAGCTGTACTTTCCGGTGGGCGTTGCCACGTACGACCCGGGACCGAGCGATCCCGCTCGTATGTCGAAGTACCGCGTCTACGTCACCGACCTCGCCAATCACCGCGTCGTCGCGTTCAACTACGCCGGTGAATTCGTGCAGGCGATCGGCACGGGTGATCCGCTGGGCCTCGGCGTCGTCGACGCCAACGGTTCGATCACGCCTGGCGAACACGAGGACTACCCGGAGGGGATGCTCTTCTACCCCGACGGCCTCAACACCGACGCCAACGGCAACCTGATCGTCGCCGACAACTACATGGGGCGTCTGTCGGTGTTCCATGCCGACGGCTCGTTCTGGTTCACGAAGAAACTTCCGCCGAACGGGAAGACCCGCAACTTCCGCGCGTGGCCGTCGCAGATCGCGGTCATGAAGAGCGTCGCCGGCAGCGGCGCCGTGTCCAACTGGACTGCCCTCGATGCGTCCACGCTCGACGCGGCAATCGGCGCGGGCGGCGCGGACCAGGTGAGCTGCTCCACGCTGGGCACCGGACGGATCGCGGTCAGCGCGTGGGCGGGCCGCTATTTTGCCGACGATCCACTCGATCCCAACGACACCGAGGGGATGAACCAGGTTCTCGTCTACGACGAGAAGTTCTGCCTCGTCAAGGAACTTGGCGCGCACAGCGTGGACGGCAACATCGCGCTCGGCTCCTTCACCGGTCCAGCACAGGTGGCGTACGACAGCACGGGCCGCCTGCTCGTCGTCGAAGGCTATCAGCCGGCGATGAAGGACAGCGTCACCGGCGATCCCTGCGACGACACGAATCCGGCGGGGAGCTGCGTGCTCGACCCCGATCGCGATGACGGTCCCGGCCGCGTCCAGGTGTTCGCGCCCGGCTTCGAATCCCAGTCCAACCCTCAACCGGTCCTGGTCATTCGCGGGTCCGACGGGCTCGTCGGCCCGTACGGCATCGTTGCCGACAACACGGGGCGCATCGTGATCGCCGACGGCACGCAGCAGCGGCTCGCGATTTACAAGCCGGATTACACCACCGGGACCGCCAACTTCCAGTTCGAGCTGACCGCGCAGAGCAACCTCGCGGGCTATCCGCACACGGTCGGCCAGGACGGGTTCGGCCGCTATTTCGTCACGGTCACCTCGCTCGATCGACTGCAGGTGTTCGACGTCCCGCAGCTCGCGGTCTTCAACCAGGCATCGTCGGTGCCGAGCGTGATCCCCGGGCAGGACGTCCAGGTCGAATTCAGCATCACCGTCCCGGAGTACAAGCCGACGCTGACGCTCGTGCAGCCGACCCTCGTCTGCACCGGGTGGACCACGACGGCCACGACGCTCAACATCGGCGGCACCGAGTACTCGGGACCGATTCCCGTTCCGCTGGACGCCCCCGCTGCGCCGTCGGACATGTCGGCGACGCAGGTGCTGCGGTACTCCTTCCCGCTGCACGTCGCCGCGGGCACGGGCCCGAGCGGGAGCAAGATCACGTGCACGGTTGGCGCGCAAAGCAACGACTTCGCGCGAGACAACAACAACGAGCTGATCGTTCCGAACATCCAGGTCGTCGCTCCGACGAAGCAGATCGAGATCCCGGTCGTCTGCGCCACCGATGCGGAGCAGGCGGCAGCGCTGCTGGACCCTGCCTTGTGCGAAACGATCCCTCCCACACTGCGAGCGCTGGACTCGAGCGGAACCCCGATCGCGAACGGCGGCGCCATTACACGGCAGCTGACACTCGAAGCGTCCGACCTCACGACAGGCAATAGCCAGATCCGGAGCATCTCGTACCGGTTTACGGTGGGCGAAGATGCCGCTCTGCAGCCCGGAGTTCACACGGTTGCGGTGGGAGACCTGTACGCCGGTGAGACACTCCGGGAGCCTTTCCAGGTTCCGGTCACGTTCCGAAGCTCAGGCCTCAACACCATCGAGTTCTGGGCGGAAGACGGCAAAGGGAACGTCAGTCCGCTGGGCGTCGCATCCACCCTGACCGTCGACGTGAACCAGCCTCCGTCGGCAGAAGACGACAGTCTCTCCGTCGTCGAGGACACCACCGCGACCATCGACGTGCTCGGCAACGACTCGGACGTCGAAGACGGCACACCGACCGTCGGGAGCTTCACCAGCCCGTCTCATGGCACGCTGGCAGGGCCGGTCAGCGGGGTGTTCACGTACACGCCGGCGGCCAACTACCACGGGACCGACTCGTTCACCTATCAGGTCATCGATTCCGACGGCGCGACCGATACGGCCACGGTGTCCATCACCGTCGCGCCGGGGAACGATCCACCAGTCGCGGTCGATGACACGGCCACGACCGATGAAGACGTCAATATCTTCGTGGAGGTCATCGCCAACGACACCGACATCGACGGCGACACCTTGCGCCTGCTGGCGGTCGACCCTGTGACCAGCCACGGCGGGGCTGCCACGGTCAGCCTCGGGCGCCTCGAGTACCACCCGCCGGCTAATTTCAACGGCGTCGACTCGGTGAACTACACCGTGACCGATGATCATGGCGGCACGGATGTCGGCACGCTGACCGTGGCGATCAACTCTGTCAACGACCCGCCGCGGGCCCGGGACGACTCGGCGACGACGAATGAAGATACGCCGGTGGCCGTCACCGTCCTCGACAATGACACCGATCCGGACGCCGACCCACTCGCAGTTGTGTCCTTCGGCCTGTCCCCCGGTGGCGGAACCGTTACGCGATCCGGCAACGTCCTGACGTTCACTCCGGCATCGAACTTCACGGGCCAGGTTTCTTTCGCCTATACCATCGACGACGGCCAGGGGCACACGGCGGCAGCCACCGTCTTTGTGACCGTAGTCCCGGTCAATGATCCGCCGGTGGCTGTGAACGACGTCGTGTCGACGGCCGAAGACACCGGGGTGACGGTTGCGGTACGCGACAACGACTCTGACGTCGATGGCGACACGCTGACCATCACCAGCACGACCCAGGGCGCGCACGGCACGGTGTCGATCACGTCTGGCGGCCGGGTCCTCTACGCGCCCGCTGCGAACTACAACGGGACCGACAGCTTCACCTACACGATCGGCGACGGCCACGGCGAGACGTCGACAGCGACCGTCACGGTCACCGTGACACCCGTGCCAGACGCCCCGGACGCCGTGGATGACGTCTTCACGGTTGGGCGTGGTTCAACGGCCCTTGCGACCATCCTCGCGAACGATAAGGACGTAGACGGCGACGCCCTGACGATTACAGCGGTCACCCAGCCGGCCGCCGGCGGTGGCTCGGTGTCGCTCTCGGGCGGCGCGGTGACGTACGCGCCGCCGCCGACGTTTGTCGGGACGACGATCTTCACCTACACGATCAGCGACGGCCACAACGGAGC
>Ga0153916_10004870_pt1 | contig 10189 bp, 7 predicted proteins | sample Opewatmetagenome_FD_109642 | JGI IMG/M metagenome (GOLD analysis project Ga0153916, IMG submission 109642) | Freshwater wetland microbial communities from Ohio, USA - Open water 3 Core 3 Depth 4 metaG | ecosystem: Environmental > Aquatic > Freshwater > Wetlands | place: USA: Ohio, Lake Erie, Old...
CGGGCGTCATCCGGACCCCGCCTGACACGAATATCTACGTTGTGGATGTGGGCACAGGCGAGCGCACCCAACTCACCCAGGAGACCTTCCCCGACCTTTGGCCTACCTGGTCCCCCGACGGCGCGCGTATCGCCTACATCAATCAGGGCGACAACCCATCGGGCGAGATATACATCATGAACGCCGACGGCAGCGACGCCCACCGCCTCACGCAGAACGACCTCACCGAGGCGATGCTGGCCTGGGGACCTCGCTAGGCCTCTGGGTGAGCCGTCCGCTCCAGCGGCCACCGAGAGTGCCAGCGGTCCCGTTACTCGTCTCGCTTTGTTGCGTCTAATGTTCTGGAGCCGCCTGCGGACTTGCGGGACGACCCGCGCAGGCGGTAACCTAAGGCAGCGCCGAGCAGGGCGGTGCGCATTCTCCGCTCCGAGCCTGGCGTCGTATCTGTGCGTCCATGCCAACGTTGTGTATTGCGAGGGCCGGCTGGGGTCACCCTTTCCCCGGCTAGATTTTGGCGTCTTGAGAGCCCTGCTCTCGAAAGGACAGCACCGTTGAGAACAATCTTGGCAGCGCTCGCGGTCCTCGCAGTGCTGGCAGTCGCCATCCTGGCTCAAGCTGATGGGAAGGCGCAGCAGGGCCTGAGCATCGGCGTGGACGCCGACGCCAGGGGAAACACGGCGACCTCTCTGGGAACTATCGACCCCTGTGTGTCAGTGAGAAAAGGCGACACGTTCGAGGTTGACGTGTTTATCACCGACGTGACTGACCTTCTTGCCTGGGAGGCTTACTTTTCCTTCGATGGCTCCGTCGTCAACGTCATCAATAGGAACGTGAAGCTCTTTCAGGCCGCCAACGCCAACAGCGATGTCTTCGATGCCTCCGAGTCGCTGCCCAGCAGCGGCGGCCTGTACCGCTTAGGGGCGATAGACTTCGGCCAACCGCCTTCGCCGGACAGCGGATCGGGCGTGCTTGCGCGGTTAACGCTCGAAGCTATGGGGGCAGGCATCAGCCCGGCCATCCTCATTACCCTTGATGCTAACAACGACGGCAAGCCCGACCTGGGAACGCAACTGAAGGACCCAGAGGAAGTGCCGCTGGGAGATGCCAACGGCGACGGGTTCTTCGACGGCATCGTTCTCAATGCCCAGATCGCCGTCGACCGAGACTGCCCACCCGAGACGATCGGCACCGCGACCCCTTCAGCTTCTCCGGCCACAACTTCGCCGACGCCGAGCGGCCTGGAGACAGCGGTCGTCACCCCCGCGGGGACGGCAACCCCGTCTAGGACGGAACTGGCAAGCCCAAGCCCGCGCGTCACCGCAACTGCGCCGGTGGGTGGCACCTCCCCCACACCCGACTCGACGCCATCCGACGGGAGTGGAGACAGCAGCTGGAATAGCCCCGCCTTCGTGGCAGCGTACGTCGCCGCAGCCGCGCTGGCCGTGCTGGCAGTGGGCGGCCTAGCCCTCATGGGCACCAGACGGCGCCGCCCCTAGCGGTATCAGATGCGATGGGGTCCCGCCGCCCCTCGAAACCTCCGGCATGCCGGCTGCTGCAAACGCAATCTCCAGCCCAAGGGTTCGTGCCCCGGTGTAACGGGTCTCCAGCGAAGGTCGTCCACAACTAAGGAGGCCGAAGCTCGCACCCATTCGGCTGTCGACGCGTTTTGTATCCATGGGGGTGCGGCGGCCTCGCCCTGCGTGGCCCTGGGGCGCCGTCCCCACATCACAACCCTGAGCGCGGGGTGGGGGAGGAGCTATCATGAATAAGGTGGCCGGAGCGGTGCTGGCCGCCCTACTGCTGGCAGTGGTGCTCTCCGTCGGGTGGCTCCTTGGCCCAGACAAAGAGACGACGCAAGCCAACCCCGGCGTCAGCTTGGGCATCGACGCCGACCCCAACGGCAACACCTCGACATCCCTGGGCAGCGCGGAGACATCGCGGACGGTGGCCTGCGGTGAGCAATTTGAGGTCGACCTCTACATCAGGGATGTCACTGACCTGCTGACCTGGGCTGTGAACGTGACCTACAACCCTGCGGCGGTAAGGATCCAGGGACGGGATGTCCAAATGTTCCTGGCGGCCAATGCCGGAAGTAACGTCCTCGACAAGTCGCTGGGAGACGTTGGCCTAGCCAGAGGCGGAACCGGTGGGTATTATGACGTCGCCGCGGCGGACGGCGCCAATCCCCCTGCGCCTGATTCTGGCTCAGGGGTGCTGGCCAGACTAACACTTGCGGCCGTCGGGACAGGCGTCAGCCCGCTAAATGTGGAGATCCCCATGCTGATGGGATACCCGCTTCCCACACAGGTCAATGTTGACTCCGTATCCAACGCCCAAATCGCCGTGGTAGGGCCGTGCCAGGACCAAGACGGGGACCTAGTCGACGACCGCGTTGACAACTGCCCGTTGGTCGCCAATTTCGACCAGAACAACACCGATACCCGCGACAAAGACGACGACGGCCGCTGGGGCGAGGACGCCATCGATGGCGCCGACAATGACGGCGACACGAAAGTCGACGAGGATCCGCCAGGCGATCCACAGGGCGACGCGTGCGATGACGACGACGACAACGACACCATCGTCGACGGCAACGACAACTGTCGCGTCAACGTCAATCCCGAACAGGCGGACGCTGACGGTGACGGCGAGGGCGATGCCTGCGACAACGACAACGACAACGACACCGTCGTGGACGACGATGACAACTGTCCCAACGTCGCCAACGCCGACCAAGCAGACGCCGACGGCGACGGCGTCGGCGACGCCTGTGACGTCGCTCCCTCACCCACATCCACGCCCTCCCCCAGCGCAACGTCGACGTCTACGCCGGGGACGCCGACGCCCACTCCCGAACCTGGCACCGTTTATCTGGCGGCGGGCTGGAACGGGGCCTGCTACCAGGGCCCCGAGCAGCAGATCGCCGACGCCTTCAACGGTGTCGGCAGCATCCAAGCCATCTACCGTCTGAGGGACCAGGCCTTCGACCGCTGGTTCCCGGGCCGCCCTGACGTGAGCAACATCTCCAGCCTCAGCCCCTTCGACGCGCTCCTCATCCTGGCATCGGAGGATGCCACCTGGACGGTGGCGCCCGATGAGGACCTACCAGACTCTGTGCCTCTCTCCTCCGGCTGGAACAGCGTCTGCTACCTGGGGCCGGACAAGGACACGGAGGAAGCGGCATCGCAGATCGAGGGCGACTTCGTGATCATGTACAGCCTCGGGCGAGACCAGTCCTGGCGTCGCTACGTCGCCGGCCGGCCTGGGGTGAGCAACCTGACGCGACTGGAGAAGTATACGTCTGTCCTGACGCTCGTCACCAACCCCGACGGCGCTCTCTGGGTCTTCAATCCGTAGAGGCGGAGGGCCGCGGGAAGGCGCAGGCGTGATCTCGGAAGGGCCGTTACAACGCGTCTCTCCCTTCACCTTCCCCCCACGCTATGAAGTGCCGCTCGGGGCGTCCGAAGCGGCTCCGCGCGAGGTGCGGTTCCTGCTGGGGGATGACCTAGCGCTCTTCGAGCGAGCAATGAACCTCGAATTGCGCATCGTGGCGGATTCCCGCGCCGGTCGCTTCCGCACCCATGCCCTCGCCGCCCTTCTTGGCCTCTGGTCGCGCTCATTCGCCTACCGGGCCGACGCCTGCTCGCTGGTGGTCCGCGGCGGCTACCAATCGTGTGTGCTCTTGCTACGGGCGGCCTGCGATTGCATCGGCGCAGAACGCGGCCTCCACGTGGGCGGGCTAGACGAGTTCACCGCCTGGCTGGGGGCCATCGGCCAGAGCCGCGAACATGCCGCCCTGGACATAGGACTGGGGCGATATCGTGCGGGCTCGATGTTGGCCGCAGACGACCGCCTGGCAGCCGTGTACCGGGCGGTGACGGATCTGTCGATGCCCCATTTCGGCTCCACCCTCCTCCAGACGGCGCCGGAGTCCGACCTCCAGAAGATCGGCATCGCCTTCGCCGACAGCAGCTTTCACTTAGGGTGGGCGCAGCTTATCATCGGCTGGCTGCTGGAACTGACGAGGGCTCAATTGGAGACGGCCGCGGCGGCAGAAGACTTGCTAGCCGTGTCGGGCGAGACCAAGGCCGAGTTGACCAACCTCTCGTCAGAGATAGAGAAGGCCCTGGGGAAGCCGGACCGCTGCCGGGTCGAGGAACTTGAGGGCGGGCGCTACCTGTTCCACAATTTCCGCCGCCAAGCGAGCGACGCACCGCGGCGGCTGCTGCTCTAGCAACTCCCTAGGGCAGGCAAGACGTCCCTAGCTGATCCTTGTACAACAGTATGTCCAGAATGTCAGCTCGTCTCCCCGGTGGCGTGCAACCGCTTGTGACCACTTGGTCCAGATCGTGGCGGGGATCGTAGCCGGCATCCCATTCGCAATAGGTTATCGTCCCCTTGAAGCAGAGCACGTCACGGATGTCGACGTTGCCGTCAGGAGAGCCGCACCCTGAGGGTCCGGCGACGTCCGGCGGCCACGCGTCGGCGTCACCCGGCTGGTCCGTGCAGGCGTCGAGGGTGTCGGTCCCGATGGCGGTCTCCATGACGTCGCTCCAGCCGTCGTTGTCATCATCGGCATCGCAGGCGTCGCCCTGGCCGTCGCCGTCGGTGTCCGTCTGAGCCGGGTTGTAGACGGTTGGGCAATTGTCCTGAGCATCGGGGATGCCGTCCCCGTCGCCGTCCGGCAAGGACGCCGCAATGGTCAGCGAATCGCTGGCGACGCTGGACGTGTGGCCGAAGTTGTTTATTGAATGCGTGGCGAAAGTGCGGGCCCCGTTGGCTACCGGCGACTGCGGGGTGAAGGTGTAGGGATCGCTCTCCTCATTGAAGATGCCATCGTTGGGGGCCACGCCGGCGCTGGTGAAGGCACCGCCGTCCAGGCTCCACTCCCCCGCCGCCACTCTGGAGACTGTGACGGGCGAGGCAGTGCCGTAGCTGTAGCCGCCCATCCGGCGCGGTCCCGCCGGCGGGAAGGGCGTGTTGCCCGCCGAAGCCGAGTAGGTGGGCGTGCTATCGGTGGTCGGGTCAGGCGAATAGGGCGTGATGGAGACGGTGGCTGTGCGAACCACATCCACGACGGTGTGCCCGTTTTCCTGGGCTGGATTCCGCCAGCCGAGGGCTCCTCGCGCGGAAGTCGAGACGTCCACCGATGGCTGCACCTGCTCATTCGAGTCCCCCATGATGGACAAGTCGGAGGTGATCCCGTCCTTGTTGCAGGAGGCGTTGCTCACATTGAGATAGCCCCAGGAATCGCTGGTGGAGCACCCGGAGCTGGCGTATTCATCCAAGGCGCCGAAGATGTGGCCGGTTTCGTGGGCGGTCACCAGGTTCATACGGTCGATGCCCCAGCCGTCGTTGTCATAGGTCTGGACCATGAACGGCCCGTTGAGGTAGGCGTAGGCGAAGTAGCCGTCGGAGAACAACCCATCGGGGTCATTGTTGCTGTCCACGACGAAGATTAGATATCCCCAGTCGGCGCTGAGAGCGGTGCGGCGCGAGGCCGCGAACGCCCTCGCCTCGTCATAGTAGTTGCTGGGGGTGGCGCCAGAGCGGCCCATGGCCTTCAGGACATCGGCTATCCACTTCCCCTCGTCACCCGAGGGGCGGCTGATGGGCTCGCAGGAGGTGGGCTGCGTCCCCCGGTCGTCGAGCACGAAGGTCAGCGGGCTGGGCCGGTTAGCGCGGCTTGTCCAGAAGCTCAGGCCGGCGCCGATCTCCGACAGCACTTGGTTCCGCCGCGTCGTATCCCAGTTTTCGGTCTGGGAGTCTGCCGGCGAGCAGTTGCCCGCCCCGCCGCTGGACTCCACAAAGACAACGCTGTAGACAACAGTCCCCGCCATGAACTCGCTCGTCTGGGAGGCGCTGGGGGCGAGAGCCTTGCCGGGCGTTCCGTCCTGGGGCGCCCCCGTTGGCGGGACACGAAAATCCCGGCCCTGCTGGTTCGGCGCCTGCCCGGAGGGGGGCGGGATGGTGGGGTCGGGGACCCCGCGGAAGGCGGTGTTCCAGATGCGAGCGCCGACCTGGGCCTTGCCTCCCAGGGCGGCGAAGACGCCCGGGTCAACTACGCCTCTCTCTACGGCTGCTACGCCCGGTCGCTGGCGCAACGCCGACTCCGCCCCGGGGTTCAGGGTTGCCACGAAGGCGTTCGGCGGGTAGGCCTGGAGAACTTCGCCGCCGTTACTTCGCACGGCAACGATGGCCTGGTGAAGGCTATCGAGGTCCAGCGTGGAGAGCACAACCAGCGCCTGGTCCTGAGCGCCAGACGCTGCCGATTGGGCCGCGCCCTGCTTGGCGCCCGCCGAGAGCCCAATGAGTGCGGCCAACACCAGCACCAGCCCCGAGGCGAGTACCGCCTGCAACGTTCTTGCCATCATCCACCCCCAACTCTCGGGACACGCTCAAACGGCTGGGTCCGACTATGGCCGCCGGAAGGCCGCTGCGGGGCCTCTTTCGGACACGCACCTGTTGTGCCCGACAACGCGCCGCTGGTTGCCGTGTCCTTACATTATGTAGAGACGCTGCAGACAGCCTGGTTGCTACGGTAACCGACCTGCATCCGTGGCCTGTCGATGCGCGCTGCCTGGCGGCAGATGCACGCGCGATGATTGGCGAACGCCTAGGGCCCCCAGGAAGGATCGCTGTCCTTGATCGGATCAGTGGTGAGACGGGTCTGCTCGCTTCCGTCGGACTTCATCATGTACAGGTCGAAACCGCCGGTGCGGTCGGAAGAGAACGCGATCCATTTGCCGTCGGGAGACCAGGCGGGCTCGATGTCGGCAGCGGGGTTATTGGTGAGGTCGGTGTCCTCGGTCCCGTCGGGGTGCACCTTTCGGATCTCGTGGTTTCCGTCCCGTATGGAACGATATGCGATCCACTGCCCATCGGGAGACCAGGACGGCTCAACGTGCCACCCCGGCGGATCAGCGACCACGACCGTCAGGTTCGTCCCATCGGTGTTCACGATGCAGATCCACCCCAGTTGCCGGGTAGCGCTGGCGGCGTAGAACACCAACCGGTCGCCCTCAGGTGACCAGTCTGCCTGGAAAGCTCCCGCCTTGCAGGGCGGCGCCGTCTGCTCCATTTCGGCCTGCGTGACCCGGCGCTGGTTGGAGCCGTCACTGGCCATGATGTAGATATCGCCGGTGCGGCTGAAAGAAATCAGCTCGCCGTCGGACGACCAGCGGGGGCTGAAGTCTCCCACCGGGTCGCTGGTGATCTGGGTGAGGTTCTTCCCGTCGATGTCAATGACATAGATGTGGTAGATCCCGTCCCGCTCCGACGAAAAGGCCACTTTCTTTCCGTCCGGCGAGACGTCGCACTCGGCGTCTTCCTTCGGGTCGTTGCTCAAGTTGCGTTCGCCGTTGCGGGTCAGCAAGTAGACCTCACCGAGGCCGTCCCTCCTAGCAGAGAAGCAGATCTTTCCCTCGGGCAGCTTCTCCGCGGCAGGACCAGTGACCGTGGCTGGGGGAAGGGAGGCGGCAGGGGTAGCGCTCGTTCCCGGCGTGGCCGTCGTACCGGTGGCCGCTGTGCCGCCGGGGCTGGCAGTCCCGGTCGGCGCAGCGTCCTCATCCCCCCCGTTGCATGCGCCCAGGAGCACCGCGGCCAGCAATGCCAGCGTGACGGCAAAGATCCTCAAGGCTGAACTCCCTTCTCTTGCTGGCTTGCCGCCCGGAACAGAAGACAAGACCCTACCGGCGCTTGCCAGGCGGGCGAGCGTGTTCCAGCCGGCGGGAAGCCGACGCAGCAGCCAGGCGACCGTAAGCGTAAGGAGCATAGTACGCTGCAAATTTACATCGCGTCCTGCCCGCGGGCAAGCAGCGATGCGCTGTCCTGTGTCCACAACGAAGATGCGCATCGTTGCGGTTCGCAATTCGTTGTAGAATTCAAGAGGCCCAGCAGGTAGGATAGACGTGGCACTTGGTCGGCACTGGAGTAGTGAAACTATGCATTTGTTGAACGTGCGCCCTGGAGGTAACAGGTGCACGCAGGTACTCCTTCCTCTAGTGCTGCTGTCCGCAGCGTTCGTGGTTTCCTTCGCCGCCTGCGGTGATGGTGGCGGGGGGAAGCCTACCCCCACAGGCACTCTTGCCACGCCGGCGCCAACCAGTGGCTCGCCCGGCTCCAACGCAGCGACGCCGGGGGCCGTGGGCGGCGAACCTACCACACCGCGGGCGACGGCAACTGCCACCCCGGCAACCACCACGACGCCGGCGACCGCTGCCACCACTGCGACAGCCACATCCAGTGGGCCGACCACCCTCGTTGTTGGCTACGACATGGACCCCTCTGGCAACAGCGCGGCAAGCCTGGGCAGCATCGACCGATGCGTGTCGGTGAGCGCCGCCAGCGAGCAGGAGTTTCAGGTCGACGTGTTCCTGGACCAGCTCCCCAGAGACAGCACGTCGGGCTTCTCCTACTCGATTGTCTTCCCCGACGATGTGGTCACGCTCTCGGCCCAAGAACACTCAATGCTGATGGCCGCCGAACCAGGAACCCAGATAGTGGACATCAGCGATGACGTGCCGGCTGCGGCCTCACCCCATCTGGTGGCTGTGGCGGACATGGGCACCGGCGAGTACAATCCCCCCTACACTCAGGGAGTGCTGGGCCGCTATACCTTTAAAGTGCTCCCCACGGCCGCGGCGGCAACGTACAGTCTTACCTTGATCGATACCGCTGTCGGTCGGGATACTGTGATCAACCCGAAATACCTGGATTACCCACTCGGGGGCTTTGTACCCATCGCCGCCGTCTGGGACGGCGCGTTCGTTCCCCCCTACGGCATCATCGCCGTTGACGTGCCGTGTCCATAGCCTCGGGTTCTGGTGCGGAGGCCAAGCATGTTTTCTAAGCCGATCGCCATCGTTGTGCTCGCGTGCCTGGGGGTGTTGGCCCTCAGCGCAAGCTGCGGGGGAAATGAGGACAAGGAGACCTCGACGACTCCTTCGCCCCTTGCCACCGGTTCCCCTGTCGTGTCGCCTGGATCCGATCGCATCATCTTCGTCTCAGACCGTGATGGCAACTTCGAGGTCTATGTGATGAACGCCGACGGCTCGGGCCAGACCAACCTCAGCAACAATGCGGCCGCGGACCAACTGGGCGATTGGTCCCCAGACGGCTCCAAGATCGCTTTCAGCTCGGATCGTGACGGCAACTTTGAAGTCTATGTGATGAACGCCGACGGCTCGGGCCAGACAAACATCACCAATAGCCCTGACGATGATGGTGGCCCCGCCTGGTCCCCGGACGGTTCCAAGATCGCCTTTACCTCCAATCGCGACGGAGACTGGGAAGTCTACGTGATGAATGCCGACGGCTCGGGCCAGACAAACATCACGAACGACCCCGTTTGGGACAGCTCTCCCGCCTGGTCGCCCGACGGCTCCAAGATCGCCTTCCGGTCCGACCGCGACGGGAACTTTGAGATCTACGTGATGAAGGCCGACGGCAGCGAACAGACTCGCCTCACCGATAATCTCGCCGAGGACTCCGCCCCAGACTGGTCGCCGGACGGCTCCAAGATCGTGTTCGAGTCCCTCAGCAATGCCAACTACGATCTCTATGTCGCTAACGCTGACGGAACCGACCAGACGGCTATTACCGGAGACCCCGCGATCGAAAGCTCCCCCAACTGGTCGCCCGATGGCTCCAAGATCGCCTTTGAGTCCGATCGCGACGGCAACCTTGAGGTCTACGTAGTGAACGCCGACGGGTCGGAGCCGGTCAATCTCACGGACAACACTGCCAGCGACGGCGCGCCGGTCTGGTCGCCCCTCGGCGGTGCAAGACGCTAGCGGTTCCTGCGGTTCAAGCCCTGGCCGGAATAAGCCAAGGCCCGCATCGCCGCATGTGCTCCGGCGTTATTGGGATTGAGAGGTGCGCCCGTGCACGGGCGCGCTAGAGGATGCGGTGACCCCCGGCAACTAGAGGAGGCGGCTTTCATGCGAATGACGATCCCTGTCCTCTCTTTGAGCGCCATCACGGCGGTTCTGGCCCTGCTCGCTCTGGCGATCTGGGCCGACGGCCAGGGCTCCGCCCGAGCCACCCTCGGCGAGACCCTGCAAGACCCCGACGGCGTCATTGTGGGCATCGACATGATTACGGCAGGCAACGACTGCCCGCAGGATGTGGCGGGCGTCGGGGCCGACTGTAGCCTGGGCCCCATCGACAACTGCGTGTCCGTGAACCC
>Ga0153916_10004871_pt1 | contig 10187 bp, 7 predicted proteins | sample Opewatmetagenome_FD_109642 | JGI IMG/M metagenome (GOLD analysis project Ga0153916, IMG submission 109642) | Freshwater wetland microbial communities from Ohio, USA - Open water 3 Core 3 Depth 4 metaG | ecosystem: Environmental > Aquatic > Freshwater > Wetlands | place: USA: Ohio, Lake Erie, Old...
ACGGATTGTGCGACGTTAGTAATAGTAGGGGGTGCCTGATAAAAGCCATCCGGCGGAACACTTTCCTTATCCAAGGGTTCTGGCTCCAGTGAGAGGCGCCCCCGAGGCCGTAAGTAATACTCTGTCCATTTAGTTCTAGTCAGAGGCCACTCCTCTTCATAACGCCACTGCCTAATCCCTTCCACAAATATTTTGATTGGAGGTTCATCCATCATCCCCGTGTCTATCCCTTTAAGCCAGTGGTCATACCACCTGATGATCAAGTCGTGAAGCTCGTGGAACGGACGTTCTATCATTGGCGGAAGGGGCACCATGAGTAACTTTTTGGGTCCCTTTACCCCGAGATAGCAATTAATCGTGTCTTCTACAAACCAGGCACGGCCCCAGTTAATCCCTGTGAAGACTGGTACCTTTACCTTGTCAAACTTGGTAGAAGCCTCGCTATCCCAATAGAATGGCCCATCATAAGGATTAAGTAGGAGATCAAGAAAGACCGGGCTCCTCTGTGGGTATTTGAGCATATGATAGAAGTTAGGGTAATTCCTTACATCTGGATCATTCAATCTTTCTTCGAGACAGAATTCAAACTCTTCCTTGGTTAGTTTCTTCATCATGGCAGAGGTGACATTTTTTACGGCGAAACCGCTGTCACCTCCACGGCCATCAATCGCTGCCCGAAGCATTAGCCAAAATATTCCCCCATGATAGTTTAAGCGGTAGGTATCATAGGCTCCTCCGTAAGGGAACACGGCTTTCAGATGAGGCGGCTGTTCAGCAGCCGTCTGGATTTGCATCACCGCATAGTAAGATATGCCTATCATCCCAACGTTACCATCACACCACGGTTGCTGTGCAATCCACTCCACGAGGTCGTAACCATCCTTCCCTTCTTCATTCCCTCCAATACCGCTCAAACCAGCATATTCCCCTTCTGAGTGGCCTGTCCCCCTTAAATCCGCAATCACATGTGCATAGCCCCTTGGCACAATATAGCCTATATCGCCGGCCTCTATACAACCGTCCCACAGATTACTGGGAAGAGCCTGAGGAGGAAAAGATAACACCAGCTCCTGTAACTCCTTGCCATATGGTGAGGCTGCCAGCAATGCTGGAAACTTCCCGAAAGCGTCAGGGCGGTAAACATCAACTGCCAAGCGTATTCCATCCCGCATCGGAACGTAAATATCCTTCTCCTTCTTAATCTCGTATTTGGGTTGCGAGATTAGTTTATGCCAGTCTCCATTCACGCATTATCCTCCTTTCAACTCTTGGATTTTGATTTCATTCTTTCACCCTCCCATCAGTAGCTGAACGTTTTGCGTTGTAATTTCTACTTTTCCTTAATTATTAAAAGTAGGATTCCAATTCCAAAATTTCATATACATCAAACTTATTTTCAGTGTTGAATAACAACAACCTTGGTAGTCTGACAAGAATCTAATAATATTGAATCGAAGTGTCAAAAAAACTTAAAAATGGTTCCAGGCCTATTCAATTTAGGTAAACCACTGGTTTTACTAGTGTGACTTGAGAAGGTTTAACCGTTAAGTATAACTTCTCCTGTGACTTGTCTTTCCCCCCTTCCAGACAGAAATCAGGTAAGGTTTTCTGGGATCACGGGTACCAGCAAATAAGATGGATACTTTTGGCATCGATAAACCTTATGCACCATGTTCTTACTGGAGCAAAGATGATAAGGAATGTACTCCACTGCGCTATCCCCTGCCACTCCCGTAGGAACATCTAGAGATGTTATTTCAATACAGATACGGTGGTCAAGTTTGAATTGATTCGAGGTGGGGGCAATTTCTACATCATACTTGTTTATCTCACCTGGCACGACTGGCCTTTGAGCACTCCGCGTAAATGGGTGAAATGGCTGACCAGGTAAGGACTTCTTCTCATCCACTGCCCGGTGAGAGGCCTTCAACCACCCCCTAGTCACTTCTCTCTCCATCACCTGAGGACGCTCCATCTCCCCCTCTCTCGCCGTCTGAACCGATACATCGGGACCCACATCCTTGATGATAATGATCCAGTTCGTATCCCGTTGGTCAATCTCCGCCCAAAAATGGAGCGAAAGAGGCCCGGTGATTTCGATGTCACGAGGGAGTGGATCGGTCATGTATCTCAGCTTCTGAACCGTTCTGGTCTGTGTGAGAGGCATCTGGACAAAACAATCGGGGGCATCGATCCCATCGCGACTGGAGGGGGTGAAAGGCTCCCATCTCAACCTTTCCCAACTATCCAGGTAGAGTCTCGTCCATTGAGTTTCTTTTAAAGGCCAACCGTCTGAATAGCGCCAGCGGTTCGCTCCCATCACCCAGATCTTCACCCTCGGTTCTTCCTTGATGCCCGTATCCATGCCCTTAAGCCAATAATCATACCAGCGCAATATTTCATCGTGAAAAGCGATCCAAGGCCTCGGTAAATGGGCAGGCCCATTCAGAAGCAGTTTCTTGAATGTAGTGTTATGACATTTCTGCCAATATCTCAACGCTCCAAAAAGATGAGTCTTGTAAGTATAGGCATACCATCCGGTCCCCACATAAAAAGGAATATTAATCCTTTTTAGATCTTCTTCCATTTCTTCTTCATTTTCCAGTTCAAAGGGGTTGATTAGGTCCCTAAAAAAACTCATGGCCATTTTGCCCTTTCTTTCTAAGACATTGAAAATATGAGGGTACATCCTGTAATCCGGGTTATTGAAGGCCTCTTTCCAATGGATTTCCTCTTCTGGAGCAAGTTTGATTTCATGTGGATTTTCCGCACTGAATTTTTGTAAATGAAACCAAAAACTGTGCATGACTCCACCAGGATAGGAATCCCTGAAAGAAAAGCCACCGGGATCGTAAGGGAAAATAGCTTTTAAATGAGGAGGAAGAGTTAGAGCTGTCAACATTTGCTTTCTTCCAAACCAGGATATCCCTAACATCCCAACATTGCCATCGCACCAAGATTGTTTAGCAATCCATTCAATCAAATCGTAACCATCTGTCGTGCCGTGCACCCATGGATCTCCAGGATCAGAGTGCCCAAAGCCTCGAAGATTCCCAATAACATGGACATATCCTCTAGAGGTAAAGAATTTTGTGTCGCCCGCCTCCGCCGGTCCGCACCAAAGAGGTGCCCAGGCCGGTTGATTATTGCACGATTCAATCACTTCTAAACTCTGTAAGAATTTGTTGTGCCCGGCAAAGGATAGCAGAGCAGGGAATCGCCCTTCTGTATCGGGTCGGTAAATATCGACAGCCAATCTGGTATTGTCACGCATGGGAACCATGATATCGATGCCCTCAATTTTCGTATTGTAAATTGGCTGGGAAGATTCATTCTTTGTTACCATAACAAGCCTCCTATATCACAATTTGGTTTCGTGTTCTCCTTCCATACAATTACCCCACATCCAAAAACTCCCGAACTGACACAAACAGACAACGGTTGGACGCGCAATTTATGCAGCTCTAAATGCCTTCGGTTAGGTCTTTATGCTCTTTATGCCCTCCGCTTTCTCTTGATGAGGTAGAAGCAACCGATTACGACTACGACATCAATGAAGATGAGGAATACCCTCAAGATGGTGGGATTCTTCAACATACTCAACGTGCCAAGGCAGAGACCGATAAGAGGCACGATTGCCCCAAAGGGATACGCGGTCTTGTTGTTCTGAAACAAAAAAAATGCCAATGATCAGATAAGCCACTCCAAAGATTACCATGATGATGACAGAGGCTTCTAATTGGGCCATGGCCAATTGAGCCACGTGGATTATACCAGTCAGGCACAGAAGGCCGGCAGCCAGATACCGAATGCGATTCATCTTTCATCTCCGTCGTCATTGTCTAAGTCGCCAGATTTGCCTTGGTCGGGGAAATTAAGTCCAGCTTTGGATTATTCACCAGTGTTCATTTACAATGGTAATATCACCTCACACGGGATTTTCGGATATTGCCCCTCCCCACCTCTCCAATCAGGGCATGACGATGCCTCCATCGACAAGGATCATTTGTCCGGTGACATGTCGCGAGTAGTCGGATGCGAAAAAGAGTATGGCGTCTGCAACATCCTCCGGTGCGCCCATACGGCCGAGAGCGGAAGACCTAGCGGCGCTGAGACGCATCTCCTCCGGGAGCGCTCTTGAGAGGTCCGTATCGATCGGACCGGGAGAGACTGCATTCACGGTAATGTTGTACGTGCCGAGATAGCGGGCAGCGGATTTCGTCAGTCCCAGAAGCCCTGCTTTTGCGGCAGTGTATGGTGGGTCCATATCCAAGCCCCGGACACCTGCGATCGAGGACACATTCACGATCCGACCATATCTCCTCGGGATCATGCGCGTGGCCGCTGCCTGGATACAGAGAAACGGACCCGTAAGATCGACCCGCAGGACGCTTTCCCAGAGGTCCAGACTGATGTCCTCGAGGCGCCTCAGTGTCCCTATTCCCGCGTTGTTCACTAGGATATCCAGCTTGCCGAAATTTTCGTCCAACTTTCCAAAGAGGGTTTCGAGTGCGAGCCTGTTTCCGACATCCGCCTGAACAGCGAACGACCTTCTCCCCAGCCCTTCGATCATCCGAACTACTTCGTTTGCGGCATCAGGGTTGTTCAGATAATTGACGACGACATCGGCTCCAGCCCGGGCCAGAGCCAGAGCTGTGGCCCGGCCGATACCGCGCCCGCTTCCTGTGACCAGAGCCACTTTACCCGACAGATCCATTCCCGCACCCTCCTTTTCATCCGTCACGTCCGTAACACCATCGGTAAGGTTCTTACCGATCTCCAGGGCCCTCCCCCACGGATCGGCCCGTTAGACCATGACATCGAGCACCGCTACTTTTCCACGGTGAACTTCACCCACAGCAGTATTGAAGTATCGAGGCAGGTCATCGGGGTCCTCCACCCTCTGGCCGTAAGCGTCACACGCCTTGGCAATGGCCGCAAAATCGGGTGGGTCCTTTATCTCTGTCCCTACCTCGAAGCCCATCTCCCCGGAAACGCTTGCCTCACCAAACTCCATTTGCACTAGTTGTCTTATGCAGTGATACGACTGGTTGTTGAAAACAATTGACAAAAACGGAGCGTTGTACGCCCGGGCGCTCCAGAAAGTGGCGACGGGGCAACCGTAAATGAAGCCGCCGTCACCGATCAGGCTGACGACGAGCCTTTCGCGAGCAGCCAGCTTTGCTCCCAGGGCGGCCCCTAAAGCCCATCCCATTGACCCCGCGCTGTCTCCCCAGCAATACAGGGTTCCCGGTCTGGAACGGCTGATCTGGTGTGACAGGGCGTCGGCATTTGATGGGATCATATGGACGAGAAGAGCGTCCTCGTCCAATGCTTCGTTGATACAATGGCAGAGCCACTCAGAAGAAATCGGCCTCTGGTGGCGTTGGCTCCTCGCCAGGATACGCCAATTTTCTTTGAGCGCGATGTGCTCCTTCGCCAGTCTTGAAAATCGATCGCGAAATCGTGAATCAAGCTTGCCGGCCACTTTTTCTTGGATGATCTCATTAAGAGCTGGCAGCGCGCTTCTTGAATTTCCCTCGATCAGAATATCCGGCTCCCTACCCCATAAAGGCTTGCCGTTCTTGAGCGGTTCCATATCCATATGGATGATCCTTGCGTCCCTGGCGGGTGCAACCAGCTTGCCGATGGGCCCGGGAAAATCGTAGTCGATGAGCAGGAGGACGTCTGCTTCCGCGATGTAGTGGTCGTAACTGTCCCCCGCTATGGCATCGATGCCAGGACAGAGTGGGTGCGTGCTAGGAAAATTCATCCTCAGATCCGTGGTGATGACTCGGACCCCCAAGGTTTCTACAAGATTTACAAACGGCGACACCACCTCAGGGTGCCTACCTGCATAGGCAGTCAAAATCAGGGGATTTTCAGCAGCAATCAATATGTCCGCAGCTTGCGCCAGAGCGCCCCTTTCGATTGTCCATGACACCGTCCTATGGCATCGGGCTGGCGCGGAAACAACTCGTTGTCCAACTTTTCCTGTGAGAGCTCCTCGCGGGATGGAAAGATAGACGGGCCCGGCTGGCTCGGCCAATGCGATCCTGAAGGCTTCCTCGAGCACGGATGAAATGTCTTCATCCATCCCGACCTCATGGTCCCACTTCACGTAATCACGCGCAATCCTGCGCTGATCGCATGGGTCCTGCAGCCAGTTGACCCGGTTCGGTGTCGGGTTTCGACCAGCGCACAGGATGACCGGCATCCGTCCATACTGGAGATTCGGAATCGCTCCTCCTGCCTGGAGGGTTCCGACATCCTGAAACAACGCGACGACCTGCGGCTTTCCCGAGACCATGGCAGCGCCATGGGCGGCTGCCACAGCGACCGATTCATGAGGGCAGAGTATTACCCTGGGGCTCTTCCTCCCAAGTGCCCTGTATTTCGCAATCGCTCCCTGAAGAGGAACGATGTCAATCCCCGGGTTAAGGAAGATTTGATCAACCCCATGGGTACTCAATGACTCGATGAACGCTTCCGCCCCTTCGTTAGGATACATGGAATCAGCCATACGTATCACCTCTCTCTGGGCATCTCTCGATGACAGGGTGAATATCCGTTCTTTAGAAAACATTTCCAGACTTGTCAAGCAAAATTTCTGAACAGCAATAGCTCAGCGCCCCCTCTGTTGTCATAATGAATTTCAAGAGAACTAGCCTTACTTCAATCAAATGCTTCTCTGTCTAATCATCCATCAGGTTTCTCGGGCCTAAAAGGATGGCCTCGATAAAGGGCATATACTGGAAGAAGAACGGTTCTGTGCTCAAATCGATCTCCTTCAGTTTTTGAGCGATGTTGTGTGTACCCAGTGAAAGCTGTGCCGCCTTTGAGCTCATGGATTTGTTCATTCGTGGTTGTAATATACACTTTTTTCTGAAGCTAAGGAAGCGAATGTTTCAAGGAAGTGATGGGGGATCTAAAAAGATGATAGATTCTTTCAGTCTCGGTGTTAGCACAATAGTTCGATGACAATCATTGAGGAGAGGAGCTAAACTATTAAACGACTAAACGACGAGGTTCTAACCTCTGGATTGCTTGCCACTGTCCGATATGATATCCATATATTCATCCAAATGGAGGCGCAGGTCAGAAACTGATCTGACAATGTCTGCCAAGGCAAGTCTCTAATTCAAGCTAAGAGGATGGCAAATCACCTAAAATTTTCTCTAATCTCTCGGAGTTTTGCTTGATTGGCTTGGTCCTCCCCTTCTCCCAATTTACTACTGTCATCTCACTCACCCCAATCTTCTTTGCCAGATCCCTCTGAAATAACCCCCGTTCCAACCTCCATTTCTTGATGCGTTTCCCTAAAGTTTGGTCAGGGTGCAGGGAGAGTTGGAGGGTAATTACCAGAGGATGAGAGTTTTTGTAGTTCGGAACTGCACAGTTGAGCGTTCGGTTTCCAAATACAAATAATGCTGGGTAGAAGGTAGATAAATGCACAACCTCACAAACTAAAGATTATTATGCTAAAAATCCTTTATTTGTTCTAATACAATATCAGCCTCTTCACTCATCAAGAAGTTGCGAAATTCGTCCACGATGGGGAGCCAGCAAACAAAGGGCCCGTGCCAAAAGCATGGGGCCTTCAACTGGCACAATCAAGCATTTTCCGCCGCAGGCTTGTTTGGTAGGCTAAAGGGGTATTTCCGGTTTTCTTGTTTGACAAAATAGTCCGTTCTTCTTATATTCAATTCGCCCACAAGTCAAAGTCAGTTCCCGTCACGGAGTGCTGTGACTGCGAGATGACGGTCAAAAGAACGCCCGGAAAGAAAAGGGGGCAGGCCTGAGGAGGTGGATCGTATGGCGTTTAGTGATACAGAACGGAAGAGGAGACATGAGGCCATACACCGCATCATGGACACAAGAGAGCTCAGAGCACTCATCCTCTTCGGCGAAACGAACGTAGGGAGTGATGTGCTTGGCGATCTCCGATACTATGTGGACAACCGGAACATCGCCGGCCGGCAGGTGGCCATGCTCTTTCCCCGGAGGGAGCCGGTGCTCTTTGTCGGGAGCGCTATCCAGCGGCAGGCGGCGAAGCGTCGGTCCTCTATAAGGGATTGCCGCCTGAGCGAGAGTATGCTTACAGACATGGTAAAACTCCTGAAGGAGCAGAACGTGTTGAGGGGCAGGGTGGGCGTGAATTTCGAAGTCCTCCCCGTGAACTGGTATCTCTACCTGAAAAAGGAGCTTCCTGAAATCGACTGGGTGGAGACGCACGGAGACATCTTGAGCGTCAGGCTTCATCATGTCCCCGAGGAAGCGGATCTCTTTCGGAAAGGCGCCGCCCTCGGTGACGGGAGTTATGAAGCAGCCCTTAAAACGATCCGCCCGGGTTTCTCCGAATATGAGATCGCCGCGGCGATCGAAGCATACGCCCGCGCCCGGGGCGCGGAACAGCACTTCACCCTTGTGGGGTCCGGCAAGTTCGCCCTTGGCGATAAAAATGGTCTTCCCCTCCCCTATTCCCCGTCCATGCGGCGGGTGGAGGCCGGCGACAGCGTGGTGATGGAGATCAGCCCTTGCCTGGAAGGTTACTGGACTCAGCTCGTCCGGACGGTGAATGTGGGCTCTCCGAATGCCGAGCTTGAGAAGCTCTACCGGGTCTCCCGCGATGCCATCAAAAAAGCACTGGAGGTCTTCAAACCGGGAAAAACGATCCGGGACGTCGTCGCAATCATGGATGCCCACATAAAAAGCAGCGGTTATATTCCCGAACCGCCTTACGGCCACGTCTGCGGCGTCGACCTCATCGATGCCCGTGTCTCTCCGCAGAATGGACAGGTCCTTGAGCCGGGGACGGCGGTTATCCTGCACCCCACCGTTTTTACGCCTGACCATAAAAACGGCTTCTTCTGGGGCGAGACCTATCTTGTGACCGAGGAGGGTTTTGAGCGGCTTCATCATGCGAGCGACGAGCTGATTACCTTGGTTCTCTAGAGTGGGGAGCCGCCCTGCCCGGGGGTTTGAACGGCTCGTCTGAAAAAATATTTTCATAAAAAAGGAGGTCCTGTGTATGAAAAAAACGAAGTCTGTCGTTTTCTGGGTGGTCCTGTGTCTGTTCACACTCGGTCCGTTTGCATCCGCCGGGTTCTGTGCGGAGCATTATCCTGACCGGCCCATTCAGTTCATTGTTTCGCAAGTCGCAGGGGCCACGATGGATGTTTCGGCCAGAATCCTGGCAGCGGAACTGGAGAAGATTCTCGGAACCACGATTGTGGTGGTCAACAAACCCGGGGCCGCGACGGTGCTGGGCACCGAAACCGCCGTCCGGGCCAAGAAGGATGGTTACACGATCCTCATTACCGGCTCTTCATCAATGACCTTTGCCCCCATCACCAATCCCGATTCCGTTCATTACGATCCCGGTAAGGATCTGGAGTTTTTGGGACTCTTTTACTACTTTCCGAATACGATCACCGTGAGGGCGGATTCCCCCTGGAAAAACTTCCCGGAATTCGTGGACTATGCGAAAAAGAATCCCGGGAAGATCCGCGTCAGTACCACAGGGGTTGCCTCCGGTCCCCACTTCGTCGTGGAGATGATCCAGGCTATCACCGGCGCTCAGTTCACACACGTTCCTTTTAAAGGAGGTGAATCCGTCGTCACCGCTGTTCTGGGAGGGCATGTAGAGGCTACCTGCGACAATGTCCAGAAGCTGAAACCCCATGTGGACGCCGGAAAGCTGAGGTTTCTCCTCATCACGAGAAAGATGGCCGACCTGCCCAACGTCCCGACGATTACCGAATTCGGTTATAAACAGGGCCTGGTGACGAGCTGGTTCGGCATTTTCGCCCCCGCCGGAATTCCGGAAGACGTCAAGAAGGTTCTGCTCCCTGCCCTCGAGAAGGCGATCACAAATGTGAAGCCCAAGATCGACTCCATGGGGAATATAACGGAATACAAACCGCCCGCGGAGTTCAAGAAGATGTGGTCGGAAGAATACAAGCACGTCGAGGAGATCGCCACCCGAATCGGGCTGCGCAAATAACCGGAGAAAGACGGCTCAGGAAGATGCCGTTTCAACGCGAAAGAGGCAATATCATCAGTTTGATATTGCCTCTTTCTTGCCTCTCGAGAACCTCAAGGCCCCGAATTCAACCGAAGGACTGAAGGCCTCCGACCGAAGTGGCTCTCTCCATCATCCCTCGCCTCTCCATCTTTGCTTTAAT
>Ga0153916_10004872_pt1 | contig 10187 bp, 12 predicted proteins | sample Opewatmetagenome_FD_109642 | JGI IMG/M metagenome (GOLD analysis project Ga0153916, IMG submission 109642) | Freshwater wetland microbial communities from Ohio, USA - Open water 3 Core 3 Depth 4 metaG | ecosystem: Environmental > Aquatic > Freshwater > Wetlands | place: USA: Ohio, Lake Erie...
CGCGCCTCTTTGCTTGTCAGTCCCGGCACCAGGGTTTCCGGCATCGCGATCCTCGCAAGCTGTCAGTATGGTTGGCTTGACCTCGCACGACGGCTTCCGGCCCACAATCCGGCGTCCTTCGTTTCAGGTCCCCTCGCGCCACGAGGCCAGATAGGTTTGCTGCTCCGAGGTCAGCCGGTCGATCTGCACATCCATCGCCGCAAGCTTGAGACGCGCCACTTCCTGATCGATGTCGGCCGGGACGTCGTAGACCTTGTGCTCCAGCCGGCCGCGCTCGCGCACGAAATACTGCGCACACAACGCCTGGTTCGCAAAGCTCATATCCATCACCGCGGAAGGATGGCCTTCGGCGGCGGCGAGATTCACCAGCCGTCCCTCGGCCAGCAGGTTGATCGTTCGGCCATCCGCCAGGTGGTACGTTTCGACGTCGGGTCGCGGCCGGTCCTTGCCGAGCGCCATCGCCTCGAGCGCGGGGATGTTGATCTCGACGTTGAAATGCCCGGAATTGGCCAGCACGCAGCCATCCCTCAGCACCTCGAGGTGCGCGCGATCGACCACGTTCTTGTCGCCGGTGGCCGTGACAATAAAGTGCGATCGCCGCGCCGCCTCGATCAGGGGCATGACGCGAAAACCATCCATCAGCGCCTCCAGCGCCCGCAACGGATCCACCTCGGTGACGATCACGTTCGCACCCATGCCCTTGGCCCGCATCGCGATGCCGCGCCCGCACCAGCCATAGCCGGCGACCGTAAACACCTTGCCGGCCAGCAGGATGTTGGTCGCCCGGATGATGCCGTCGAGCGTGCTCTGGCCGGTACCGTAGCGGTTGTCGAACAGATGCTTGGTGAGCGCGTCGTTGACGGCGATGATGGGGTATCGCAACTCCCCCTCGCGCGCCATGGCGCGCAGACGGATCACGCCGGTCGTGGTTTCTTCCATGCCCCCGATGAGGCCGGGTAAGAGATCGGCACGCTGCCGATGAAGCGTACTGATGAGATCGGCGCCGTCATCAAGCGTAATCTGCGGGCCATGCTCAAGGGCGGCACGCAGGTGCATATAATAGGTATCCACACTTTCGCCGCGCACGGCAAACGTCGGGATCCCATGGTGCACGACCAGCGCTGCGGCGACGTCGTCCTGGGTGCTGAGCGGGTTGCTGGCGGCAAGCCGGATCTCGGCGCCGCCCGCCTTCAGCACGCGCACCAGGTTGGCGGTTTCGGCCGTGACGTGCAGACAGGCGCTGATGCGCACCCCGGCAAGCGGGCGCGTCCGGCCAAACTGCTCCAGCAGTTGCCGCATCACCGGCATCTCGCGCAGCGCCCAATCGATGCGCCGCTGGCCCGCATCGGCGGCAGCGATGTCCCGGACGTGATACGTCCCGGCCGTCGCGTCCGGCGGCTCGTGTCGCGTATTCACTCGGGCTCTCTTCCCCGCCTGGCCGCGAGAAAATCGTCCATGGAACCGAACCAGTCGTCCGGCGGTTCGATCTCCTGCAACTCCATTCCCGACCAGGCTTCCATGTTCATTTCGTCAATGGCGCCGTCCGACGTGCCGATTTCGATCGTACCCTTGTCGGCATTGATCGCGACGACCACAAAATAATCGCCCTCGTCGTTCTCGTACCATGTTCCTACTGTGGGTTGTGTATCCATCGGTGCCAGTTCCTCAATCATGTGTTCAGGTCTGTCCTGCGATTTCGAAAGAAAGCCGCTCAGTAGAATCGCTCGTCGCCGTGCACGAGGTCGCGCCAGAGCGTGGCGATGCCGGAAAGATGGCTCTGCACGATCTCCGTCAGGCACGGCCGGAAATCCTGCACATCTGCCGCAGCCGCCGCGCGCACCCGCAGATCGACGACTTGCGGTTCGTGCACCGGCCGGCCGATCTGGCTGACCAGGCAGCAATGGGCCTCCTCGACCCCGGCCACCTGTGCCACGGCAGCCGCCGCAATGCGCCCGGCGACGACGTTGTAGAGCTTGCCGACATGGCTCACCGGATTCTTTCCGGCCACCGCCTCCAGGCTCATCGGCCGGTACGGCGTGATCAGGCCGTTCGCCCGGTTGCCGCGCCCGACCTGGCCGTCGTCGCCGGCCTCCGCCGAAGTCCCGGTCACGGTGAGATAGATGCTGTCCGCGGTGTCGCCATCGGCCGTATTGACGTCGACCGCCAGTTCGGCGACACCGGCGGCGCCCCCGACCTGGCGCGCGAGCTCGGCGATACGAGCCTTCTTCATGTAGTAGTCGGGCAGGTCGCGCACGTGGCTGCCGACCAATGCACAGGCGACGGTGAGCGCGATGCGATTTTCCTGCCGCACGCCCATGACCTTGATGTCTTCGCCGATCTCCGGATGCGCCGTCTTGACCGCCGGGGAGTTGAGCCGGCGTTCGACCGCGTGCACGAGCGTCTCCAGTCGATCGAGCGGGGCATAGCCGACGCCACAGGACGTGTCGTTCGCGAGTACGATCCCGGTCGCGCGACTGCGCCGGAACAGCTCGACCAGCTCCGTCGAGCTGGGGCGAATCAGGCAATGGATACGCACGTGCCGGTGCGCATCCAGGGCATGCAGATTCTTGCCGAGCCAATCCCGGCTGGCCCCGATCGCGAGATCCTCGACCGGAATCTTCACGCCCCGAAACTCGCGGGTGGCACGCCCCGTCAGGTAGATGTCCATGGGCTCGAGCACCTCGCCCCCGCCAAAGGCCGGTTGTGCCGCGCCGCCCCAAAGCAGACCCTTGTCCACGTTGTGGTGCAGGATGAATCCGAAACGCTCCAGGTAGAGGCGCGAGAGCGCCATGCCAAGATTTTCCGCAAGCGCGTCGCACACCGTATCCGGATGACCGATCCCCTTGCGCTCCACGATTTCGACGGCCAATGCCGCCGGCGAGGGTGTCGATAGCGATGCGATGTATAGCTTCATGTTCTGCGGCACCCGTTCTGATGGCTGCCAGCGATGACGTGTCGGATCGCTCTCGCGAGCCCGGCGCTTGTCGGCCGCATCCGGCATGCTCTACGCTGGTCCCCGCCCGCGCACGTACGCGCGAGAGTGACAAGTCCATGCTGCGATCCGCCTTCGCACCTAAACATATCTCGAATCGCGCGCGCGGTTGTTGAGGTGCGTCAAAACCGCCGGCGGGGATTCACGCCCTCGCGCCAAACTCGCCCCGTAACGGCACATAAAGCACTTCGCAGATCGTCCGCCGTGACAGACCGAGCACCTGTTTTTCGATCAGCACGAGATTCTGGCGGCCGTGCTCCAGTTTCGGGGCGACGAGTCGCCCGCCGATCTTGAGCTGTGCGATCAACGGCGGCGGTATTTCGTCGCAGGCCGCCGTGACCGCGATCCGGTCGTAGGGGCTCTGGTCCGGGTAGCCCATGCCGCCGTCGCCCAGTACCAGGACGACATCCCGGTACCCGGCTCTCTCCAGATTGGCCCGGGCAAACTCGTGCGTGACCGGATCGATCTCGATCGACACGACCAGACCGCGTGGGCCGACGACTTCGCGCGCCACCGCGCTGCCATAACCCGAGCCCGTTCCGATTTCGAGAAACCGGTGCCCTTCGTCGAGGCCCAGCGGCTCGTAGAACAGGGGATAGCTGTGCGGACAGGAAATGGTCGCCTGCTCGCCGGGGAGCGGCAACGGCACCTCCTGATACGCGTAGTCGCGGTACGCGCGGGGGATAAAATCCTCGCGATGAACCTTGAGCAGCGCCCGCTTGATGCGCGCGGACTTGAGCAGCCCTTGCACCACAAGCCAGCGGACCTTCGCGCGTCGTTCCCGGGTGAACGTCGTGGCGTTCTTGGTCGGCTCCGTGGGCGGCGGCAGGATCCAGCCTTGCATGGTTGTCGCCGGTCGTAATCCGACAATGGCGGTGCGCGTTCGCCCTAGCCTGCCGAACCCGGCCGGCGGGCGTGGCTTCCTTCGAACAGGATCGGCGCGACGTCCTGGCGATACTCGGCGACGAATTGAAGCGTGCGCAGCACCGGCCACTGCTCCGGGACCAGATCCGCCGATACGCTGACGGTCGCGAGTTTGGCGAAAATCTGCACAAGGAACTCGGAGAGCAGCAGTATTTTCCCGCCGGCCACGGTGCCATGGCGCGGTTTGTCGGTGGCGGCCAGCAGAGCGATCTGCTCGATCGCAAGTTGCGGCGCCGCGCCGAACATCCGGTGCAGGTATTTTCGCCCGGCCTCGAACTTGAGCCGCAAGTGCTGCTCGCGTTCCTTCCAGTCGAGGCAATCCATCAACGGCTCGATCTGCACCAGCCGGTGCTTGAGCGGGTGGAAACCGACCACGTCGAGCTCGCACTCGTAATTGCCGTCCGATTCCAGCCCGACCCACAGATCGCGCCGCACGAAATAGCCCTGGTACTCGTACCACTCGCTGGCGAGCTGCTCGAGATAGTCCATATTCCATCCCCGATTCCGGTCGGCCGCGACGATCGAACCACGACATGGTCAGCTTGATTCAACGTGTGGGGCATTACCATGACTTGAATCAAATGTTGCCTGAGCGCATCGCACGGCCGACGAGGCCCTTCCGGCAGATGCCGGTCGGCCGGAACGCGATTCGAACCGGATTCGCCGACAGTCCACAACCTCTGTGCAGCCCGGCGGAAAATGGCGCGAGCCGCAGACAGGCGCCGCGGCGAAGCCGCAAACGCGACGTCCCTGCCGCGCGGCCCTCGCCTCGATCCCATCGGCGAAGCCGCAAACGCGACGTCCCTGCCGCGCGGCCCTCGCCTCGATCCCATCGGCGTTCGGCGCTACTTCTTCACCCACTGGTTTCCACGCTTCACGTATTGCTTCTTCACCGCCGACCACGCCACCCTGTGGGCGATCGCCTCCCGGTCCGCGCGATCCGCATACTGTTCCCAGGCGCTGTTGAAGACCTCCACATAGATGTGCTGAGCGGCCGGCGGCAGATGCCTGCGCACCGCGTCTGGCAGGTCGTCAATCGACTGGTATGGCATGATGCGGCACCTCCGGGTTCCCGGCCGGCCGGATCGGGTCCAGCGCCCGCCGGCCCGGTATCCGATTCGCCGGCGCTAACGCAGCATCCCCATGATGATGACGTCCACCGCCGCTTGCGGGGCGAGGCCATGGGCCATCAGGGTCTCCAGTTGTTTCTGGTCGACCGTGCCGACCGCCGCTTCGTGCGTGACTTTGGCCAGAGGATGCTCGACGCTCACGATCGGCTCCGCCCGGGCGACCGCGCGATCGCGCACCAGCTCGGTGCAGTCCATATGACCCCGCGCGCCCTCGGCGTTGCCGTGGGTGATGCTGATGACCTCGCTGCGTGCGTCGTCCTCCACGGCGATGCGGGTCTTGATCAGGCCGCGCGAGTTTCTGCCGGCGAGAACCAGTTCATCCTCGACCTTGATCTCGTCGGTGGCGTGGCCGAAGACCCGCGCGCTGATTTCCGCCACCGCATTCTCCGCCGTCTCCACCTTATAAACCACATGCAGCCTGCCGACACGGCCGGCGGTCAGGGAGAAATCGGAAAAGTAACGGCCGTTGCGGTCAACCCGCACGACGGCGTGCGGAATCACCTCGATGCCGCCGTACGGCCCGTGATAATGTCCTTCGGTATGGCGCAACTCGGCGCCTTCGCCGACCTCGACCGTGGCTTCCATCACGTGGCGCGCGTGCTCCGCATTCGGAAACAGGCAGTGCGCCAGCAATTCGGCGCTGGCGCCGCGTTCGAGCCGGACGTGCAGACGGACGCGCTGCGCACCGTCGGGCGCCATCAGGCCGATGCAGGTGTGAATCGGATTCGGCACGCGCACGCCGGCGGCGACGGTGATCTCGACGACGATAGCGTCTTCGGTCTTCCGCGCCTGCATGTCCACGCCGGGCACTTTCTGCTGACTCATCAGACTATGTCCCTCGATCACCATGTGCGCGGTCTGTGGATTCATCAGGACCGCCGCGTCCGGGTAGACGCGATAGAGCGCGCTCAGCAGGTCGAGTCGTTCGTCAGGCACGACACAGCTCCCCGTCACAGGTCAAACAGCGTCTTGTACGGTACTGTTCGGCGACGCTCGCCGGATCGCCGGTCGCCACGATCTTGCCGGCACACAGATACGAGGCGCGGTCGGCCACGCGCGCGATTTCCTGACGGTGAGTGATGAGCAGGATCGCCGCACCCAGATTCTTCAGCGCCTGAATGACATCGATGATTTCCCGGGTGGACAGCATGTCGATGCCGGAGTCGGGCTCATCCAGGATCGCGAGCCGCGGCTGCAACGCCAGCACCGAGGCCAGCTCGATGCGCTTGCGTTCGCCGCCGCTCAGGGTTTTGTCCACCGCGCGTTCCAGATACAGTTCCGGTTGCAGGCCGACGCGCCGGAGCGAGTCGGCCGGGTCGCGCTCGACCGCGCTGCCCAAGGTCAGATAGTCCGCGACGCGCAATCCCTCGAAGCGCGCCGGCTCCTGCCAGGTCATGGTGATGCCCAGCTGCGCGCGTTGATGGAGCGGCAGCGTATTGATGACCTGACCCTGAAATCGGATCTCGCCGGCGCTCGGCAGGTAACCCGCGCAGCCCATGATCAAATACGCAAGTGTGGACTTACCGGTACCATTCGCGCCGAGCAGGGCGTGGATCTCGCGCTCGGCGAGCGCGAGATCCAACCCGTCCAGGATCTTCTTGTCGCGCACCATGTACGAGAGTGCGCTCACAGTCAGCAGCGCCATGCGAGATACCCGTTCTGTGCCAGCGTCCGGACTGGCGCCGGATGGAAACGACCCGCTCAGAATAAGTCACGCTCGCCGCAAATGCATCCGGCGCCGCCGTGCCGGTGGCGTGCTGGCCCTGGGTGGCAACCGGCGGCGGACGTATACTGTCCGTCACCCCGGAACCCGTGACGCTACGGCCCACGGGCGCAAGTCAGGACCGACGCCATGTACGATGCGGTCGAGAAGGCCCGTGCCACGGCACAGATCGTCTGCCAGGGCGCGTCGCGCAAGTACCATCGCTTTCGCGCGGCGCGCTTTTACGGCGGCATTGCCACCGCGGACTGTGTCGGCTGTTGCCTGGGCTGCGTGTTCTGCTGGTCAGCGCGCGAGGTCACGCACCCCGAGCGCTACGGGCGCTTCTACTCACCCGAAGAAGTGGCCGGGCGGCTGGTCGCGATTGCGCGCAAGAAGCACTTTGAACAGGTGCGCATCAGCGGCAATGAGCCGACCATTTGCCGGGAGCATCTGCTCCAGGTGCTGGAGCGGATACCGCCAGACCTGCGGTTCATCCTCGAAACCAACGGCATCCTGATCGGCGCGGACGCCAGCTACGCCCAGGACCTCGCGCGCTTTGCCAATCTGGTCGTGCGCGTCAGTATCAAGGGTGCCAACGAGGCGGAATTCGCGCGCCTGACCGGCGCCCGACCGGAAGACTTCCGGCTGCCGCTGGCGGCACTGGCGCACCTCGACCGTGCCGGCGTGGCCGTGCATCCGGCGGTCATGGTGAGCTTCTCGTCGGACGAAGCCATCGAGTCCCTGCGCGCGCAGCTCGGCGCGATCGCCGCCCGCTTCGCCGATTTCGAAGTGGAAGAGCTCGTGTTGTACGGCGACGTCGCCGAGCGGCTCGAGGCCGCGCATATCCGCTACCGGACGGCGTATTCACCGCGCTCGATCCCGCCGGAGCAGGTCTAGGTTCTTAATCGCGCGATCGCCATGGAACCCGAAATCACCGCAAAACGGCTGCGCCAGCATGTTTACCACCTGGCCGCGACCATCGGCGAGCGCAACGTGTATCGGCCGCAGGCCTTGCACGCGGCCGAAGACTACATCCGCGCGACCTGGCGCGCCCAAGGCTACGACGTCGTTGCGCAGGAATACACGGTCGAGGGCGTGCGCAGCGCCAATCTGGAGATCACGCGCCGCGGCGGCGCCCGCCCCGCGGAAATTATTCTGGTCGGCGCCCATTACGATTCGGTGCAAGGCAGCCCCGGGGCCAATGACAACGGCAGCGGTGTCGCCGCGCTGCTGGAACTGTCGCGCCTGTTTGCCGGCGTCGAGCCCGCCCGCACGCTGCGCTTCGTGGCCTTCACCAACGAAGAGCCGCCGTTCTTTCTGTTCGGGAATATGGGCAGCATGCACTACGCGCGCGCGGCGCGCCGGCGCGGCGACGACATCCGCCTCATGATCGCGCTCGAGACCATCGGCTTCTATTCCGATGCGCCCGGCTCGCAATCCTACCCGCCGCTGTTTCGCTATTTCTTCCCGGAGCGGGCGAACTTCATCGGCCTGGTGTCCAACTTCCGCTCGCGCCGGGCCCTGCGCCAACTCGCCCGCGCCTATCAGGCCGCCACGGATTTTCCGATGCAGCACGCGGCCACCTTTGCCGCCATACCCGGGGTGGCGTGGAGCGATCACCTGTCATTCTGGCGGAGCCGCTACCGCGCCCTGATGATCACCGACACGGCGTTCTACCGTTATCCCTGGTACCACACCGGTCAGGACACGCCCGAGAAACTCAACTACCGCGAATTCGCGCACATGACCAATGGGCTGTTCAAGGCGCTCTTGGCGCTTGCCGAAATCCCCCTGTGATGGCCCTCGGCGCACGCCCTGCTAAGATGGATGTCGTTCGGTCAGAGGGATCACGACCGCCATGAACAATCCGGCAAACGGTAACGGCTTCGAGCCCGCCTACCTCGCGCTGCTGCGGCGCGACGAACTGGCCGCGCGCGTCGAGTCGGCCTACCACCATCTGGAGGATTGCGACCTCTGCGCCCGCTATTGCCATGTCAACCGGCGCCAGACCCGCGAGGGCGCGGTGTGCCGCACCGGCGAACGCGCGGTGGTGAACAGCTTCGGCCCGCACCACGGGGAAGAGGACCCGTTGCGCGGCTGGAACGGCTCGGGGACGATCTTCTTCAGCTGGTGCAGCCTGCGCTGCGTCTTCTGCCAGAACTGGGAGATCAGCCAGAAGGGGCTGGGTCGCGAAGTCGAGCCGGAACAACTGGCCGACATGATGCTCGCCCTGCAGGCCCAGGGTTGCCACAACATCAATCTCGTCACGCCCAGCCACGTGGTGGCACAGATCGTCGCCGCCGTGCACATCGCCGCACAGAAAGGTCTGCGCGTGCCGCTCGTGTACAACAGCGGCGGCTACGACAGCCGCGAGGCCCTTGCGCTCCTCGACGGCATCGTCGATATCTACATGCCGGACATGAAGTACGGCGACTCCGCCATCGCCCGCAAGTACTCCAAGGTGCGCGACTACGTCGAAGTGAACTTCGCCGCGGTGCGCGAGATGCATCGTCAGGTCGGCGATCTCCAGCTGGATGACCAGGGCATCGCCCAGCGCGGACTGCTGGTGCGGCACCTCGTGCTGCCGGGTCATTTGGCCGGCACGGATGCGGTGCTCGCCTTCCTCGCGCAGGAAATATCCACCAACACCTACCTCAACCTCATGAATCAGTACTATCCGTGTTACCGCGCCGATGAAAACCCGCCGCTGGATCGGCCGCTGACCACGCAGGAATACCGCGAGGCGTTGCAGATCGCGGAACGTTACGGTCTGCGGCGCCTCGATCACCGGCGACGCGAACGCACGCCCGCGGAATGAGCCAACCGCTCACCGCGATCGGCGTCCGGCCGGTCAATCCGGACAGTAGCAATTGGTGACATGCCACTCCGGATGGAAGCGCTCGCCGTGCTCGAGGCACGCGCTGCGCGCGGCGGCAACTGTGTCCGCGTAGAAATACTCATGGCACAGGCGGCATTTGCAGAATTTCGGCTCCTTCGTGACGGAATGCGCTGGCGGTTCCTTCTTCGGCTCGGTCATTTGCTTTCCTTTTCCGCCCGCGGCGGATTTCGTCGGAGTATCTGAAACGGCGTTGTCGGCAGCCCCTGACGGCGGCACAATAACCGTTGGCCGGCGAGGACGCTCGTGTCATGGAACTGCTGGTTTCCTATCCCTGGGGTCAATTCGGGCGCGCCCGGCGCGAGGCCCTGGCGGTCCTCACTCAGCTCGGCGACCCCGAGCCGGCCGTGGTGCGCTCCGCGGTGCCGGGCGTCGCCATCGCGCACACCATCCTCGACGGGCGCGCCGTGGTGCGCGAATGTCACGCACTCCACCGCGCCGGCCGGCTGTTCGAGTATGCACTCAAATGGGTGCCGGTGGATATCTGGTGCGACACCGGCCTCGATGCCATGCGTGAGGCGATCGTCACGCACATGCTTCCGC
>Ga0153916_10004873_pt1 | contig 10186 bp, 12 predicted proteins | sample Opewatmetagenome_FD_109642 | JGI IMG/M metagenome (GOLD analysis project Ga0153916, IMG submission 109642) | Freshwater wetland microbial communities from Ohio, USA - Open water 3 Core 3 Depth 4 metaG | ecosystem: Environmental > Aquatic > Freshwater > Wetlands | place: USA: Ohio, Lake Erie...
CAACGCGCGAACTCTGGGATAATCTTAATGTGGTAACTTTTTACGCAGATTATCCTTCGTATTTCTTTGTCTATAATGGTCAAGTCGGTATTTATCCATCGCCATCTTCTGGCTCAAATACGATTACGATGAATTACAAGACTCGTATACCAGATTTATCTCAGGCCGATTATTCTACCGGTACGGTTTCGATTACTACCAATACCGCAACCGTCACTGGAAGTGGGACCACTTTTACTAAATCAATGGCACAAGGTGGTTGGATTCGTCTTTCCCACTCATCTACCGATGCCGCAAACGGAGATAATCAATGGTATGAGATTTCAACGTGGAATAGTACCACAAGTCTAACACTGAAGAATCTATATACGGGGGCAACTGTATCGGGGGCCTCTTATACAATCGGTGAAGTCCCCATTCTTCCAGAAGACTATCAAGACTTACCGCTGTATCGTATGGGAGTAATCTATTACACGACAAGATTCCCAGATGCAGTTAGAGCTGCAGAATATCAAAAACTTTGGGATGATGGCATGGCTAGACTGAATGAAGAATTTGGCAGTAAAACTAGTAGTGTTGTTCTCCAAGACACCGATCAACCGATTATCAATCCGAATCTATTTTTAAGAAACGTATCATAATATGGCATACTTCAATAATATAAATATAAAAAATCCACTCGGAGGAGTAACACTCCCCAAATTGAATCAAACTGGAGTAAAGGCAAAATCGGCAGAGGATAATATCAAAGGACCTCCGATAACACTCCCCAAGAATCAAGCCAGGCCGCTCACGAAGACTACTGGAACCCAGGCAGGAGATATTGCGGCCGGGTATATTAAGGGGGGTAATCTAAACCAATCGAATCCAACATCATCAGTAAGTCCTAGCGCGACAATTCCTGCAACTACTATGACCTCCTCTAATCCCGTAGGGTATACTCCCAATACGGGTCTTTATGGTCAGTTGATAACAGGATTAGCAAATACCGCTACGCAACCTAATCAAGCCTACCAAACAGCGCTACCTGCATATAGTCAGGCAGTTCAGAATCTTGCTGGGTTCAACCAACAATTAGCTCAAAAATATGGTGCAATAGAAAATACCCCAATTCCCCTAGAGTTCCAGCAAGGACGAGAACAGGTTTTGGCTCGTCAGGCGGCTTCACAACAAGAAGCTCTCCAGCAAGCTATCAATCAGCAACAGGAAGCTCTTGGTTTAGGATTACAGCAACAACAACTCCAACAATCAGGGCTACAGGGTGCCGCCGGATTAGCAGCTCCGCAGCCATATTCAATTACAACTACTCCATTCTTGCCAGCGTCTAACCAATTTGGACAAATGGCGGGTGGTCAGGCAGGAGCTTTTGGTGCTGGTCAGATCCAGGGTAATGTCGCCCTAGGACAGCAGTATTCTCAAACACTAGCACCTGCATATCAAGCTGCTGGTGCAGTAAAAAAGGGTCTTGATAATTGGCTAGAAAGCAATCCAAGTATTAACCCCTCAGATGTAAATGTAGCAAATGAATTGAAGGCATGGTTATCGGGTCAGCAATTTAGTGATCCTCGCTATCCACAATTAAGCCAATTCTTGAACGAATTTTTAAATACACTTACTCCAATAATTGGTTCTCCTGGAGAAGTTACGAACTATAAGCAAGCTATCGTTAGTAGTTTATTAAATCCAACTGCTAGTGGGGCCAGCCTAAAACAACAGGCAGATAGTTTGTACCAACTAGCAGGCCAAAAGTTAGAAGCAATTAAATCATCAGGAACCAATCAACCCGCAGGAGGGACGGTAAATGCAGGCGGATTTAATTTCGTCCAAGATGCCCAAGGCCGATGGGTTCCCGCTTAATAATGGCAACACTGGCAGATAGAAACAATAATCCCGGAAATCTTAGAGATTTTAATACGGGCGAATTTAGAAAATTCAACTCCCCACAGGAGGGATTTGCTGCACTGATGAACGATCTACAAACGAAGATTGACGGGAAAAGTACTACTGGTATAACTGGTCAGAGTACATTAGCGGATTTTGCGAAAATATATGCACCACAGTCAGACAATAATAACCCAGCTCAATATACTGCTAATCTAGCAAACAAACTTGGAATAAGACCAGATACTCGCCTAGAGGAGTTAAGGCCAAATATCGGGAAATTTGCAGAAGCTATTGCTAATAATGAAGGATATAGTGGAGTACTGCCAAATCTCCAGCCCCAGAAGACTACTACTGTTCTTTCCCCTGCAATCTCCAACCAACAGCAACAAGTTGAAACCCTAGGACAACAATTATCGGGAAGACTTGGAGATATATCCAAGGCGGCAACTCAGACCATCTCTAGTCAAATAAACCCGATTTCTGGGGCAATTCAAATCGCGGGAGGTGCAGCGGGGGCTTTTAATGATGTACTAACTAAAGCTATCGAAAAGACACCAATCGTAGGAGGACTGATTAAAGGCTTAGAGGATATAATCGGCCAGGGAGTTGGAAGTTTGGCTAAAACAAGAACTGGAACCGCAATCGTAAAAGAAGTTCAAAATTTCTCTGAAAAACATCCAGAATTAGCGAAAGATATTGGGGCTGGATTTAATATTGCAACTGCGATCCCTATCCTGAAGGGGCTTGGTGCGGTTAAGAATATTGCTATGGATGGTATTGCATCTGCTTTGCAGAGGGTAGCAGAAAAGGGAGCTATTAAAGATTTAACGGAAGTAGCTTCCCGTACTATAGGCGGTAGAAAGATCGTTGCAGATGTCCCCGAAGCGGTTCAAACAATGGTGGAAAAAAGAGCTTTACCAGAAGTATCGGGGGGAAGATATGATACAAAAAATGCCCACGAAATATTGGGAGAAGCAATAACAGCTATCGAGGATGGAGAATTACAACCAGCATTACAGAAAGCAAGTACATCACAATTATCCCAACGACTTCCACTTAGAGTATACGAGGAGGAGGCACTCAATATAGCAAAGGATGAGTTAAAAGATACAGGACCCATCAAGAAATATTTTGCCAAGATAAGATCAAAATACGGGGATATGCCAACAATTGAACAGATGAATGAAGCAAAAAGAATCGTTGCCAAAAATATATCTGAAGCTGGGTTCAATTCTCCGACATATACCACTGATGGAATTGTAAGAAAAGCACTTCAGACGGGGGTAGAAGATGGGGCAAAGGCGCTGGGATTAGAAGATGTAGAAGCCATAAATCAAAAGATGGCACCCCTAATAAAAACTCAGAAGCTTTTGAAGTATATAGATGGAAAAACGGTAAAAAATACGGGACTAGTACATGGTCTTATCCAAAATGCCGCAACCATTGGAGGTGAAGTAGCTGGAGGAGCTATTAATGTCCCATTTGCCGGAGCATTAGTCGGTAGACAGGCGGGAGGATTATTAGAGAAACAACTCGGAAAACTTGCCCCGAGAGCAATTAGAGAATCGGTATTAAGAAGGACTGGTCAAAATGCGATTAGACAAGGTATTGGAGAAGCTTCTAAAAAGGTGGGGGGACTAATTGGAGCTAGTCTTATTAATCGAACAAATCGTCCTTAGAAAATTCTCTTTCCGAGAAATATCTTTTCCAGTTCTTTCCACCGAGTAGATTCCCGAGTAAATTAGGGATCATAGTGGCAATAAATATGAATAGTAATATTCCTAGCATATATTCACAACTATACATATAGATTAAGATTCTTGCAAGTGGTATAATTAAAGAATGAGAAAAGGAAATCGTAAAATATTCTTAGACAGGGGGCTTCTCCATAAGATGATAAATCTAAGAATAAACGGTTTCTCTATAAAATCTTTAAGTATACTGTTTAATTGTGATCCATCATCCATCCGTGCCCAGTGTGATAAATACATGATACAACCACTCTGTCAGGTATATTCAATAGAACGCATTATATCCCAGGCCATTCCTAAACAGGAATCTGAATGGGGAACAATAGAGGGGGTAAGAGTAAATCCAGGGAAGAACTACGCAGACTATTTAAAACATCAATATCCCCCTAGGAAGTTAGTGTAGGTACTCTACAATTATAATATGTCAAACGCTTCGCGAGATGAGAACAGAGTCCCAACTCTTTTGGGTACACTAAATACCGATGGGACTACTATCGTACCAATAAAAGTCAATTCCTTGACTAATAAGATCTCTGTTTCCGATGGTATTTCTGGATCGGATAATGGACCAGTAGATGCACTACGAGATGAGAACAGAGTCCCAACTTTGATTGCTGTAAGTTCTGTTGATGGTGTAACTCCGGTAGTGGTTTATGCTGATTCAAGTGGTAATCTTTTAATCAATCAAAACTAATGTCAATCGCTTCACGGGACGAAAACAGAATACCAACATTATTGGGAGTATCTAGCACTGATGGGACAACTCCAATCACAGTTTATGCCGATCCTAGTACGCATCGGCTTCTTGTCGACATGAATGGATCAACTGGCCCCACTGGCCCCACCGGACTCACGGGTCCCACTGGACTCACGGGTCCCACTGGCCCCACTGGCCCCACCGGACTCACGGGTCCTACAGGACTCACTGGCCCCACGGGTCCTACAGGACCAGATTCAACTGTAGCTGGTCCCACTGGCCCCACTGGACTCACGGGTCCCACTGGCCCCACTGGACTCACTGGGTCGACTGGTCCCACTGGATCGGCAGTTCCTCGTGTTGTAAGCACGACTTCATCAGGCACAATAACTATTGATTCTGATACGACTGACTTGTTTGATTTATCAGCCCAATCTGCCACTGGGGCATTTCAAGCTCCATCAGGCTCAGCTCAGAATGGTCAGAAACTAATAATTAGAGTTGTAGACGCTGGAACTGCTGAACCACTGACATGGGCAACGGGAGCATCAGGATTCAATGCTCCGTCTTCTTCTCTCACCCTACCTTCAACAACTACAACCAGCACCATTTTGCACTTAGGATTTATGTTTGATACAGCTAACTCCCTCAATAAATGGAATCTGATAGCTAAAATATAATGGCCGTATCACTTGGAGCTACAATTACAACTGCTATAGATTTAAATTCAAGGACATCTTGGACAGTGGCACATACCGTAGATTCGGGAACTACTCTGTTGGTAGTCGCCTCACAAGAGGGCGGTGCGATATCTGGTATTACATACAACGGTGTGGCGATGACTTTATTTGTAACCGCAGCAGTCCAGAGCAATAAAAGAAGTATCTATTACCTAAAAAATCCTGCAATCGGGGCAAATAATATCATCGTTACAATGAACTCCACCTCCGATCATGGTATAACCGCATGGAACTTTTCGGGTAATGACACCACGACACCGATGGAAGGAGCCAGCGCTCCAGGTCTTGATGGCGATAGTACTACCATAACTACAACTGTAAATGGAGAGTATATAGTCTGCTGTATGGCTACGAATAACACTGGTTCCACTTGGACATATTCAACTGGTACTAAAAGGTTAGATTCAGCGTCAACTAACCTTAAATTTGCGAGTGGTGAGCAAGTAGCTACTACCGCTGGAAGCCAGACAGTAACATGGTCTAAATCATCTGGAACATCGGATAATTGTTTTGCCGCAGTTAAAGCAGTCACTCCAGTTAATTCAAACTTCTTCACGTTTATGCCAAATTAGGTTATCAACTTTTTATATTTCTTATTTTTTGGTATAATTAGATAAGATTTAGGACCTAAAGAAAGCCCCATAATCCTAAATCGTGGGGCTTTCTTTATGGAAAACAAAATAAAAATCTCGGTTGTTATGATAGCAAAGAACGAGATGGAACATATCAGCAGAGCATTGGAATCTGTCAAAGATACCGATGAAATAATTGTATGTGACACAGGTTCTACTGATGGGGGAGGCACAGTTACGATAGCTAAGCAGTTTACAGATAAAGTCTATGAAGATTATAAATGGGAAGACTCATTTTGTAAAGCTAGAAATCACGCAAAATCAAAAGCAACTGGCGATTGGATTTTGTCTTTAGACTGCGATGAATTTATCCATGATTTTTCAAAGGTAAGAGAAACGGTTGATGAGGCTGAAAGAATGGGAATTCAATCGGTAGATATACTCCAAATATCGGAATCAGATGGTCAATTGAATACCTTTCCTAGACTTTTTAAAAATTCTCCTGGAATAACATGGCACGGAGACGCTCATAATTATATAAATGTTTTGGGAACTCTTATTTATGATGATAATGGAATAAAAACGGCAAATGCTCCCTATACTAAACAACAGCAGGAAAAATCTCTAGTAAAACTGACCTATGGATATTCGTTAGCTCATCTATCTGATCCTGATAGAACGTTGAGAATATTAGAGAAGTGTGCGAATGATGGAAGGGCTGGTGCTAGAGAGCTTTATTATCTTGGACGTGAATATTATTATCGTCAACGTTACTCTGAGTGTACTGCTGTACTTGGAAGATACGTTCAAATATCAAGATTTCCGGCAGAAAAATCAGATGCTTTTTTGATGATGGCTCGCTGTTATTGGGGAATGAGGATGTCAAGTGATGCCCGAGATGCCTGTGCTCAGGCAATAATTATAAATCCAGATTTCAAGGAAGCACTTCTATTTATGTCTGAATTAAGTTGGCCCCGTCAGGGTGCTAGATGGAAAAGTTTTTCGGATATCGCGACGAACGAAGATGTATTATTTGTAAGAACAAAGTAATGAATATATTTTTAAGTCCGCATAATGATGACGAATCTCTCTTTGGTGCATTTTCCATAATGAGAGATAATTGTTATGTAATTATAATAACCGATAGTTTCATTCAAACCAAAAGGGGAGATGCCAGTTGTTCTGCTGATGAAAGGTGGGGCGAAACTTGTAGGGCCTGCGATATATTGGGATGTCCCGTGTTAAGACTTGGCCTCCCAGACGATACTGTTACGGAATTAGACATGGAAAACGCTCTAGCTAGATTTGTTGAATTTGCGGACAAGGTTTATGCTCCAGCCATTCAGGGGGGGAACTTACATCACGATATGGTAAATCGTGTTGCTCACAAGTTATTCCCAGGAAAGATTTTAGAATATACAACGTATACAAAATCTGTTTTGTATACGGTGGGGAATAAAGAAATTATTCCGACGCCAGAAGAACTAAACAAAAAACACCAGGCCTTAGCTTGTTATAAATCACAACTTAGGATTAATCAACCACATTTTGACGCAGTATTCGGAATGACCGAATGGCTAATGTAAATATTATGCAATTAAAAGACCTTTATCTAGGTGCGGGAAAGCACAGGCTTCCTGGGTGGCTCCATTTGGATATATATGCCTATCCCGGAATTGATGTCGTTTGCGATGCTACCAAAGGATTACCATTCGATGATAATTCTTTTACCAGAGTATATTCTCAGGATTTTATGGAACATTTACCACCAGAAAGCAAAGTATTCGTCATCAATGAGATTTGGAGGGTATTAAAATCTGGAGGGACAATGGAACATTATATACCTAATGCTGGATCTCAGAATGATTTCGGATCACCAACGCATTTATCTCATTGGAATCTTCAGCAATTTGAACATTTTGATATAGATAGTTACCGATATGAGAAAGATAGTGAATATGAAGGAATAAAGGCCAAATTCAGAAAGGTTTTTTCTGAATTAGTTACTCCTATGATCGAGGCGGATGGAATTACTCGTTATCAATCAATTCATGTTAGATATAGAGCAATAAAATGAAAAAAGTATTCGTAATAACAATGTTTGGCACCCCATTTTCTTGGATCAATGAGTACATAGAGAATGTTCAGCATTTGGAAAAGTACGGTTGGTATTGGAAGATTTTCACGCCAAATGGTATTGAATCAAAGGGAAATGTCGAAATAGTTCCGATGTCGATGGAAGATTTTAATGTTTTAGTAGAGAAAAAGACCGGAGTAAGGCCGAACTTTTTCATGACAATAAAAGGCTGTCCGAGCGTACATATAACGGATTATTATGTTGCATCTGGAGTTATATTTGAAGATTATCTAAAGGATGCTGATTTTTGGGGAATCACGAACTTAGATGTTGTATATGGACGACTAGATAAATTCGTCTCAGATAAATTATTGAGGAACTGTGATATATTCACCGATGATACTAATAAAACAGTCAATGGAGTATTCTCGCTTTGGAGAAATATTCCCGAAATAAATAATCTGTTTAGAAAGATACCGAACTGGGAGGAAAAATTTGGACAGGCTCCATGCCCAGTTTGCCTTGGATTCAGCGGTGGACATACACTTTTCGGAACAGATGAATACGAGATGAGTTTAATCCTTAAAAATGAACCGCTGAATGTGATTGATTGTGAATATTACCCTCTACATGGACACGATAGATTGGAACAACATCTACCAGAACCAAAACTTGAAATAAAACATGACGGCTCGTTATGGGAATTATCAAAGGATGTTAATGGTCCTGAATGGGTCCATGCTAGACCATTCATTGGAAGGGAAATAATGTATTTCCATTTCCCGAAAACTAAAAAATGGCCGTCGATTAAAACAATTAGTCAAAATGATTAAAGAAACAATAATTTTAGGTAAGGATGGCTTTATAGGAAATGCTCTGTCTAAGAAAAAACTTCCAGTAGGGATCTATTATTTTGATTCGCCTAGTTCCAATATTCTTTTTGATGAAAATTTAGAATGGTGTGTCCGTAAGACTGTTGGTGGATTCCTGGATCTATTAGACAGGATAAGAAAAACTGGTGAATATCTAGTATACCCATCATCTGCTACTATATATAATAAAAATACTCATTATGCTAAAACAAAGGCAGTTTTAGAGGAATTGATAGATATTTACAGCCTTAGAGATCAAACTCTCGGACTAAGGATTGCTGCTGGATATGGTCCTGGGGAAAAACATAAGGGAAGGTTTTCCTCGGTTATTTATCAATGGTGCGAACAAATGAAACTCGGTGAAAGGCCGATTATCTATGGCGATGGAACCCAGACTAGGGATTTTATTTTTGAAGACGATATCGCAGACAACATAGCCAGACTAGCAACTGAGAAGCTCGTTGGAATATATGATATCGGTACAGGAATAAACACTAGTTTTAATGAAGTAGTACACACCATAAATCATGTTTTAGGTACAAACATAGAACCAAAATATATAGAAAAACCTAAGAATTATGTACCAGAAACACCAGTCAAAGCAGTCCAGACAAATTATACTCTCGAAATGGGGATTAAAAAGATAATAGATTCTTTAAATGTTTAATGAGGAACAATATTGGAATGAGAGATATAAGAGTCAAGGAGATAGCGGCTACGGTTCTTATAACGATCAATTACAGAAGAAGTTAGAATGGCTTAAGGGATTGGATATAGCCTCGATAACAGAAATTGGATGTGGAGATTTTAATTTTGGGAGAAATCTTCTTCTAATGTATCCCAATGCAAGATATATGGGTCAGGATCAATCTGAGTTTATAATCAAAAAAAATTCAGAACTTTACCCATACGCACAATTTACTACGGGTAAGACACTTCCTACGGCAGATCTAGTTTTGTGTATTGATGTCTTATTCCACATTCACGATGAGAAAAAGGTCGAAGCGATACTGGATGCCTTAAAGCCGTTGTCGCATAAGTATATAGCTGTCACGGCATACGAACGGGACCAAAAAGAAGGATTGGCTCCTCATGTTTGTATTAGAAAATTTGATTATACACGATTTGGAAAGCCAATAATTAGAGAAGTCGTCGAAGAAGATGGGCAACTATATTTTTACTTATTTGAAAATGATAGATCTAAAACAGGTTAGTTGTTGTTTAATCACCAAAGACCCCACTTATCCCCCAGAGATTATAAATCATGTTTTTAGTTTTGGTTTCGGAGAAATATTAATACTAACAAATTCTGATAGTCCACATCGTAAGCACGAATTATTTGCAAAGACGAAGTATGATCTTATCTATTGCCAAGACGATGATGCTCTCTGTCCGATAAATGAACTCTGCCATCTTGCCGATATAAATATGATAAATCTTGCTACAAAATCGCAACACTACTATTCCTATCAAGATAAAAGGACTGCCGTTGGCTTTGGATGGGGAGCAATTTTCCCTAAAAGTATCCTGTATTCTCTTAATAAATATATTGAAAAGTATGGAGAAGATGAGGTATACAAACGAGAAACCGAA
>Ga0153916_10004874_pt1 | contig 10185 bp, 5 predicted proteins | sample Opewatmetagenome_FD_109642 | JGI IMG/M metagenome (GOLD analysis project Ga0153916, IMG submission 109642) | Freshwater wetland microbial communities from Ohio, USA - Open water 3 Core 3 Depth 4 metaG | ecosystem: Environmental > Aquatic > Freshwater > Wetlands | place: USA: Ohio, Lake Erie, Old...
CCCGTTGCTGTCGCCGCCGTACTGGTCGTCCCGCCAACTGGTGAACACCACCCGATTCTCCGCCGTGCTCTGAACGTCCAACATCCCGCTGGCCGTCAGACTCCCGGAACTCGTGAACTTCACCACGGTCCCAGCCTGGATGAGCAGCGTTACGCCGGTCGGGACTGTGATGGCAGAGTTCACCAGGTAGACATTGCCGGAGGACCAGACGGTCGAGGCCGGCAGGGTACCGCCCACGGTAATCGGCGTGGGCGTTGAGGCAATGGCGTAAAACGTGGAGGTGTGGGACTCGGCGACCCGCTGGCCATCAAACGACAGGGCATCGCGTGTCACTGTCACCGTGACGGTCTCGCCGGGGTCGAAATCAACGAACGGGTTAATCACCAGCGTGGTTCCGCTGTACTGGTAGTTGCCGTCGTGCAAGCCGCTGGCAGAACCCACGATCTGGACCGTTGACGTATTCAGCGTAGCGAAGTCCATCTGTTCGCTAAAGGCAACCGTGACATTTGCGTTCCGAGCTACCATCGGCCCGCCGTTGACCGGATCGACGTAGAGCACCCGCACGCGATCCGGTCCCATGTCGAAGCCTTGAACGTGGTACTCGCCGCCGGCATCGACGAAGATGAAGTGGTAATCATGCACAGCGCTGGCTACGCCTGGAACGATGACGCTGTAGGTGCCGCTGTCAGCGGTGCCCACAAAGAGCGTCATGTCATAGTACGTGCTCTCGTCCACCAGCAGCCGCGCCAATTGCGGGGCGCTGCCGGGGTTGTTGTAGTCCACCATGAAGGTCAAGGACTGATGCGGCCCGGCGGTTGGGCTTCTCCACGGGTTGGCCAGCGCGCCTGACTCGTAGCTGTGATCCTGCGTGCCCTGTATCGAGCCACCCGTGCCAGACAAAAAATCCCAGGAGGCCAATTCCCAGTGAAACAAGTCCATCGTGCCGCTGCGACCGAAGCCCCATAGGGTGTTGTAATAGGCGCTACCATCAAGCGTCAGGCTGCCTGGTGCGGAGTCGTTCCAACCCAAAACACTGTCGTAATGGCAGATTAGGCTTTGGCCCAAGGTGCCCGTGAGACTCACTCCGGCCGTGGCCAACCCATATCCCAGGTCCAGTTCGCCGTAGCCAGTAATTCCCACCGACAAGGAAGGATTCATCTCGAAGCTGTCGATACCGAGTCCGCCCGTCGTGACGGTCGGGGTGACAGAGAACATGTGAGCGTGCCCATCGGCCGTGTCGAAACCGATTGTCGCCGACGCGCCAAAGGCTGCGTCGGCTGCACCTGGAATCGAAAGTACCGGGATACGGAACTCGCCGAGCGGCATGGTGATCGTCAAAGTCGGATCGAGCCAGGCGTTGCCGCTGATGCCGTCGAAGACAAGATCGTTGCTGATGTGCGGCGTCAGTTCGGCGAAGTAACTGACCGAACCTTCCACATGGGCGATGCCGTAGTCTGCCTCGAAGGATTGCGTATCACTCACCTGATAGGTGAACGTGTCTTCATAGACCGTATTGTCCAGAACCTCGGCGAGCATGTGGAACTGGTAATCGGTCGTGTTGACCAGTCCACTCGGAAGCGACGAAATATGGAAGGACGAATCGACTGTGAATCCGGTGTGCTTGTTGGCCAGATCAAACAGCGGCTCGCTAATCCCCGGCACGTAGAACACCCAGTCGGAGGGCGTGTCGAAACCCAGGTCCAGGTGATTGACCGTCACGTCGAATTGATAGCCGGTGTTCCAGTCTTGCGTTGCCGAAAACGTCGTGCCCGTATTGACGCCGCCCCCCGCGTCGTGGAACCAGTCTGGCAGCATGAGCAGGTTGACATCGTGGATAAACGTGTCAACGACGCTCGTGCCCTGATACGCTCGGACCGTGAGTTCGGTGTCGGACGTGAGCGACGACATGTTGAACTGGGCTGTCCAACCTCCTGCCGGGTCGGTGTCCTGAATGGTCTGCCCTCCAAGCAGGAACTCGACTTTCGCGGGAGTGTCGCCGGTTATCTGGGCTTCGTAGGTGTTCAGGACTTCTGGAATATCATTGCCGGCGATGAAACGGAAGCTGTCATGAGCCGAGGTGACGCCAAGAATGTCGAGGCTCAAGAGCCGCCGATCCTCCAAGGGCTCGAAGCGAAGTCGGCGGGAGCGGGGCGAAGGAACATCGGAGCTGCGCCTTTGTTGAAGATACTTCGACGTTACCCCGCGCCGATGGCTGGCGAGTCGAGTCTGCATGGGATCACCCCATTGAGGATGGGTTAAGTCCTGCGACTGAGTTGAGGAAGGGCGACACGCCAGCCACGCGAATGGGACTCGTTGGTGGCCCTATCTACGTCCGATCGCGTCACCCCTCACAGGCCGAGGCAATCGCTGGTTATTCTCTTTGTTCGCATAGGTGGTGTCGAACTGGGGAGATTGAAAACGCCCCACGATATTTCGGGCCACCGTTCCCAACAAAGACGGAGCGCTGAGCCAACGCCGCCCCTGCGACCCTTACGACACGGCACTGAAGAACACCGATCGGCCAGCGCCCCATCTAGGGGCGCGGCACAAGTCGCTGCTTCTTCAGTTCAAGAGCCGTGGGGCTCAGCGTCGCCGTTTCTCAGGAAGCAGGCTTGACGCTCGCGCGTCGCTCAAATTGTCTTCATGCCGGGCGTCGGTCGTGCCCTCCTCGTGCGGTTCTCCGGTCAGTAACCAGTGGCAGCGAATGACAAAGCAGACTGCCGGTTGCCCGCTAGCATAGTCGAGGGGTTGGGAGGCTGCAACTACCCCACACGAGGAATTCTTATTTGACAGGTCCACTTTCAGCCGTGGAGGCGACGGCTGCCCTGTGCATTCGCGGCGGAATTGGCCCGTTTGCTAGCCTTGCGTTTCCCTCGCTCAGGGGATAGATTAGCAGGTACATGCTTCTTTTCGCGGGAGTTTCGATCCGAAACGACGAGACGAATTGCCCGTCGGAAAGGGGGGTGGCCCGCCCGTGCGCCCATGCTGAGGACCCAAACGGCCAGTTGCCGCCATGCCCGAGACCGAAGCCGATACTTGCCGGGTGTACGTCCTGCCCAAGCTCTACGAGGCGGGCTGGACCGACGAGCAGATCAACGAGCAGCACACCTTCACCGATGGGCGGGTGATTCCCACGGCGAAAAGGGTTCGGCGGGGGCCGCAGAAACGGGCCGACTACCGCCTCCGCTTCACCCGCGACTTCCCCATCGCCATCGTGGAGGCGAAGGCGAGCTACAAGACGGCCGGTGAGGGCCTTCAGCAGGCCAAAGAGTACGCCGGAATCCTCGACCTCAAGTTCGCCTATGCCACAAATGGCAAAGAGATCATCGAGTTCGACTACCTGACCGGCCTGGAACGGCAGGTCGGCACGTTTCCGTCCCCCGACGGACTATGGTGCCGGCTGCGCCAGGGGCGGCAACTCGTGGACGACAAGGCTGCCGGGCAGTTGCTCACGCCCTGCTACCACCAGCCCGAGAAGCAGCTTCGCTACTACCAGGTGGTCGCCATCAACCGGGTGGTGGAGGCTCTGGTCAAAGGACAGCGGCGCGTGTTGCTCACGATGGCGACCGGCACTGGCAAGACCCTGGTGGCCTTTCAGATTTGCTGGAAGGTCTGGAATGCAGGGTGGAACCGCACGGGAGAACACCGCCGGCCCAAGATTCTCTACCTTGCCGACCGCAACATCCTCATCGACGATCCGAAGGACAAGACCTTCGTGCCGTTTGGCGATGCCCGCTGGAAAATCACCAACGGCCAGATCAGCCAGGGGCGCGAAATCTACTTCGCCATCTACCAGGCCATTGCCGAAGACGAGAATCGCCCTGGCTTGTACCGCGAATACCCGCCCGACTTCTTCGACCTCATCATCGTGGATGAATGCCATCGGGGTAGCGCCCGCGATGAGAGCAGTTGGCGCGAGATTCTGGAATACTTCGAGCCGGCCTACCAGCTTGGGCTGACGGCCACGCCCAAGTGCGACGTGAACGTCAATACCTACGCCTACTTCGGTAATCCGGTCTATACCTACAGCCTGCGGCAGGGGATCGAAGACGGGTTCCTGGCCCCATACCGAGTCCATCGGATCGTGACCACCTACGACGCCTTGGGCTGGCGGCCGAGCCGGGGTGAACTCGACCGCTTCGGGCGCGAGATTCCCGACGAGGAGTACCAGACCAAGGATTTCGAGCGCGCCGTGGCGCTGTTGGCGCGCACCAAGGCCATCGCCCGCAGCATTACCGACTTCTTGAAGCGAACGGATCGCTTTGCCAAGACCATCGCGTTCTGCGTCGATCAGGAACACGCCGACGAGATGCGGCGGCAGTTGAACAACCTGAACGCCGATCTGGTCCAGCAGAACCCAAACTACGTGTGCCGGGTGACGGCCGACGAAGGCGACATCGGGCGCGGCCACCTGAGCAACTTCCAGGACGTGGACAAGAACGTCCCCGTGATTCTCACCACGTCGCAACTGCTGACGACCGGCGTGGACGTTCCCACGTGCAAGAACATCGTCCTGGCCCGCGTGGTCAACTCCATCGTCGAGTTCAAGCAGATCATCGGGCGGGGAAGCCGCCTGCGCGACGACTACGGCAAGTACTTCTTCCACATTCTCGACTTCACCCAATCGACCCGGCTGTTCGCGGACCCGGAGTTCGACGGCGACCCGGTGGGCATCACCGAGCAGCCCGTCGATGATGAAGGTGCCCCCACGGGCGACGAAACGGATGTCGTGCCCGGCGAAGAGGACACAGACGATGGCGGGATCATCCGAGAGCCGATTCCGCCCGGTGGTGAGAAGCGGAAGTTCTACGTTGATGGCGGGCAGGTCGAAATCGCGGCCCACCTGGTTTACGAACTCGACCCGCAGGGGAACCAGTTGCGGGTGGTCAAGTACACCGACTACACGGCCGACAAAGTACGGTCCCTGTTCCCCAACGCCGCTGAGCTTCGTAGGCGTTGGGCGGATGCCGGCGGTCGCAACGAGATCATCGCCGCCCTTGGCGAGCGGGGTATCGAGTTCGACGAATTGGCCGAAGCCGCCAAACAGCCGGACGCCGACCCGTTCGACCTGCTCTGTCACCTGGCCTTCAATGCCCCGCTGCGAACCCGCCGGGAGCGGGCTGAGCGGCTCCGCACCGAGCGCAAGGACTTCTTCGACAAGTACGGCCCCGAGGCGAAGCACATTCTGGAGGAACTGCTGGAGAAGTACGCAGAGCACGGCACCACGCAGTTTGCCATCCCTGAGATACTCAAGGTGCCGCCGATCTCGGAACACGGGACGGTCCTGGACATCGTGAGCAAGTTCGGCGGCGCGGATCGGCTGCGGGAGGCCGTGGCCGAGTTGCAGACCCTCCTGTATGCTGCCGCCTGATAGTTGACAAGGACCCCTATGGCAAAGAAGCGAGCCAACACGGAAGCCCCAAAGACCACTGCCCAGCAGTTGGGCAGCCTCATCAAGTCGGCCCGCGACATCATGCGCAAGGACCGGGGCCTGAACGGCGACCTGGACCGGCTGCCGATGCTCACCTGGGTCATGTTCCTGAAGTTTCTCGACGACCTTGAACAAAGCGAAGAGGTTGAAGCGAAACTCGCCGGCAAGAGGTACCGACCTGCCATCGAAGCCCCGTACCGTTGGCGCGACTGGGCGGCGAAGAAGGATGGTATCACCGGCGAGGAACTCATCCGGTTCATCAACAACGACGAAGCAGTGCGGCCCGATGGCAAGCGCGCCCCAGGGCTGTTCGCCTATCTCCGGTCCCTGCAAGGCCGCAATGGCGACGGGCGGCGCGACGTGATCGCCAACGTGTTTCGCGGCGTCGTCAACCGCATGGTCTCCGGCTACCTGCTGCGGGACGTAATCAACCTGGTCGATGGTATCCACTTCGGTTCGGCCGAGGAAATCCATACCCTCGGCCACCTGTACGAGTCCATGCTGCGGGAGATGCGGGACGCGGCCGGCGATTCCGGCGAGTTCTACACACCCCGGCCCGTGGTGCGGTTCATGGTCGAGGCGCTCGATCCGCGGCTGGGCGAGACGATCCTTGACCCCGCCTGCGGCACGGCCGGCTTCCTGGTCGAGTCGTACACCCATCTGGAAAAGCAGTGCAAGACGGTTGAGGACTTCAAGGTCTTACAGGAAAAGAGCATCTTCGGCGGCGAGGCAAAGCCCCTGCCCTATATGCTGGCCCAGATGAACCTGCTTCTACACGGCCTGAGATCGCCTCGCGTCGCCTACGGCAACAGCTTGGCCGTGAAGCTGACGGAGATCGGCCACAGGGATCGGGTGGACGTGATTCTGACCAACCCGCCATTTGGCGGCGAGGAAGAGGCGGGGATTCGCGGCAACTTCCCGGCCGACAAGCAGACCTCGGAAACGGCCCTGCTGTTCCTGCAACTCATCATGCGGAAGCTGAAACGCCCAGGACCGGGATCGGAGAAAGGCGGCAGGGCGGCCGTGGTTGTCCCAGATGGCACCTTGTTCGGAGACGGTGTGTGCGCCCGAATCAAAGTGGAACTGTTGACTGAGTTCAACCTCCATACCGTCGTTCGCCTACCCAACGGCGTGTTTGCTCCCTACACCGACATTGCGACGAACCTCCTTTTCTTCGACCGCTCGGGGCCGACGAAGGCGATCTGGTACTACGATCAACCGCTGCCCGACGACCGAAAGAAATACTCCAAGACCAAGCCGATCCAATACGAGGAGTTTGCTGATTGCCTCAAGTGGTGGACCAAGCGCAAGGAGAACGGGCGCGCGTGGAAGGTCAAAGCGTCCGATGTTATCAAGTGCGACGAGGATGGGAACGTGGCGTCCGTCAATCTCGACATCAATAACCCAAATGCCCTTGATGCCCTTGAGCACCGCCCACCAGAGCAAGTGCTTGAAGGTATCTTGACCAAGCAACGGCGCGTCAGTGAGGTCTTGGACGAGATTAAGTCCTTCCTACAAGGGGACAGGACGTGAGCAAGGGATGGCCGATGTTGCCGCTGGGTGAAGTGCTGATGGAGCGGGCTGAAAGAGTCGGCTCGCCTGATGCCGATAATCTGCCTCTGCTTGGGGTGAGCAACACTGGCGGGCTGCATCGGTCGGGCAAGACACGGATTCCCGACATGAGCCGCTATCTCTTGGTGAAGCGGGACTGGTTCGCGTACAACCCGATGCGGATTAACGTCGGATCGCTTGGCTGGGCCAACTCCGATGAACTTACCGGCATCATCAGTCCTGACTACGTTGTCTTCTCTGCAACGGAGAAGATTCTACCTCGACTCGTTTCCCTTTTTCTCAAAAGCCAACCTGGACTTCGCGCAATCAACTGGCAAGCGGCTGGTTCGGTCAGGAAGCGACTCTATTTCTGGATGCTGGCTGAGATTAAGATTCCGCTTCCTCCACTGCCTGAGCAACACCGCATTGTGGCCAGAATCGAAACATTGGCAGCGAAAATTGACGAGGCTCGCGCAGTTCGTCGAAATGTAGTGGAAGACTGTACGGCGCTGTGCCGGTCGATCTTGTTCAATGATCCGGCCAGCCCTGCAATTCCTACGCCCTTGTCCGAACTGGTATCGCTGCGTGACCCGGATGTCTCGGTACTTGCGGACGGCATCTATCATTTCGCCGGGGTATACTGCTTCGGTAAGGGAGTCTTTGCCGGAGAGCGGAAGACGGGACTTGACTTCGCGTACAAGAGCCTGACCCGCTTGCGAGCGGGCGACTTCGTTTATCCAAAGCTAATGGCCTGGGAAGGGGCGTTGGGGATCGTGCCGCCGGAGTGCGACGGGCTTTGCGTGTCACCCGAGTACCCGGTGTTTGCGGTGAACACCGAACGAGTGCTGCCAGAAGTGCTGGACGTTTGTTTTCGGTCGCCATCGGCCTGGCCTCAGTTGGCGGAGATCAGCACAGGAACCAATATGCGCAGGCGTCGGTTGCACCCCAGCAGCTTTCTCGCGTTCAAGATGCCGCTCCCGCCAATGGAAACACAGATGAGACTGCGCGAAGTCAAGACTCGCTTGGACTCATTGGCGGACGTGCAGTCCCAATCTGCCGCCGACCTCGACGCACTCCTCCCGTCGATCCTCGACAAGGCGTTCAAGGGGAAGCTGTAATGGATGCGATCACGCTGCGACAGGGACGCTACCTCTTGTACCTCGACATCCTGGGCTTTACGCAACTGGTTCTGAATGGGCGAGCCGACGAGGTGTACAAAACAGTCGATGAGACTATTCGAGCCTGCGAACAGTGGGAACACCTGAGCTTCCGCGTAATCTCGTTTTCCGACACCATAGTGCTCTACCAAGTTCCCGTTGGCTGGGGAAGCTCGGCCTTCTGCGACGGATATGCGATTGCCGGCATGACATGGAGTGCTCTCTTGGCAAAGGGCATACCAACCCGTGGGGCGATTGCTTTCGGGGAGTTCTCGGTTCACGACGATAGTAGCCACCGCCATCAGATTTACTTTGGGAAGGCTTTGATCGAGGCGTATGAGGCGGAGAGAAGAGAGTGGCTTGGGATTGCAGTCTGCCCCTCGGCGTGGCAGGCCGTGGAGTTCGCAGAACCCGGGACTATTGACGTTCTTGCCAGAGAACGACGTTGGATCAAGGAGCAGGGCGACATGCTTCTTCTCAACCCATTCATCAAGCTTGAGGGGTGGTATCCTTCCGATCTGATTGGCGAGATCGACGGTCCCTACGAGACGTGGGACGCGCCCTTTTTTCCCAACGATCTGCGGGCATTCCGCTATTTGCTTGACAAGGTACGGGACATTGACCAGCAAGTGGGCATGGACGACCGGGTTGCGAAGAAGTACCGTAACACGGTGGATTTCCTTCATCGCGTAATCTCGGACGACTGCTGGGAATGGGCCGACCGGATCAGTTCAACGCTGCGAGTGTGAGTCACGAAGCACGAGGAGTCACACGTTGATGAGGCGTTCAAGGGAGAACTGAGAGGGTGAGCAATGGAACTGGCGTCAAAGGAACTGGTTGGGGTCATCTCCTATCTTCTCCCTGGTTTTCTTGCGGCCTGGCTTTTCCACGGTCTCACCGCCCACCCCAAGCCACAGCCGTTCGAGCGGGTTGTTCAGGCCCTCATTTTCACCGCGATCTTGCAGGGCGTGGTGTCCATTGTCCGGTGGTTCGTCCTTCTGGCTGGTCACGTCGTTGTTCTCGGCGATTGGACGGAGAACGTCAGCCTGGTGTGGTCCTTGCTTTGGGCTGTCGTTCTCGGGGTAGCCGCCGCCGGTATAGCCAACAACGACATAATCCACGCTTGGCTCCGGTGTCGGGATTGGCGACTGCGGAAGAGCGCCGTCCCCGCGGACGAGGGCAAGTGGGCATGGACCCACCGGACTTCACACCCCTCCGAATGGTTCAGCGCTTTCTCGAATCACAACAGGCGGTATGTGATTCTCCACCTGAAGGACGGCAGGCGGCTCTTCGGGTGGCCGGACGAATGGCCGGATGCCTGCGACCGAGGCCACTTCGTCGTGAGCGAGTGCGAGTGGCTGCTGCCGACCGGGGAGCGCGCTCCCTTCCACCGGGTCGAGTCGATGCTGATACCCGCCACGAGCGTGGAGTTCGTCGAGTTCTTGAAGTACGATAGCGAGGTCAAGGCGAGCGAAGAAGAACTCCGCGATGCCGAGGCCCTGCTGATTCGCGTCAACCAACAGGAGAACGCCGATGGGAAGCAAAGTCCCGCAACCGCCCCCGAGCCGGCCTGAGAAGTACGGGAGGAGAGGAGAGAGTTACAAGCCGGCAGCCGGCCCGAAGCCCAAGCCGTCGCCACCCCCGCCGCCCGCGCCCAAGAAGCCGTCGTGACCGAGCCCAAACCTGCGACCTGTTTGAAGGAGTAAGCCATGTCCCAAGACCCGAAAGCCCCGCGCGAAATCCGCGCCGTCCCACCACCACCCACGATCATCGCCCCCGACAACCAGCATGTGCAGGCGGGTAAGAACATCAAACCGATCCGAGATGAGGGGAAGCCGGAGCCTTCGCCGCCGCCACCCCCACCATCAGCACCACCGCCGCCGAAGAAGTCGGATTGCCGTTGGCATCCCGAAACTCGTAACGAGGGTCTAGTTCTACAGCATCACTTTGGTATTGGAGATTTCCGGTTGTCGAGGCATATAGGAGGGGTGGTTGATCGAGCTGGCCGGTTCGACGGTTCATGGAAGTCTGCAGGAGGACTTGGTC
>Ga0153916_10004875_pt1 | contig 10184 bp, 9 predicted proteins | sample Opewatmetagenome_FD_109642 | JGI IMG/M metagenome (GOLD analysis project Ga0153916, IMG submission 109642) | Freshwater wetland microbial communities from Ohio, USA - Open water 3 Core 3 Depth 4 metaG | ecosystem: Environmental > Aquatic > Freshwater > Wetlands | place: USA: Ohio, Lake Erie, Old...
GCCCCGGATGAAGACCGACGTCCCGGACCCATACGGCCCCGTGCGCACCACCGCGATCCCGACCAGGCCGGCAAGGGCGTCGGCGACGGTGTGCACGCCCGCGCGCGCGAGGTCCGCCGCGGTAATGACCGTGACGCGGCTGGACAGGCGGTTCGCGGCCGTGGGCACCGACGTGGCCGTGACGACGATGGGTGCGAGGGCAACCGTGTCTCCGCGCCGCTGCGCCGCGAGCGGACCGGCGGCGAACCCAAGCAGCAGTCCCAGCCCCCCCAAGGTCTTCCCACCCGTCATGGCTCGCTCCTCTCACGTCCTGCGGAGTGCGGCACCGTGGCATCCGCTCGTCGCATCGGTATGAACTGCCGCGTCCCGCGCCAAGCGAGCACGTCCACCGGCCATTCGAACACCCGCTCGACCACCGCGGCGGTTAGCGCTTCCGCCGGGGGGCCGGCCGCCACCACCGCGCCGCGCGCGAGCACGATGACCCGGTCCGCGAACCGCGCGACCAGGTTGAAGTGATGCGAGACGAGCACGCCGGTGAGGCCCCGATCGCGCACCAGGGCAGCCACGAGCTCGAATGCCTCCATCTCGTGGCGCAGGTCGAGGTTCGCGGTCGCCTCGTCGAGCACCAGTGCCTCCGGCTGCTGGGCGAGCGCGCGGGCGATGCGCACGCGCTGCCACTCGCCGCCCGAGAGCGTGGCGATCCAGCGGTCGGCGAGGGCGGTCGCGTCAGCGCGCGCGAGCGCCTCGGCCACGATGTCGCGGTCGTGCGGCCCGAGCGGCCGGAACGGTCCCACGTGGGGATAGCGGCCGAGCGTGACCGCCTCGCGGACGCGGAGCGGGAACACCGGCTCCTCGCGCTGCACCACGACGGCGACCCGGCGCGCCAGCTCGCGCCGGCGCCAGCTCGCCGCCGGCTTCCCGAACGCGAGCACCTGTCCGGCCGTGGGCGCGAGGGCGCCGAGCAGGAGGCGCAGCAGGGTCGTCTTGCCGCTCCCGTTGGGCCCGACGATCCCCACCAACTCGCCGCGCGCCACGCGGAAACCGGCGCCGGTCACCGCGGCGGCCGCCGCGCCGGGGTAGCGGTAGCTGGCGCCGCGCGCCTCGAAGATCACGCGCTCCATCGCCGCACCAGGATCGCGAATACGGGAACGCCGAGCACCGCCGTCACGACGCCCACGGGGAGGGTGAGCGGCGCGAACGCGGTGCGCGCCACGGCGTCGGCGGCGCACAGCAGGGCGCCGCCCAGCACGAACGCCGCGGGAAGCAGCGTGCGGTGGGTGTGGCCCCAGAGCAGCCGGATCGCGTGGGGGATCACGAGTCCCACGAAGCCGATGATGCCCGCCACCGCGACCGCGGCGGCGGTGAGCAGCGACGCCGCTACGTAGAGCAAGCGCTTCAGCGGCTCCACGTCCGCGCCGAGAAACCGGGCCGGCTCCTCGCCGAGTGAGAGCAAGTCGAGCGGGCGGCTGGCGCGATAGAGGAGCACGAGCGGCGCGGCGGCGTAGGCGGCAAAGATGCCGAGCGTGCGCCACGAGGCGGTGTCGAAGCCGCCGAGCAGCCAGAGCAGCGCGCTCCGCAGGTCTTCCGCGGGCGAGAGGGCGAGCACGGCCCCCATCAGCGCGGCGGCGAACGCGCCGACCACGACCCCGCCGAGCAGCAGGACCCGCGTGTCGAGCACCGCGCCGGCCACCACCGCAAGCCGGTAGACCAATGCGATCGCCGCGAGCGCGCCGACTGCGGCCGCCGCCGGGACCGCCCACGCGCCGCCCAGGCCCAGCGCGATGGCGAGGACCGCCCCCAGGCCGGCGCCTCCCGAGAGGCCGAGCAGGTAGGGATCGGCGAGCGGGTTCCGCACCAGCGCCTGAAGCACCGCGCCCGTCACGGCGAGGCTCCCGCCCACCAGAAACGCGAGCACCGCGCGCGGCACCCGGAGATCGCGCACGATGGCGATCGTCGTGGGGTCTCCCCGGCCGACCAGGCCGCGCAGCACGTCGCCCGGCGCCAGGCCGGCCGGTCCCACCACGATCGCCGTGGCGAGCACGGCGATCGCGAGCGCGCCGAGCGCGGTCCAGCGCCTCATCGCCGCGCCTCCCCGATGGCTGCGCGGAGGTCGCGGACCGCGGCGAGGGCCCGGAACGTCGGCCGCGCGAACTCGCTGCCCGTGAGGCGCACGAACCGGCGTTCGCGGACCGCGCGCACGACCTGCCATTCGGGACGCGCGGCCCACGCGGGCTCGGGCGCCGTCTCACCCAGCAGCACGACGAGGTCGGGGTCGCGGGCCGCGATCGTTTCGATGCTCACCTGCCCCGAGGCCCGGGCAAGGTCCCCGAACACGTTGTCCACGCCCGCCAGCGTGACCAGCTCGTGCTGGAAGCCGCCGCCGCCGATCACCACCGGCGGCGCGTCCCAGGCGAGCAGCACGACGCGAACGCGCGGCCCCGGAACGGGCACCGCGCGCGCGGAATCGAGCGCCGCCGCGAACGCGGCCGCGAGGCTGTCGGCCCGCCGCGCCGTCCCGGTGAGCCGCCCGAAGCGTCGGGCACCCGTGACGACGTCGGCCAGGCGATCCATCCGGATGGTGTCCGTCGCGACGCCCAGCGCCCGCAGGCGCTCGAGCGCCGCGGCGTTGCTGGACGACGTATAGAACAGGACCAGGTCGGGACGCCGCGCGACGATCGCCTCGACGTTGGGGTGCAGCCCGTCGCCGACGCTCGCGATCGACAGGGCCTCGGGAGGATAGTCACACCACGTCGTGCGACCGACCACGCGGTCGCCCGCGCCGATCGCGAACAGCAGCTCCGTGATGGAGGGGGCGAGGGACACGACGCGGTGGGCCGGCCGCTCGGCGACCCGCCCGGCGGGCGCGCAGCCCGCCGCCGCGGCCGCCAGGATCGCGGCGGTCGCCGCCCGCGCGGCGTTACGGCCGGCGAAACGCACGACGCGCCCGACCTCCTGGTGTCCGGCGGTCGAGCGCGTCTTCGAGTGTTACGCGTCGCTCCACCGTCCCTCCCGCGAGGGCTCAGGGTGGCGCGAACGGGAACGTCTCCTGGCTTCGGGCGCCCGGCTCGCCTTCCCGGGATGTCCCAGTGGCGCATGAGCCGTGCTGTCTGCCCGTTACAGTGGCGGGGCCGCGCCGGAATCACACCGGCTTCCGTGCTCCGCGTTCGCGGGGTGCAACCTCAATTGTGAACCGGCCGGGAACCTACGACCCCGCGCGCCGCGTCGCAAGAGCGGTCTGCAGCCGCTGCTTGAGCTGCTGGCGCCGCGCCCGATAGGCCGCTTGCTCCGCCGCCGTGTGCGTCCCCTGCTCGAATGCGCGATCGAGCGCCGCGATCTGCCGCGCGAGCGTCTCGGCGGTCTCCGGCCCCGGGGGGATCGGCGCCGCCGCGCGCCGCCGCAGCAGCAGGGGCAGCGTGGCCAGCAGGGCCGTCGCCGCAAGGACGACCACGAGTACCGTGACGAGCGTGGTCGTGTTGCGCCTTCCGCCGGTGAACCGGAACACCGCCATCCCGCCGCCCGGCGGCACGACGCCGTCGAACAGCGCGAAGTGCGAGTCCTCGAACGTCTCGACACCGCGCCGGGTGAGCGGGCCGCTCACCAGGGTCGCGGCGGTGTCCTCCAACAGCACCAGCACCCGCGCGGTCGCCGCCTGCAGGGGGAGCCGCAGCTCGTTGCCGGCGGGCAGCGCGTAGGTGAAGACGATCTGCTTCTGACCCGGCGGAATCGGCGCCGTCACGAACACGCTGTCGCCAACCCGGACGATCGCGTCGGCGCTCACGTCACTCTGCCCGACCTGGAACTCCGTCACGCCGGTGGGCAGCGCCCCGGACCAGAGCGGCTGCGTCGAGTCGGCGGCAATGCGCGTTCGGGCCCCCGGGTTGTCGAGCATCACGAGCTCGAGCACGCTGCGCGTGCCGCCCGCTCCGGCGCCGCGCACCACGACGTGCCGCTGTCCAACGGTGATCGCGGGCGCCACGCTCGACGTGTCGAACACGACCAGCGCCGGGATGGTGTCCCGCACCTGAGGGGGGTGCAGCGCGTCGGAGAAGTACGTCACCCCTTCGTAGGTGATGCTGACCATGTAGAGGGCCGCGCTGTCGCTGCGCGCCACGCCGAGCCGGTATCGCCCGCCGGGGTCGGTGCGCACCGAATCGACGGGCCCACCGCCGTGCATCGTGACCTCGTGGAGGACGACCCAGCTCCCCGCGACCGGCACGGAGTCCGCCTCGCCGCCCCGCAGCACGCGCCCGGCGGCCCGCAGCGCGCCCTGCGCCCCGGCCGGCGCGGGCACGGCCAGCAGCAGGGCCGGCAGCAGGCGCCCGAGGCTACGGGCGGAACTTGCCGAAATCCTCGGGATCGAGATTCTCGAGATAGGTCTTGAGCTGCTCGGCATCGAGCGGCTGCGGGGCATCGGCGGCGTCGACGGTCTCAACGGAGGAAGACTCCAGCAGCTCGTTGTGGGTGAAAATCGGCGCGTTGAGGCGCAGCGCGATCGCGATGCTGTCGGATGGCCGCGCGTCCACCTGGAACACCTGGTCGTCGCGGTGAATCTGCAGCTCGGCGAAGTAGGTGTTGTCCTTCACCTGGGTGATCAGCACCCGCCGCAGCTCCGCGCCCAGCCCCACGATCACCTGCTTCAGCAGGTCGTGCGTCAGCGGGCGGCTGAACTTGACGCCGGCCAGCTCCATCGCGATGGCGCTCGCCTCGGCCGGCCCGATCCAGATCGGCAGAACCCGGTCGCCGTTCTTCTCCTGCAGGATCACGACCGGCGAATTGGTCGCACGGTCGAGGCCGAGGTGGGCGACGCGCACTTCGATGATCACCGTCTCAGTACCGATAGTGCTCGGGTTTGTACGGCCCGTTCACCGGCACCCCGATGTAGCGCGCCTGCTCCGCCGTGAGGGTGGTGAGCCGCACGCCGATGTGCTCGAGATGCAGGCGCGCGACCTCCTCGTCGAGGTGCTTGGGCAGCCGGTACACCTTCGTCTCGTACTGCCCGGCGTTCCGCTGCAGCTCGAGCTGCGCCAGCACCTGGTTGGTGAACGACGACGACATCACGAAGCTCGGATGGCCCGTCGCGCATCCGAGGTTGAGCAGCCGCCCCTCGGCCAGCACCAGGACGCTGTGCCCGTCGGGGAACACCCACTCGTCGTACTGCGGCTTGATGTTCACGTGGCGGATCCCCGGCACCTTCTTCAGGCCGGCCATGTCGATCTCGTTGTCGAAGTGGCCGATGTTGCCGACGATCGCCTTGTCCTTCATCCGCCGCATGTGATCGACGGTGATCACGTTGAAGTTGCCCGTGGCCGTGATGAAGATGTCCGCGCTGCCGATCACGTCGTCGACCGTCTTGACCTCGTAGCCCTCCATGGCGGCCTGGAGGGCGCAGATCGGGTCGATCTCCGCCACCGCCACGCGGCAGCCCTGCCCGCGGAGCGCCTGGGCGCTCCCCTTCCCCACCTCCCCGAAGCCGCACACCACGGCGAGCTTCCCGCCGAGCATGCAGTCCGTCGCCCGGTTGAGGCCGTCGATCAGGGAGTGCCGGCAGCCGTAGATGTTGTCGAACTTGCTCTTCGTCACCGAGTCGTTGACGTTGATCGCGGGGAACCGCAGCGTGCCCGCCTCCTGCATCTGGTACAGGCGGTGGACACCTGTCGTGGTCTCTTCGCTCACCCCCTTGATGCCGGCCGCGACGGCGCGCCAGCGACCGGGGTTCACCCGCTGCTCCGCGCGCAGCAGGTCGAGGATCACGCCCCACTCCTCGGGCTCGGTCGCGGGATCGAACGCGGGCACCCGCCCGACCTCCTCGAATTCCGCGCCGCGGTGGATCAGCAGCGTGGCATCGCCGCCGTCGTCGACGATCAGGCTTGGCCCCGAGCCGTCCGGCCAGCGGAGGGCGCGGGACGTGAACTGCCAGTACTCCTCGAGCGTCTCGCCCTTGAAGGCGAACACCGGGACACCGCGCGGCTCGTCCGCCGTGCCATCCCGGCCCACCACCGCCGCGGCCGCCGCGTGGTCCTGGGTCGAGAAGATGTTGCAGCTCACCCAGCGCACGTCAGCGCCGAGGTCCACCAGCGTCTCGATCAGCACCGCGGTCTGCACCGTCATGTGGAGGCTTCCCATGACGCGCGCGCCGGCCAGCGGCCGCTCGGCCGCGTAGCGGCGCCGCACGGCCATCAGGCCCGGCATCTCGTGCTCCGCCAGCCGAATCTCCTTGCGGCCCCATTCGGCCAGCGCGAGATCCTTGACCGCGTACTCGAGGCTCGGGCGCCGCGCCTTGGCGGTCGCGGGTTTCACAGCCGTCATGCCGATGTGCTCCTGTCTTCTCTCGCGTACCCGCCGCGCGGGTCGTCCGTTCCGAGCCGCGTCACGCGGCGTGCCGCACGGCGTCCCGGAGGGCCTCCACCGCCGACGGCTCTTCCCACGAGAATAGCCGGACCGCCGCGCCGCCGATCGTCAGCGTCCGCGGCTCGCGGCCGAAATGGCCGTACGCGGCGGTGGGACCATAGATCGGTGCGCGCAGCGCGAGTCGGTCGATGATGCCGCCGGGCGTGAGGTCGAACACCTGGCGGATCGCCCCCTCCAGCGCGGCGTCCGGCACCCTGCCGGTGCCGAACGTGGCGACCATGATCGACACCGGCTCGCGCACCCCGATCGCGTAGGCGAGCTGCACCTCGCAGCGGCGCGCGAGGCCGGCGGCCACGACGTTCTTCGCCACCCAGCGGGCGGCGTACGTCGCCGAGCGATCGACCTTGGAGGGGTCCTTCCCGCTGAACGCGCCACCGCCGTGCCGCGCCATCCCGCCGTAGGTGTCCACGATGATCTTGCGACCCGTGAGGCCCGCGTCCCCCTGCGGCCCTCCGACCACGAAACGGCCGGTGGGATTGATGAAGTACTTGGGATCGGGGTGGTCGATGCCCGAGGCCTCGAGCACGGGCCGGATCACCACCTCGCGGATCGCCTCGGCGAGGGTCGCGGACTGGATCTCGGGCGCGTGCTGCGCCGAGAGCACCACCGCGCGCACCGCCAGCGGGCGCGCGCCCTCGTACGCGACGCTCACCTGACTCTTGCCGTCCGGACGGAGCCATCCCAGCTCCCCGCTGTGACGCACTTCGGCCAGCCGGCGCGTCAGCCGATGCGCGAGCATGATCGGCGCGGGCATGAGCTCGGGCGTCTCGTCGGTGGCGTAGCCGAACATCATGCCCTGGTCGCCGGCGCCGCCGGTGTCCACGCCCTGCGCGATGTCGGGCGACTGGCGATCGATCGACGTGAGCACTGCGCACGTCCGGTAATCGAACCCGTAGTCCGCGTGGGTGTACCCGATCCGTTCGACCGTCGCGCGGACGATGTCGGGGACGTGCACGTACGCCGAGGTCGTAATCTCCCCGGCGACCAGCGCCATCCCCGTCGTCACCAGGGTCTCGCACGCGACGCGCGCCCGACTGTCCTGCGCGAGGATGGCGTCGAGCACCGCGTCCGAGATCTGATCCGCGATCTTGTCCGGGTGACCCTCGGTGACCGACTCCGAGGACATCACATACCGTTGATCCACCATGTAACTCCTGTCCTCACAATGAATTGACGCGGCCGCTCGGGGCTGCCGCGTCACGGCTGCAAGCTAGCGTCGGACCGGGCGGCGGGCAACCAGTCGGCATCGAGCAGACGCAGATCCACGTGCGCCGCGAGGCGCTCCCCCAGCATCGCCGCCGCCGCCGCCGCGCTCGTGGCCGCGAGGGCCGCCGCAGCCGCCGACTCCGCCTCCGACACACGCAAGCGGCGTACCAGCCAGCGCACCAGTGGCACCGTGGTGGGGGCGACGCTGAACTCGCGGTATCCCAGGCCGAGCAGCAGGAAGATGCCGAGCGGGTCGGACGCCATTTCGCCGCACACCGCGACTGCCACCGTCGTCCCGGCCGTCAGGTCCCGCAGATGGCGCAGCATGCGCAACACCGCGGGGTGGAAGCCGCTGAACCGCTCTGCGAGCCGGGCGTTGCCGCGATCCATCGCGAGCGTGTACTGGGTCAGGTCATTGGTCCCGACGCTGAGGAAGTCGCAGTGCGCCGCGAGCTGGTCGGCGAGCGTGACCGCCGCCGGGGTCTCCACCATCACCCCGACCGGCAGGCTCGCGGCGGCCGGGATGCCGTCGCGGGCCAGGCTCGCGCGCGCTTCGTCAATCAGGGCCCGCGTCCGGGTCACTTCCCCGACCTCGATGACCAGGGGCAGCATCAGGCGCACGTCGCCGGCGAGTCGCGCCCGGAGCAGCGCGCGGAGCTGCGTCAGGAAGATCTCGGGCCGGTCGAGGCACACGCGCAGCGCGCGCCAGCCCAGGAACGGATTGGGCTCGGTCGCGATGCGGAACGCCGCGGGAAACTTGTCGCCCCCGACGTCGTAGCTTCGCACGATGACGGGCTGCCGGGGGAACCGCCGAGTCACCCGCCGGAAGTACTCGAGCGCCTCATCCTCGGTGGGCAGCGACGTCCGCCCGACCACCATGAACTCCGTGCGCAGCAGTCCCACGCCCTCTGCCCCGTGCCGGGCGAGCGCATCGAGCTCCTCCGGCAGGTCGAGATTGCCGCGCAGCGCGATGCGTTGCCCGTCGAGGGTCACCGCGGGAAGGCGCGCCTCCTGCTCGAGATCCCCGAGCATCGTCTGGCGATGCGCCTCGACCTCCTGCGCGACGGCGACCTGGCCGGCCGTGGGCTCGAGCAGCACGGTGCCGCGGGTGCCGTCGAGCACGAGGCGCGCGCCCGCCGGGATGCCGTCGAGCGCGCCCTGCAGTCCCATCACGCACGGAATGCCGAGGCTCCGCGCGAGGATCGCGGCATGCGCGGTCCGCGTCCCCTCCTCGCTCACGAAGCCCGCCACGTGGTCCCGCTCGAACTTGATTGTGAGACCGGGCGTCAGCTCCCGCGTGACGATGATCACCGGCTCGGCGTGCACGTGCAGCTCTTCCTCGTCCGGCCGGCCCAGCAGGAGGTTGAGCACGCGGAGCTGGATGCCCGAGAGGTCGGCCACCCGGTCGCGGAGCTGCGAATTCCCGGAGTCGGCCCACAGGGCACGCAGCTCGAGCCCCTTGAACTCGAACGCCCGCTCCGCGGCGAGCTGGTTGTCACGAATCAGCCGCTCGACCTGTCCGAGAAACACGCCATCCTCGAGCATCATCAGCTGCGCTTCGAAGATCTTGGCTTCCTCCGGGCCGACCCGCTCGAGCGCGCGCTCCTGGAGCTCCAGCAGCCCGCGCCGCACCGTGCCGACCGCGTCATGCAGGCGCCGTACCTCGCCCTCGACCGCGTCGGGCGCGACCACCCGCGGCTGGACGTCCGGGAACTCGCGTCGCAGCACGACGGCGGGGCCCACGGCAACGCCCGGCGAAACGCCGATTCCATGTAACAGCTTTCCCGTCATTCGTCGTATGCCTCGTCAAAGCCGCGTGCGACCAGGTCCGCGAGCGCCGCCAGCGCCGTGTCGGCATCCTCACCAATCGTCCGAATCAGCATGGAGCTGCCGCACTCCGCCGCGAGTGTCATGACCCCCATGATGCTCTTCCCGTTCACCTGCATGCCGTCCTTTTCGACCTGCACCTCGGCGCGGAAGGCAGACGCCACCTTGACGAACTCGGCGGCCGGGCGCGCGTGGAGTCCCAGGGGATTCACGATCGTCACCACGCGCTCCAGCGCCGTCACAGGCCGGTCCCGATCAGCACCGCCGCAGCCGCGAGCAGGGCAAGCCGCACGCCCCCGAGCGTCGGCGCGAGCCACCGCGCGATGACCCACGTGGCCGCGAAGCTCACGGCGCCCGCCAGCCACGCCGCCACGTCGAGGGCGCCCCCGAGCCGCGCCGCGACGAGCGGCAGCGCAACGCCGATGCCCACCGCGGCGACCGGGCCCACGACGCGCAACGCCACGGTGAGCACCGGGGTCGCGAGGGCGCGCGCCAGACCGGTGCCCCGGCGCCAGCCGGCGCCGAGCCCCCAGACGCGCAGCGCGACATGCGGCACGTTGTACAGCGCGAGCAACGCGGCCGCTCCCACGCCGGTCGGCGCCGCCGCCGACAGCGCCAGTCCCAGGGCGGACGCCGCCGGCAGCGTGCCCGCCCACACGAGGCGATCGCCCACCGCCCCGAGCGGCCCGAGCAGCGCGGTGCGCAGCCGCTCGATCTGCTCGCTCGGGACCTGCTCATGCTCA
>Ga0153916_10004876_pt1 | contig 10181 bp, 10 predicted proteins | sample Opewatmetagenome_FD_109642 | JGI IMG/M metagenome (GOLD analysis project Ga0153916, IMG submission 109642) | Freshwater wetland microbial communities from Ohio, USA - Open water 3 Core 3 Depth 4 metaG | ecosystem: Environmental > Aquatic > Freshwater > Wetlands | place: USA: Ohio, Lake Erie...
CAACCGGCACAAGCCCTAACCCTTTACGAGTTGCGGGCTTGTGCGAGAACGTGCGAGACAATGCTAAGCGGAGGGCATGGGAGTCGAACCCACAACGGCTTGCGCCGCACCTGATTTCGAGTCGTTCAAGACCGGCAAAGTAGGGTCTAAACACTGGTGCAAACACGGCCGGGCGAGGCCGCCGGCAAAGTGGCTCTCGCCCTTGTTTTTCCAGGGTTTTTCGCACTTCGGGTACCGCTTCAGGTCCCAAGCCCCCGCCGCACGTCGAATCCGAGCCCCGACGACGGTTTAGGTACCGTTTTGGGTACCACCAGCCGTAGGGGCGAAGACACTGCCCTGTAGCGGCGGAGGGAAGGGTACCCTTGGTACCGCCCCCCGTGGGTGTACGCTCGGCATGGGCCTCTAGGGGGAACGCTTGTGCCGAGGTTCCCCGGAGCCGAGGCCCACCCCTTGCCGGCGTGCCGTCCAGACCCCGTTGTCTTGCGCCAGGAGCGACGCTTGGGCGGGAATGGTCAAAGTATCGACCAGGGGCTCGCCGTCGCATCCTGGCGCAAGCTGCGGGCTGCGGCGTGCGGCCCTACGGGGAGCCTGGAGGGCATGGCCCATCGTCGGGTGACACAATGGGCAAGAGGGCAGGGGCAGAGAGTCGAGGGAGCGGGTCGAGGGTGACGCCCAGCCCATGCTGATTCAAAGGCACCCCCACGGGGCCCCCCGATCGCCCGCAGGTTTGGCCCGCCGCGTTGGCGATCGGCCCGCTTGGGACTCCAAGTATCTCTCTCCGACTCGACACGAGAAAACCATGTCAAACTAGGCAATCCCGTTCTTCGTCATAGTCGCTGGTCATTCCCGAGACGGTTGACCATTGCCAAGGTTGAGGACATCCGACCCGTGGCAGGCCGCGTAGCTCGTCGCGGAGCCTTTCGAGACGGGTCAGCGTGGTCTGGCGGGCTCTGGACGCTCTCGGTGCTTGGGAGAATCCCGAGCGCGTGGTAAAACCATCTAGGGTGAACGGACCGCACGAAAAGAAAGGCCAGTAAGGATGCGTGAATCCAAAATCGGGTTGACCAAGAGGTTGCAGGCCACTCACCTCTGGGATGAGGCGTCGCAGTATCGTGACGAGGTTCGACGCAAGCTGCGAGCCGAGGGTTTGCCGCGCAAAGAAGCGGCTGAGAAGGCCTGGGAAGCTACGGCCGAAAAGTATCCACCCCCGCCGGTGCCCTCGACCCCTCCCGGCCGTCGCCCCGCCGCTGGAACCAGTCGAGCAACGGAGCCCGATGGCGGTGTCGCTGCTGCCGGGCCCACCGAGCGCCCGGCTCTTGATCTGCCGGGCATTCGCGAGTGCCTCTTGATCCTTGTCGAGGATGCCGTGTTGGGCGTCATGGAACGCCACAACATCCCGCTGCCTGACCGCGTTCTTCGCGAGTTGATGGCCGAAATATCGGGCCACGTTTCCGGGCTGCTTCACCTGGAGGCCGAGGAGGAGCCCGAGGCCGATCCCGAAGACGATCCCGAGGCCGATGCCGAGGAGGACGACGACGAGATCAGCCTTGCCGGCAGCAGATCGTCTAGCTTCCCCAGTTGACCCGACCGAAGGAAGGCGAGGGGCAGGGGGTATCCCTTTTGGGCCGAGGAAAGCGCAGCCGCGCCGCGAAGTGCCTCAGTCGGCAACAGTTTTCTTCGCACGTCCGCGCGCGAGTTGCCGGCCGGCTGAGGCCGCGGTAGAGTGCAGGCGTCGGAGCCCCGGTTCAGTCCCCGGCGGCTGCTGATGAGGTCCTGCTGCAATCGGAGGGACGAAGCATGAGCACGGCTAGAGGGTGGCAGATTACGGCTGTGCTGATTGCCCTGATTCTGGGCGGATCGGCTATGGGAACGGCGTGCATTATCACGGCCCCGAGAACCCGGTACCAGTGTGGCCTGATCCCGTTGCGGGTCGGAGACGCCCCTGAATGGTTGTTTCGGATCGAGCGGGATGGAACCGTAACGAAGGTTTGGCCGAAGACCTCTCCGTAGAGACCACAAGGGCGGCCAGTCCACCGGAGCGGCTTTACAGCTTCGGATGCTCTGATAGACTTCAACGGGCTGCCGGGGGCACCCGGCCAAGCGTTCGCCCGACGGTACCAGGAACCACCTTCGCCTGGACCGTCGGGCGAACGGCCCGAGAAAGGAAGGTGGTTCATGTTGTCTGCCGTCGATTTCGACGAAGCATTTCAAGCTGGGGAACTGTTTGAGAACCCCGACGCACTCATCCTCTGGATTCTCCACGTCGAGACGGCCGCGAAAGCGTTCTCCGATCTAGCTGGAGGGTTTCGCGAAGCCACTCGTCGTTACCGGAGGCCGAAGATTCTGCGACGGGATGTCAGGATGGTCTTTCCCCTCCGGGCCGGCAAGCTTCTTTGTAAGTGCTGGGACCGCGGCGAGTTCTTGATCTTGTCCTATCGGTCCCAGGGCATCCCGGATTGGGACCTGCGACGCTTTGCAGAGGTCGGGAAAGCAGCCGGCGGATCAATGGACACGGTTTACCCAAAGGTCTGGTTCGCCTTCATCCGCTGGCACCTGATCCCGACGTACCCGGAGAGCTTCAGGGCGGATTGCAGCGAATTGTGTCTCCCGGCACTTGATTTCGTGTTCAAGCGGAAGCAGCCTGAGCAGTGGACACCCTACTCCGTTTTCTGTAACGAGAAGGCTTGGGACACCCCTGAAGAACTGGACCTAATCAAGCTCGACGGCTTGGCGGACATCCAGGCCACCGCGTGCGACATCATGGCGGAACACTTGAGCCAGGTGTTGGAGCGGGCCAACGCCAAGATCGGTGGTCAGCGTGAACGCGGGGAGGGATTCCTGCTCAAGAAAGCCACAACAACCTTTGGCTTCAAGACGGCGAAGGAACTTAGGTGTTTTCTGGATCGCCACCCCGAGGTGGAAACATGGCGGCCACCAACAAAGACCGGCAAGCCGAATCCCCGGCGTTGCTTGGTCAGCGTCGTGCAGCTAGCACGGGCTGTATCCAGGGATGACACGATCATGAGCGACCCGGCCAGAAAGGCGCGGATGCAAAGCCGTCTCCAACAAGCTCGGTTGGCCAAGGACCTGGAAGACAAGGCTGTGGCCTACATCAAGGGCGCGAACAAGTAGGCGGCAATTGCCCCGCTACTGCCGCGTTACTTCCCCTGTCGATCTAAAGAACCCGGTTTTCCCCCGGGTTTTTGGCTTTCTTGCCCTGCGCGCAAAATCCCGTCGATTGGGGTTTTGTATGCTGGGGGTATGAGAACCAACAAGCAGCTTCGACCTGGCCAGCGTGGGGATGATCGGCCCATCCGGAAGGCCCTACGCAGATTCTTCACGGCTGTTGACAACGCTCTCCAGGCGGCCCGCGTGGCACAGGAAGCCCGGCGCGAATTGGACAAAGTTGCCAAGAAGCCGCCGGGGGGTGAACGATGACCCCGCCCAGGAAACCCACGCCCGACAGTAGCCCGCCCGGCATCATCGAGGCCGATGCTGTCTACGTGGCGGCGGAGTTCTACCGGCGAATGCGGTGGCACCGACACTCCCAGAGGCAAGCCCGCCGGCTCGGGTTGCCGGTTATCCGTTTCGGTTCACGTGATTACATCATTGGGAGAAAAGCCCTGGAGTGGCTGGAGAAGCTCGCCGAGGGGGCGGTGGACACCTGAAAACCTAAACGCAAACGCCGCGGCTGTCGGGTCCGCGGCGTGGTGTCTTCCTGGAGGAAGAAAATGCTGGAACGAATTCATAATATCTGGCCCGTGCCATCAGGGCAATGCGTCGCCCGGCAGTCCCCCGCCGCTTCTCGGCCGCCCCGCGACCCCCGCGACAACTGGCCACGAACCTTGCCGGACTCCGCCCTGCGGTTGATCGTGTCAATCTTGTCCGGCCTGGCCCATCGCCTCCGCCACGCGGCGGCCGCGCTTCCCGAGCCTCAAGCCCGCCGGCTGGATCGCGTGGCCCACTGGGCGGCAGACGCGGCTATCGACGTGGGCGACATTCTTGATGATTTAGGGAGACCCGTTCCGTGAACGAAAGCCCCGCCATTCTCGCCAAACTCCAGGGCGTCCGCCAGACCGGAAGCGGCTGGACCGCCCAATGCCCTGCCCACGAAGACCAGCGAGCAAGTCTATCCGTGGGCCTCGGGGACGACGGGCGGACGCTCCTCCATTGTCATGCCGGCTGCCCCGTCGAAACCATCGTCCAAAGAATCGGCTGGACGCTCAAGGACCTGATGCCCTCGAACAACGACGGGAAGGGCAAGGCGGAAATCGTCAAGACCTATGACTACCGCAACGAAGCCGGCCAGTTGCTTTTCCAGGTGGTCCGCTTTCACCCCAAGGGCTTCTGCCAGCGGCGGCCAGTGAAGGGCGGCGGCTGGGAGTGGAAGACGGGCGATCGCATCATCCCCTACCGTCTGCCGGAACTGCTCGCCGCGGACAGGGCAACAACGGTATGGATTCCTGAAGGGGAAAAGGACGTTGACCAACTGGCTTCACGGGGGTTTGTGGCTACCTGCAACGCGATGGGGGCGGAGAAATGGAGGTCGGAACACGCCGCGTTCCTGGACGGCCGGCGGGTGGTGATTTTGCCGGATAACGACGCCCGGGGCCGGAAACACGCCCGGCAGGTGGCCCAAAGCCTGTTGGGCAAGGCTGCCTCGATAAAGCTCTTGGAACTGGCGGGGCTACCTGAGAAGGGCGACGTAAGCGATTGGCTGGACGCCGGCGGGAGTGCTGAAGACTTGTTGCGGCTCGCGGAAGAAGCGGCCGAATGGTGGCCGGCGGAATCGGCCGAACCCGACCATGATGAGAACGAAGCTCCATTCCACGCAACTCAGGACGAACCGTCAAGCGGCGGGAAGCCCGACTTCAAGCGGATTGACTACGGTCCCATTACCGCCGCGGGGCTGATTGCTACCGAATTCGAGACCCGTTTCCTCGTCGAGCGGATTCTGGTCGATCGACAGCCGATGGTCGTGGGCGGGCCCATGAAGGCAATGAAGACGACCTTCGTCATGGCGTTGGCGTATTCCCTTGCGACTGCGACCAAACTCTTCGGCGAGTTCCGCGTGCCCGAAGCTCAGACGGTCGGGGTGATGAGCGGGGAAAGCGGCAAACCGACGCTGAAGGAGATACTCCAGAGGTTAGCCCGACATAACGACCTTGATCCTGCCGGCTTGTCCAGCCTCATCATTTGCGACAAGGTGCCCCAGCTTGCGGATCTCCAACACCTGGATTCGGTTCGCGCCCTGATCTACGACTTCGCCCTGACGGTGCTGGTTGTCGATCCGGTCTACATGACGATGGAGGGCGGCGACGCGGGAAACATCTTCGCCCAGGGGCGGATACTCCGCGGCGTGGCGGAACTGTGCCAGGACTGCGGAGCGACCTTGATTCTCTGTCACCACTCCGTCAAGGCCGGCTCGGTAACCCACGAACCCTTGGAACTGTCCTCGCTGGCATGGGCCGGCTTTGCAGAATTCGCCAGGCAATGGGTGCTGCTCAATCGGCGAGAAGCCTACGTGCCCGGGAGCGGCCAACATCGGCTCTGGCTGTCGGCCGGGGGCAGCATGGGGCACGGCGGCCGTTGGGCAGTCAACCTCGACGAGGGGGAGTTTCGCCCCGGCGTGCTGCGTGACTGGCAGGTAAAGGTCTTGACGCCCGACGACGCGCGGCAAGGGATGCAAGACCAGAAGCAAGCGGCCAGGGATCAGCAACGCCAAGAGCGTCAGCAAGCACAACTCCAGGCCGACATGCGGCGGCTGGTGGACGCGATGCGGAAGTACCCGGAGGGGGAAACGCGGCACACGCTCCGGGTTCGCGGGGGGTTGAATCCGAGTCGGTTTGACGCAGCTTTGGCGGCACTGATCGACCAGAGCCATGCGGTGGAATGTGCGTTGGCAAAGGGCAACCATAAGACGCCTTATCCAGCCTTCAAACTGGTGGACTCAGAGTAACCCATAAGTAGCTATCGAACCAGTGGAACAAAAGCACTGGAACAAGTGAGTTCGACAGGTGACCACCTGTCGAACAGTACCCCGGGGGTCTCTGTAAGAGACCCCGGGTACGAGTTCGATAGGTCGTCTGGTCGGCGTTCGAGAGGTGACTGGTTGAAAAGTTGTTCGAGAGGTCCAGGCGTGACAAGCAACCAAGCCCGACCAACGGCGCCGCCGGCTCGGGGGCAGACCAAGCCCCGCTACGTCTTGACCCTGGAAGCCCCCGCCGAAGATGAGCCGGCGGGCGTCCGAAGGCTGAGGGCCGCCCTCAAGACGTTGCTACGCGGCTTTCGGTTGCGGTGCGTGCGGATCGTCCAAGAGCGGCCGAGCGAACCTGAGGGGGTGTCGATTGCCCGACCTGGAAACCCTGGAGGTGGCGAGCGGGCCCGACCTTCTGCCGGTCCCCTGCCGGCAGAGAACGCCGATCGAGACGAGCGAGCCTGTGAAGTTGGACCGTTCCCCTAAGAAGCAAGACATGGCGTTAGAGGATGGGGGTTGAGTTGTCCAATCCCCATGACAACGCCTTGGGGGAGAGGGAATGCGATAGGAGCAAGCGCGGAGCGTGTGGCATGTTTTCGCCCCAGAGAGGCAGGGTCCAATGATCAAGATGGGGACCCCCGCCGGAGATATCACCAAATGATCAATTAGCGTGATAGACACGAGGGGCCGATCGGAGCGATACTGCACAGACCTGAAGCCGCCATGCACGTTGGGGTGTTTCAATGAAGGCGATGGCGCGACACAGCCCGGTGGCCTGGGCACTCCGCAAGGATGCCCGCGCGGTCCCAACGCCGCGTAGGTGGGCCACCGGGCTCTGTCGCTTCTTGGCCCGCACGCTGCGGGCAGGGAGGCAGGGAAGTGAAAACCAGTCGCTCCCACGTCGTGGTCGAGTTCAACGATCGCCTGTCCGAATACTGGGAGGTCTTGCCGATCCACCACCGGCCCGGCACTGTGCTGGGTCGGCTGCAACGGCTGCTGGCCGACGCGGAGCGCTCGCCGTCATTCCAGGCGGTCAACCTGGGCGTTGTTGTCACGAAGGCATCCTTCATCGTCGAGTTCGGCAAGGGGGACTTCCGCGAAGCCGAGGCCCTTGCGACCTTGCTTGCCTGGGAGTTGGGCTGGCGGGAAGCGGACGGCGTTCTTGTCGGCCGGGTCGGGAGGGTGCGAACATGAACCTCTCACCTACCGACTGGCACACCTACCAGGGCACCGGCTCCAAGTGCGAGTTGTGCGGCTGCCCCGCTTCGCCCCTGGTCTTGTACAAGCGGGGGCGCCTGCCTTCTGCTCGGCAACAACACCGAGCCGTTGACGGGCCGGCGAAATGGGAGCGGCGGGCCACAAGTCCTGCCGGCTGGCGAGTCTCCCCGATCCGCCGGCCGCAAGCGGACTTCCGGCAACGCATCGAGCGGCGGATCGCAGAGGACGTACGGGCAGGGATCATCAAGGCAACGGCAATGCTGGCCGTGGGTCGAAAGCCGCGTGGCATCTGCAAGGCTCTCGGGATCAAGAGCGTCAGGCTGGCCAACTGGCAAAAACGGCATCGCGAGTTCTGGCAGGAGTGCTTGGGGCAGGCGAAGACTGTTGTGCAGACGGTGCGTGATCTGCCTGAACTGGGCCGGCAATTGCTGTCTGAGTCCGCCCATCACGCCGTGCCAAACCGGCCGCCGGCTCCTTGCGTGGCACCTTCGGTAAGCCGCCTGGCCCTTCGCTACCAAGAGAATTACAAGGGGCCTCTTGGCGGCACTGAAGGCACCGGGTTGACGTTGGCGGAGTTCTTCGTCCAGACCTACCAGCCCCTCCGACTTCTCGGACGGAAGGCGGCGACGGTGGAGCAATACGTGGTGACGATCCGGCAGTTTGCCCGGTTCGCTGGCCGGCCCGTCCACCTCGGGGACCTGACCGACGACCTGTTGGCCGGCTTCATGCGGTGGATCGTCGATATTGGTGATTCCGTCGCTACGGCCAACAAGCACCGCCGGAACGCCCAGTCCCTTTGGCGGCTGGCGTACCGTCGTCGGGACGCCGCGGGCCAGCGGCTCGTTCCCGATCTTCCCGAAGTTGACCGGCTGCCCGAGCCGAAACGCAAGGTCAGGGCGTGGACGCCCCAGGAGTTCGCCAAGATCATCGAAGCGGCCGAGCGGACGCCGGGGGAATACTCCGGAGTTTCGGCCGGCCCCTGGTGGCGAGCCTTGTTGCTGGTGTTGTACTACGCGGGCGTTCGCATCGACGCTGCTTTGGGGATCGAAGCGGAACACGTCGAGTTCATCGAGGGCTGGGCTTATCTGTACGTCCCTGCCGAGCACCAGAAGCACCGATCGGACCAGCGATTCAAGTTGCCCCCGGATGCGGTAGAGGCTTTGAGGGCCTGCATCCGACCCATGGGGCGGGTCTTCCCGTGGCCCTACAGCCGCGGAGCTCTTTTCCACGTTTACCGAAGAATCGTGAAACGGGCCGGGTTCACGTGTGGGCGAAAGGACTTGTTCCACAAGGTCAGAAGGCTGTCGGCGACTCAGGTGGCCGCGAAACTGGGCCGGGCGGCGGCTATGGATCACCTCGGGCATTCGGTGATGAGCGTTACCGAACGGTACCTTGACTTAAGCCAAATCCCGACCGTCCAGGCCGCCGACGTGCTGCCACGGGTCACGGGAAACGGCCGGGGTGAGGCTCAACCTTCCAACGTCCAAGGCCCGCTCGTCGTCGCCCAGGCCATCGAGCGATTGCCCCAACCTGAAACCTTCAGGCAAAGCACGCCGGCCCAAGGGGCTCAAGCCGTCAACAACTACAGCATCTGAAGGAGGCATGACCCATGCGAGAAAATCAAGTCCGCGTCCACGTGGTTCAGGGAAAGGACCGCGTGAACTTTTCGATGCGATACCGCGATCCGACATCGGGTAAGCACGTGAAACGATCGGCGGAAACCTCGAACCGCAAGGAGGCGGAGCGGCGGGCCCATCAATGGGAGGCCGAGATCAACACCGGCCGGTACAAGTCGCCCAACAGGATCGCCTGGGACGAGTTCCGCAAGCGGTGCGAAGAGGAAAAGCTGGCCGATCCCGGTATCTCCCAGGCCACACGGGACGCCTACTCTGCGGCGTTCAATCACCTGGAGCGCGTCCTCGATCCGGACAAGCTGTGCAAGCTGACCTCGGAAACGATGAGCCGTTTTGTCCGGGAGCTTCGTAGGCCCCAGGAGGCGACTGACCGGAACGGCAAGAAGATCATCCCGCCGCCGATGAGGGAGAGCACGATCGCCTGTCACCTGCGCCACCTGAAGGCGGCGATGAATTGGGCCGTGAAGATGGGGCTGCTCGTCGAGGCGCCCAGGATCGACATGCCCAAGGCTGGAGAAGCCAAGGGGCGGCCGATAACGGCGGAAGAGTTCGAGCGGATGCTCCAGGCCGTTTCCAAGGTCCGGCCCCACGATCCCGGCGTCTGGACCCGCTACCTCTACGGCCTGTGGCTCTCCGGGCTCCGGCTCCAGGAATCGCTGGTCCTGTCCTGGGACGCGGACGCCCCCTTCGCGGTGGACCTGTCCGGCAAGTTCCCGAGCTTCAAGATCGAGGCCAAGGCTCAGAAAGGCCGGCGGTCGGAGAGGGTCCCTATGACGCCCGACTTCGCGGAGTGGCTCTTGCAGACCCCCGACGAGGACCGCACGGGCCCGGCGTTCAAGCTGCCGAGTCTTTTGGACGGCCAGCCCCTCACGCCGAAGAAGGTGAGCAGGACCATCTCCAAGATCGGCGAAAGGTCCGGTGTAGTGGTCAACAAGGAGGAGGAGAAGTACGCCAGCGCCCACGATCTTCGCCGGTCGTTCGGAACCCGGTGGGCCAAGCGGGTCATGCCGGCAGTCCTCCAAAGGCTTATGCGGCACACCAGCATCAACACCACCATGAAGTACTACGTGAACCTGGAGGCGGACGACGTGGCGTCCGAGCTATGGAGGGGGTTTCAGGGGCGGGAAGGTACCGTTTTGGGTACCGGAGCCCAGCAACAGCCCAAGAAAGCAGCCGGGGCTTCCGCCGAAGTCTCGATGGAAACCCCTTTGGCTGATTCGAGTTACGCCAGCGGAGGGCATGGGAGTCGAACCCACAACGGCTTGCGCCGCACCTGATTTCGAGTCAGGCTGCTAACCATTCGCGTACCCTCCTGAGGAATCGTAAGTTATTGCTCCTTTTGGACTTGCGCC
>Ga0153916_10004877_pt1 | contig 10181 bp, 7 predicted proteins | sample Opewatmetagenome_FD_109642 | JGI IMG/M metagenome (GOLD analysis project Ga0153916, IMG submission 109642) | Freshwater wetland microbial communities from Ohio, USA - Open water 3 Core 3 Depth 4 metaG | ecosystem: Environmental > Aquatic > Freshwater > Wetlands | place: USA: Ohio, Lake Erie, Old...
CCGCCATTCAATTCCAAAGGCATCATGAACCTTCCCGGCATCTTTTTCGAAATCCACAGCGGCCTGCCCCGTGAAGGCCCGGGCGACGACCGCTCGACGGAACGGGCCTTCCGTCTCGTGCGGCGCCTCCCAAAAAAACCCGAGATCCTCGACATCGGCTGCGGGCCCGGCGCCCAGTCGCTTGCCCTCGCTCGGCTGAGCGGCGGACGCGTGACGGCGGTGGACAATCATGGCTCCTTCCTTGACGACCTCCGCGAGCGGGCGTCAAGGGCCGGGCTCGAAAACCGTACGAGCACCGTCCTCGCTTCCATGTCCGACCTTCCGTTTGGTGACTCCTCTTTCGACCTGGTCTGGTCCGAAGGGGCAATCTACATCATGGGCTTTGAAAACGGGCTCCGGAGCTGGCGCCGTCTGCTCAAACCGGGAGGATGGATGGCCGTTTCAGAGGTCGCCTGGCTCAAGGAAAATCCGCCGGAGGAACTGCTAGACTTCTGGCAGGCCGGCTATCCCGGCATCAAGACGATCGAGGTCGACCTGGCCGTCATCCGCGATTGCGGCTACGATGCACATGGCCACTTCGTCCTTCCCGAAGATTCGTGGTGGGAGTCCTACTATCGTCCGCTCGAGGCGAAGGTCTCACGGCTTAAGGATAGATACAGGGGGAACGCTGAAGCCCTAGAGCAGATCGAGCAGGAAACAGCGGAAATGGACTTGTTCCGGAAATATTCGGCTTTCTACGGATATGTCTTCTTCGTCATGAAAAAAACCGGCTGAAGGACCGGCGGCTGCCCGGGCCACGCAGCAGGAGTCGGCGCCCCGGCTTGACTTTGACGTCTCGTTCCCATAAATTTGGGGCTCGAATGATTCCGTCAAAACATCTTCTCAGGCTACTCGCCACATTCCCGTTTGAGAGAAAAGGGGACGTCTCATGAACAAGACACGCAGGCTCCGATTCCTCGGCTTTCTCGTCCTTGCCGCGGCCCTGTGGAGCTGCGTCGGCAAAACCACGGGCGATACATACGAATCCGTGCTCAAAAACTTCCAGGGCCCACCCGCCGAATACCGGACGACGCCTCTCTGGGTGTGGAACGACCGGATGACCACGGAGGAGATCAGTCAGCAGCTCGCGGACTTCAAGGATCGCGGCATCGGCGGCGTTTTCATCCACCCCCGCCCCGGCCTGATCACACCCTACCTTTCCGACGAATGGTTCTCCCTCTGCCAGTATGCCGTGGAAACCGGCAAGTCCCTGGGGATGAAGGTCTGGATCTACGACGAGAATTCTTATCCCTCGGGTTTCGCCGGCGGCCACGTCCCCGCGGCGATGCCCGACGCCGTCCGGAGCGGGCTCCGGATGACCCGGGTCGAGGGCACGCCCGGAGCGTCTCGGCGCCCGCCACTCGTCGTCCTGCGCCAAACTCTGGGCGGCTTCGAGGATGTGACAGGGAAGGTCAACCCGGGCGCCCTCGACAAGTCGTCCTACTATGTCTTCGAAGTCGTCCCCCAGGAGCCTTCCCCCTGGTACGGGGGGTTCACCTACGTGGACATCATGCGCAAGGACGTGACGGACAAATTCCTGGACGTGACCCTCAACGCGTATAAGAAGTCTGTTGGAAAGGACTTCGGCCAGACGGTTCCCGGTGTCTTCCAGGACGAAGCTGAGATCGCCCCCCCGGGCGGAGGCGAGATCGTCAATTATACTCCGGCCCTCTTCCAGGCCTTCGAGACCAAGTGGGGATACGATCTCAGGCCCAACCTTGTTTCCCTTTTCGACCAGGTCGGCGAGTGGAGGAGAGTCCGCCACAACTACTATTCGACCCTTCTCGACCTCTTCATCGAAAACTGGGCCAAGCCCTACTATGTCTATTGCACGGACAATAACCTCGTCTTCACGGGTCATTATTGGGACCATGAATGGCCCACTCCGCGGAACTCCCCCGACAACCTGGCCATGGCCGCGTATGCCCACATGCCGGGGATAGACATCTTGATGAACGACTGGCAGACGGGACCGCACGCCCAGTTCGGCAATGACCGGGCCGTCCGGGAGATCCGCAGCTCTGCCAACCAGCTTGGCCGGCGGCGGACGATGTCCGAGACGTTCGGGGCTGGCGGCTGGGACATGACGTTCTTCGACCAGAAGAGGATCGGCGACTGGGAGTACGCCCTCGGGGTGAATTTCATGAATCAGCACCTGTCCTACGTGACGATCATGGGCGCCCGGAAGCGGGACCATCCGCTCTCCTTCTCCTACCATGAGCCGTGGTGGAGATCGTACCACGTCCTGGCGGATTATTTCGGCCGCCTTTCAGTCGTCATGAGCGCGGGCCAGCAGGTCAACCGGATTCTGGTCATCGAGCCGGCGACCACGGCCTGGATGCACTATTCGCCGTCGGCCGAATCCGCCCGCTTGAAAACCCTCGGGGAGGACTTCCAGAATTTCATCCACCTCCTCGAGGCCCATCACGTCGAATACGACCTCGTGAGCGAGAAGACCCTCGAGGAATTCGGCTCCATCAAGAACCTCAAACTGGCCGTCGGCCGCCGTTCCTACGACCTCGTACTTCTCCCACCGGGTTTCGAAAATATCGACGATTCGACCCTCATCCTCATCCGCGATTACCTCATGCGCGGCGGGAAGATCATCTCCTGGCCCGCGCCTCCGGACTACGTGGACGGGAAGGTGACGAACGACATCAGGACCCTCGCCGCTTCGTACGGGGACAGATGGCTCGACCCCGGTCCTGGCGGCGGGTTCGACAGGGTCGCCGAGTTCAACCCGCCCCATATCGCCTTCAGCGAGCCATCGACCCACTCGGGCCTCTTCCACCAGCGCCGGGAATTCGACGGCGGCCAATTTGTCTTCCTGGCAAATACCAATCCTGCCCAAACGGCTGAGGGGAAAATGAGCCTGGACGGCGGGTCGATCGAGGAATGGGACCTTTCGACCGGAGCGACGAAGGCCTATCCTTTCGCGAGGCGGAAGGGGAAGGTCGAGACGAAGTTTTCCCTGCCTCCCGGCGGAAGCCTCCTTCTTTGTGTTCTAGCAAAAAGGGGCAGGCCGGCCGAGGTAACCCCCGGTTCCTGGGAAGACGTCCCGGCCCAAGGTGAAACCGCCGTCGAGAGGGAATTCCCGAACGTCCTGACGATCGATTACTGCGACCTCACCATCGGAGGGAAGACGGAAAGAGACCTCTATTTTTATGATGCGCAAAAAAGGACATTTCAGTTTCACGGCCTTCCCAGAAATCCGTGGGACAGCGCCGTCCAGTACAAGACGAACATCGTGGACCTGGATAAGTTTCGCCCGGAGTCGGGCTACGAGGCCGTTTTCTGGTTTACGGCCGTCAAGGGGGACGCTCTCGATTTCTCAGGGCTCAGGGCCGTCGTTGAGAGGCCAGGGCTGTTCTCCGTTTCGATCAACGGCCATGACGTCAAGCCGCTTCCCGGTGAATGGTGGCTCGACCGGTCCTTTGGCCTCTACCCGATCGGTCCCTACGTGGTCGCCGGGAAGAACAGGATCTCGGTCAGGGCCCGACCGTTCACCATCCATTCCGAGCTCGAACCGATCTACATCCTGGGGGATTTCCGGCTGACGGCCGCGCCCAAGGGCTTCGAGCTCAGGCCCTCCGCACCGATGAGGGTCGGCCCCTGGACCGGCCAGGGACTTCCCCTGTACGGTGCGTCGGTCCGCTATCGCCGGACCTTCGAGATTCCGGCCGAGGGGGCAAAGGGTCGGGTCGCGGTCCGGCTCGGGGCGTGGCGCGGCGCCGTGGCCGAGGTGTTCGTCGGCGGCAAGGCCGCCGGGACCATCGCCTTTGCGCCCTTCGAGCTCGACGTCAGCGACGCCGTCTCCCCAGGCCCGAACGAGGTCGCCGTCGTCGTCTACGGGACTCTCAAGAACACGCTCGGGCCGTTTCACAACAGCCCGCCTCTCGGAATGGCCTGGCCCCGGTCTTTCCAGCAAGGGGCCAAGGGAGGATATCCGTCCGGGTCAGAATATTCCGTGGTCGACTACGGACTTTTCGAGGATTTCAAGCTGGTCAAGAAAGCCGGGAAGTAGGCCGCGTGGCAGGAAAGGAACGATCAGCCATGACCCGCACGAACGGATTCGACAACGACCTCTACCTCCGGGAACAGGAGAAGGCCATCCTCGAACGGATGGCCCGGTTCGGGAACAAGCTCTATCTCGAATTTGGCGGCAAGCTCCTGTTTGATTTCCACGCCGCTCGAGTCCTGCCGGGATACGACCCCAACGTCAAAATGAAGCTCCTCCGCGACCTCCGCAGCCGGGCGGACATCATCCTCTGCATCTACGCCGGGGACATCGAGCGGAAGAAGGTCAGGGCCGATTTCGGGATTACCTACGACGTCGACGCCATGAAGCTCATCGACGACCTCGGGGACTGGGGGGTCGACATCCGGACGGTGGTCATCACTCGCTTTGACAACCAGCCCTCGGCCAAGGTCTTCAAAAACAAGCTCGAGCGGCAGGGAATCCGGGTCTACACGCACCGCTTTACCAAAGGCTACCCCACCGAGGTGGACGTCATCGTCAGCGACGAGGGCTACGGAGCGAACGACTATATCGAGACCGAGCACCCCCTGGTGATCGTCACCGGCCCCGGGCCCGGCAGCGGCAAGCTCGCGACCTGCCTCTCCCAGCTCTACCATGATTACAGGCGGGGACTTCCTGCTGGGTACGCCAAGTTCGAAACCTTCCCGATTTGGAACCTTCCCCTCAAGCACCCGGTTAACGTGGCCTACGAGGCGGCGACCGCGGACATCGGCGATTTCAACCTCGTCGACCCCTTCCACCTTGAGGCGTACGGGGAGGTCGCCGTCAACTACAACCGGGACGTGGAGGTCTTCCCGGTCCTGAAGAGGATTCTGGAGAAAATCATGGGCACCCATTCGGTGTACAACTCTCCGACGGACATGGGGATGAACGCCGCCGGCTTCGGCATCAAGGACGACGGCGCTGTCCGTGAGGCGGCCAAACAGGAGCTCATCCGCCGCTATTTCCGCTACCTCTGCGAATACATCCTCGGGTTCGTTGAGAAAGAGACCGTCCAGCGGGCCGAGCTCCTGATGAAGGAGCTCGGCGTCGGACCCGAGCACCGGGCGGTCGTCAGGCCCGCCAGGGAGGCGGCCGTCGAGGCCCGGGATAGGGGCAAGGGGAACAAGGGCATCTTTGTCGGGGCGGCCCTGGAGCTTCGCGACGGGTCGATCGTCACCGGCACGAACTCGCCCCTCATGCATGCCTCCTCAGCCCTGATTCTCAACGCCGTCAAGCAGCTGGCCGGCATCCCGGCTAAGATCCACCTCCTCTCCCCGGGAATCATCGGCTCCGTGGCCAACCTCAAGGAGAAAATCTTGGGCGCCCGGACCGTGAGCCTCGACCTGTCGGAAGTCCTCATCTGCCTGAGCATCAACGCGGCGTCCAATCCCATGGCCCAGCTGGCTATCGAAAAACTGAAGGATCTCCATGGCTGCGAAGTCCACATCACCCACATCCCCACCCCGGGCGACGAGGCGGGGCTACGCCGGTTCGGAATCAACTTGACGAGCGACCCCAATTTCTCGACCAAGAGTCTCTTCGTCGGCTGAAAGGAAACGCCGGTGATGACAAATTTCATTTATTATGCCGCCGGCGCGGCGTTCTTTCCGCTTCGGGCCATGAGGCGCTTCCTCGAGGAACCCCTCCCATTGATGACGGCGGCCCGAGCCGTCGGGTTCGTCGCCGTTCTTTATGCCTTGACATCGTTGGTTTTGGCCCTGGCCGGAGCCGTTCCCATGGCGCCCGTCCTCATCGGGATCCGACCCGAAAACTACTATTTCTGGCAGGTGTTTTTCGCCGTGCCCTGCGTCGTCATGGCCTGGGCTTTGGCCGCAGGTGTGATCCATCTCTTCGAAAAACGAGGGGAGGCGAGCTGGCCCTTCCTGAAGGTCGCCCCGCTCGCGGGCATCGCCGTGGCAGCGGCCTTGTTCGTGGCCTGGATTCCCATGGCCTTTGCCACCTTTTTCATGCTCATCGGGATGAGCCAGCGGGAACTTGTCGACCTGCTGTCCCAGCCGGGAGCCTGGCAGGTTTTTGACTTCGTCCTGTACGTCACAGCTGGAGCCGCCGGCGCTGTTCTCCTGTCGCTGGCGGCGGCGCACGGGCATCTTCAGAAAGCCGGCCTTTGGCGTCCCCTCACGGCCGGAGTCTTGGCGGCGGTCGTCCTTGCGGCCACGTTCATGCTGTTTGTTCGCTGATGCAGGTTATCTCCTTGACAGCAGGAAAGGGGGTCTCTGATGCCACATCGAGGACGGGCGGACGCCGTGGTCATCAGGAATTTTGCCATGGCCGACTACGACCGGGTTATGGAGCTCTGGACTCAGGGCCGTCTCCCCCTCAAGCCCCAAGGGAGGGACAGTCGCGTCAACATCGGGAAACAAATGCTCCTGCCTAACCTCCGCTTCCTCGTTGCCGAATTCAAAGGCCGCATTGTCGGGACCGTGTTGGCGACGCACGATGGCCGCAAGGGCTGGATCAACCGCCTGGCCGTGGACGCCTCATGCCGGAAGAACGGAATCGGGCGTCGGCTCATCCTTGAAGCCGAAGAGTGGCTGGAGGCCGCGGGCATGGAGATCCTCGCCTGCTTCATTGAGGCCGACAACCCTGGTTCCATGGCCGTCTTCGAAAAGCTGGGTTACAAGAAACATCCGGAGATCATTTATTTCGCCAAGCGCAAACACCCGGGAGTCTGAGGAGGAGGAAGATGCGCGATAAAATCGAGCTCATCCAGGGCGACATCACGAAGCTCTCGGTCGAGGCCATCGTCAACGCCGCCAATAATTCCCTCCTCGGCGGCGGCGGCGTGGATGGGGCCATCCACCGGGCCGCGGGGCCGCAACTGCTCGAAGAGTGCCGACGCCTGAAGGGCTGCGGAACGGGGCAGGCGAAGATCACCAAGGGATACAAACTCCCCGCCCGGTACGTCATTCACACCGTGGGCCCGGTCTGGCGAGGAGGAGGGATGGGGGAGGAGACGCTTCTTCGGAGCGCTTATCAAAATTCTTTGCGGCTGGCGGCCGAAAACGGCCTGAAGACCATTGCCTTTCCTAACATCAGCACCGGTGTCTACGGGTTCCCGAAAAACAGGGCCGCGGCGATCGCCATCAAGACCACCATGGATTTCTTAAAGGAGCATCCTGAGATCAAAAAAGTCGTCTTTGTGTGCTTCGACCAGGAAAATTTTGAGATCTACGAAAGGGCGTTAGCCGAGAGGGCGCCGGCCTAAGCGAGGACCTGGACGGCGGCGAAATAACGAACGGTCCGCTGCGGGGACAGCCCCTCTTTTCTTGTATCTCGTTTCGAAATACTATAAAATAAGTAGGGATTATTGAACAAAGGAGTCCTGCCATCATGAAACCTAGAGAAGTCGCGCCCGGCGTCCTCGCCGTCGGGGCTCAGGATTTCGACCGGCGTCTTTTTGACGCCCTCATCCCCCTTCCCGACGGGACGAGCTATAACGCCTATCTCGTCCGCGGCCGGGACAAGACTGCGCTCATCGAGGCCGTGGAACCGTCCATGCTGCATGTCCTCGAGTCCCACCTCAAAGACGTCCCCCGCGTTGACTACCTCATCTCCAACCACACCGAGCAGGACCACTCGGGGGGCATCCCCTGGGTCCTCGGGCGCTTCCCCGGGATCGAGCTCTTGGCCTCAGAGCCGGCCAAGACCATGCTCGCCGACCATATCGGCGTCCCCGAAGGCAGGATCCGGACCGTCTCCGATGGGGAACGGGTCGCGCTCGGGGCGAAGACCTTCCGCTTCGTCTATACGCCCTGGGTCCACTGGCCGGAAACGATGTCGACCTACCTCGAGGAAGACCGGATCCTCTTCAGCTGTGACTGGTTCGGCTCCCACATGGCCTCGACGGAACTGTTCGTGGATGACGCCGACTGCGTCCGGGAAGAGGCGAAACGCTATTACGCCGAGATCATGATGCCCTTCCGGAAGATCATCCAGAAGAACCTCGAAAAAATCCGCGACCTCGACATCCGTCTGATCGCGCCGAGTCATGGCCCCGTATACCGCGACCCGCAGTCTATCATCCGGGCCTACCGGGATTGGACGGATGATAAGCCCCATAACAGCGTCGTCCTGCCCTGGGTAAGCATGCACGGCTCGACGGCGATGATGGTCGAAAGGCTCATCAGCGCTCTGACCGAGCGGGGCGTCGCCGTCTTTCCCTTCAACATGGCCGTGACGGACGTCGGCAAGCTGGCCATGAGCCTGGTCGACGCGGCGACCATCATCGTGGCCGCCCCCACGGTCCATGTCGGCCCGCACCCTGCCGTGCTTAATGCCGTCATCCTGGCCAATGCCTTGAGACCCAAGCTCCGGTTTGCCTCGATCGTCGGGTCCTATGGCTGGGCGAGCAAGATGGTGGACGTCATCAAGGGAGCTATGCCCAACCTCAAGGTCGAGTTTCTGGAGCCGGTCATCTCGAAGGGGCTGCCGAAGCCGGCCGACCTGGAGGCCGTCGAGCGGCTGGCCGAGGCCGTGGCCCGCAAGCATCATGAGCTCGGCTTGAACTAGAGGCATGAGAGTCTCCCGGCCAACCTGAAGCGTCAGGAAGAGAAATTTTCCGGCTGAACTCCGTGGTGGCTGCCGGCTCCGTGTGCCTGCGTCAGGACGTTGACGATCTGGGCGCTTCCGGACGGCATGGGGTAGCGGCGAATGGCAGACAGGGACACCCACCGCCTGTCCGGCCCGGGACGCGGTGGGAATCTCTTCAATTCGGCCTTAAAGACGTGGAGAGTGACCCGGAAATTCGTGTAGGCATGGTTCACGGTCGTCAAGAAACGGACGTTCTGGACCTCGGCGCCGACCTCCTCCTGAACCTCGCGACGAAGGGCCTCTTCGCGGCTCTCGCCCCAGTTGATCTTTCCTCCGGGGAATTCCCATAGTCCGGCAAAAAGACCCGCCGGCGGCCGCTTCTGGATGAGGAACCGTCCTCTGTGCTCGATGACGGCAACGACGGCTTTGATCTTTTTCGTTGTTCGCTTCCGGGGGCGGGGGGTGACCTCCTGGTTTCCCTCGCGGGCGGCGCGGCAATAGTCGAGAACCGGGCAGATCAGGCACTGCGGATTTCGGTTCCGGCAGACGAGCGCCCCGAGCTCCATGATGGCCTGGTTGAAAAGCCCCGGGGTCTTATCCGGAAAGACCCCGTGAAGATATTCCCGGAGGACCCTGTCGTTTCGGGCCGAGGCCTCACCTGCGAGTCCGACGACCCTCATGAGAACCCGGCGCGCGTTTGCGTCGATGACCGGCAGCGGCCGGCCAAAGGCGAGGCTCATGACGGCCGCCGTCGTGTAGGGCCCGAAACCCGGCAGCCTCCTCAGCGTTTTTTCGTCGTTGGGGACCCGTCCGCCGTGGCGGCGGACCAGGAGGCGCGCGGCGCGATGGAGGTTCCTGGCCCTTTGGTAATAGCCGAGGCCCTGCCAGGCCCTGAGGATTCTCTGGAGCGGGGCCCTGGCCAGGGCAAAGAGATCCGGGAAAAGACGCATCCACCTCTCGAAATAGGGAACCACCGCCTTCACGGTCGTCTGCTGGAGCATGACCTCGGAAACCCAGATCTTGTACGGGTCCGTGGATGCCCGCCACGGGAGCCGGCGGTGATGGGTCCTGTACCAGGCGATGAGCGGCGGGGCAAAAGCCCGCTCCCGTGTCCCCGCGTCCCGGTTTTTCCGACGGACGCCGGGACGAGTCTTCGTCATCGGAACGTGCGCGACTATTTTTTCTTGCCTGCCGCGTCGTCCGGCTTGGGCGACTCCGCCTTCCAGTCCTTGGCCTCCTTCGGGAAATCCTGGAGAAAGGAGGAATCGACGCGGAAGAGATAATCGAGATTGAGGTTCTTGACGACGACCTGCTTTTTGTCCGGGTCCTCTTTCCCGATGATCAGTCCGGCTTCGGCCACCTTGTCGTCGGCCCCCTTGGTCCAAACCCGGACTTCAGCGACGGGCTTGTCGAGACCGTATTCGGCCAAGCTCTTGGGATTGTCGATGAAGGCCGCGGCCTCAAGCCCTTCGATCTTGCGGATGAAGTCCTCGATCTTCGTTCCGTCTGCGGCGTCTTTGGCTGGCGTCTGGAGAAGCCACTTGTCCTCGTCCTTGATTTTCTCCTTGGC
>Ga0153916_10004878_pt1 | contig 10181 bp, 5 predicted proteins | sample Opewatmetagenome_FD_109642 | JGI IMG/M metagenome (GOLD analysis project Ga0153916, IMG submission 109642) | Freshwater wetland microbial communities from Ohio, USA - Open water 3 Core 3 Depth 4 metaG | ecosystem: Environmental > Aquatic > Freshwater > Wetlands | place: USA: Ohio, Lake Erie, Old...
GGCGCTGATGGGCAGCGTGGCGCTCACCTGGGGGGTAAACTGGTAGGTGGGCAGTCCGTCCAGCGGGGCAATTTTCTCCACCACGCTGGGTCTATACAGGGTGCCGCCGTTGCCCACCGCCGCCACAAACGCTGCCACCTGGAGAGGGGTAACCAGTGTATCACCCTGGCCAATGGCCAGGTTGGTGGCATCCAAAGGGCTTCCAGGGTCAGGGATATTCCCAGCTTCTTCAGGCAGCTCAAACCCTGTCAGTTTGCCCAACCCAAAGGCGCGCGCCATATCCGATACGCCGGTCGTCAGGCCGCGGTTATATAAATCCAGGCCAATATGCCAGAAGTATGGGTTGCAAGAACGCATCAGGCCTTGCTGCAGGGTAAGGATACCGCTGGCCTGGGTTTTGCCATCTTCCAGGTAGTGGTCGTAAGTCCAATCATTCAGCGTAACCCCATTCAGCTCGGTGAAGAAGTATTCACAGGTATATTCGGTCTGCGCGGTATAAAACCCACTTTCCAGCGCCTCCGCCATCGTTATGATCTTGAACACCGAACCCAACGGATACTGCCCCTGGGTAGCCCGGTTTAACAACGGCAGCCTTTCCTGGTCAAACAGATCGGCAATCTGTGCGCTGGAATTATAATTCTGCGGCTCAAATAAGTTGGGGTTGAACCCGGGCGAGGAAGCCATAGCCAATACCCGCCCGGTATCGCGCTCCAGCACCACAATAGCCCCACGGAATTTGCTCAACGCAGCCTGTACGCCGCTCTGCAGATTCTTGTCCAGCGTGGTATATATGGACTCCGCCGGAGCTGAGGTAGATTCCGCCAGGCGGGTGATGATGGCCCCATCCGGAGCTACCAGATACAACACGCCGCCGCGTTTGCCGCTCAAGTATTGTTCGCCCCAGGCTTCCAGGCCTTTCTGGCCCACCCGGTCGCTATATACGTTATAACCCAGGCGCTTGTATTGCTCCACCTCTTCCGCCTGGATGGCGCTGACATAACCCACTACATGCGGGGCAATCCCGCCATCAAAGTAATACCGCCCGCGGAATGGCTGGCAGATCACGCCGCTGCGGCTGCAAATATTAATATTAAATTTATTCAGCTCTTCTGCTGAGACATCACCTACAGGCAGATACCAGCCATTAGGCCGGTACGCATCCAGTTGGGGCCGCAGCGTCTCGGGCCGAACCCCGGTGAGGCGGTACAGCTCACTCAACAAAGAGTTGGCGTACTCTTCATCCACCAGGCCGGTATCCAGTCCAATAGCCACCGCATCGGATTGGGCTACCAGGGCGCTGCCTGACCGGTCATAGATATTGGCGCGCGCCGGCGAGTGGTACTCCATGCGCAGGTAATTACCGTTGTGCAGCTCTGGCATCAACAACGCTTCATCCCATTGCACGCGCCAGGCCCCGTTTTCCAGGCTCAGGTTCATCTGGGTATCCCGCTGCAAATCGCCCACCAGCACACTGTGCAGAACAACCCGGTAACCCACCTGGGCGCTGCGCGGGTTGGTCAGCGAGGAGAGGATTTCATAATCCCAACTGCTTAAGGCCGCTTCAGCCTCCACATCGCGATAGTACTTTTCAAATTCTTCCTGGGTGATGGCATCCTGGCTGATGGGAGTCAGCAGGCCATACATGGCAGCATATTCCTCCTGCTTCCAGGCATCCAGATAAGCCTGGGCCGTCCCCTGCACATCTGGCGCCCGGGTAGTTTGCACACTGGGCTCAGCCAGCGAAGCCGTGGGCACGGCGGTTGAGGCAGGGGTGACTGACCTGGTTACCGGAGTGCAGCTCGACAGGAGCATGCCAGCCAGGAAAAATAAACTCACAATTTTTTGCATCATCAAAAGTCTCCAATGCGCCAACCAGCCTGTGCTGACCAGGCGGTGGGCAGCCCCCTGCTTAGACGCCAGCCGCGCTGGCGTGGTTCCAAATCTGCGGGTAAACGTCACAGGCATAATCCAGGGACGCCTGGCAAGCCTGAGGTAAATCACTGCGGCACGCCGCGCCAGCCTGGACGAGCATGCGACCCAGGTGGCATAACGGCAGGCCCATCACACTGGCAAAACAACCGCTCAACGCCAGCACCGGCTTGAAGGCCCGGTTTTGGATGGCATACGCCCCAGCCTTATCCAGCGGGTCGCCGCTGGCTACATAAGCTTCGATCTCTTCATCACTATACCAGCGCATGGGCACATGGGTGGTACACACATCAGCTAAAAGCAGCTGGTCACGCATGCGCAGCAACACCACCGCAGAATATACCTGGTGCGTATGCCCGCGCAACCTGCGCAGCATGGCTGTGGCTTCAAGGGCGTCAGCGGGTTTTCCCATGATCTGTTCCCCATCTACCACGGTAGTATCCGCTGCGATGATGATTTCATCCACCCCTGCCAGGTGCGCCACAGCCTGGGCTTTGCTCAGCGCTATGCGCTTTACATACTCAACCGGCGCTTCTCCCGCCAGGATGTCTTCATCCACCTGCGCAGCTCGCACATTGAAGGACCAGCCGCCCAGGGTCAGCAGCTGGCGCCGCCGGGGAGAGTTGGATGCCAGTATCAGCCTTGTCAATCATACTCCTTAGTGCCATTTTACGGGGGAGCCGCCTCCGCGTTTGCGATTCTAACATATCCCCGGCAATTCCCAATGCATGGAAAAGTGCGTATAATCGCCTGAGACTTAGTATCTATCCTGAGATTAAGGGAAAGGCTATACTTGGGTGTGATGCGGTAAAGCCGCATCACACCCAAGTATAGCAATCCTCTAATTAACGGATATGTTCAATGGAGGTAATGCATGCAGATGCTTAAAGAGCGCATCTTGAAGGATGGCAGAAATCTGGGCAATGGCATCCTTAAGGTAGACGGATTTATTAACCATCAGGTTGACCCTGAATTGATGGATGCCTGCGGTGTGGAATTTTCACGGCGCTTTGCCCACGTACAGGCTACCAAAATTCTCACCGCTGAAATTTCCGGCATCGCCCCAGCGATCACCACAGGCAAACACATGGGGCTATCCGTGGTTTACGCCCGCAAGCAGAAACCCATCACCATGCCCGACCAGGTCTTCCTGACGCTCAGCCCATCGCATACCAAAGGGCGCATGGTGGAGCTGATCATCTCTCCAGAATACCTGGCGGGCGGAGAGCGCGTGCTGATCATCGATGACTTCCTGGCTACCGGAGCCACCATCCTGGGGCTGGTGCGCCTGGCGCAAACCGCCGGGGCAACCATCGTGGGCATCGGCGCGCTGATTGAGAAATCCTTTGAAGGCGGGCGTAAATTACTGGCGCACCTGGATGTGCCCATAGAGTCGCTGGCATGCATAGATTCCATGGAAGGCGACCGCATCATCTTTGGGGATTGTGAATGATCGACTCCGTTGCCGTGCTGGATTTTGGTTCCCAGTATGCCCAGCTTATTGCCAGGAAGGTGCGCGAGGCGCAGGTTTATTGCGAGTTGTACCCCTGGAACACCCCGGCTGAGACGGTGCTGGCCTTGCAGCCCAAAGGCTTCATCCTCTCCGGCGGGCCGGCTTCGGTGTATGAACCCGGCGCGCCGCAGGTTCCAGGCTACGTGCTGCAAAGCGGCCTGCCCGTGCTGGGCATCTGCTACGGCATGCAAGCCCTCACCCTGGCATTAAATGGGCAGGTCGCCCCATCCAAGGAGCGTGAATACGGCCCGGCGCAGCTGGAGACCATCCTTGAGAATCCCCTGATCCCAAACGGTGCGCAACGCGTGTGGATGTCGCACGGCGACCGCATCGAGTCCGCGCCACCCGGTTTTGTCACCCTGGCGCGCAGCCAGAACTCCCCTGTGGCTGCTATGGGCGATCTGCAGCGGAGATATTTTGGGGTGCAGTTCCACCCTGAGGTGCATCACACACCGGGGGGCAAAGAAGTATTGCGCCGCTTTGTGGTGGATATCTGCCAGGCCTGCCCCGAATGGACGCCTGCATCCATCATCACCAGCAGCATAGAGCGCATCCGCCAGCAGGTTGGCGCGCAGCGTGTGCTTTCTGCCGTCAGCGGCGGTGTAGACTCCAGCGTAGCCACCGCCCTGGTGCAGCGTGCCATTGGCGACCAGCTGGTGGCAATCTTTGTGGATCATGGCCTGCTGCGCCAGGGGGAAGCCGCACAGGTGGTGCAGGTCTTCCAGGAGACTCTGGGGGTAGAGCTGGTGGCAGTGGATGCTGTGCAAGATTTTATGGACGCCCTGCACGAGGTCACCGACCCGGAACAGAAACGCAAGATCATCGGCGAACGCTTCATCCGCACATTTGAAACCCAGGCCCGCCAGTTGGGCCTGCCCCCTTTCCTGGTGCAGGGTACCATTTATCCCGACGTGGTCGAATCCAGCGCGCCAGACCGCGCCCAGGCTGCGCGTATCAAGACTCACCACAATGTTGGCGGCCTGCCTGAAGACATGCACTTTGAGCTGGTGGAGCCGCTGCGGTATTTATTCAAAGATGAGGTGCGCGCGGTGGGCGCAGCGCTGGGCCTGCCCCACAGCCTGGTCTGGCGTCAGCCCTTCCCGGGGCCCGGCCTGGCCGTGCGCTGCCTGGGCGCGGTGACCCTGGAGCGCCTGGAACGTCTGCGCGCGGCGGATGCCATCCTGACCTCAGAGCTGGAGGCAGCCGGTTTGCTGCGCATGGACCAGTCTGGCGACCAGATTTCAGGTACATCCCAGGCTTTTGCTGTGCTGCTCCCGGTGCGCTCTGTAGGTGTGATGGGCGATAACCGTACTTACCAGGAGGCGGTAGCCCTACGCGCCGTTACCACCGAGGACTTTATGACCGCTGACTGGGCGCGCCTGCCCGCCGACCTGCTGGCACGCATCGCTAACCGTATCGTTAATGAAGTTAAAGGCGTGAACCGGGTGGTCTATGATATCACCAGCAAACCGCCAGCGACGATTGAATGGGAGTAATATGTTAACGTCAATTCGGGTTAGCGGAAAAAGCGGTTCTTTTGGGGTTGTTTTGGGCGGCTTCGCCGCCCAAAACAACCCCAAAAACCTTTATCCCGCACTGACGTTATGTTAAAATTCGTCTATGCCTGCCCATTGGCGTAAGGGTCTGGCGTTTATTCTTAGCCTGGTGCTGTGGGGTGGGCTGCAGAGCCGGGTAGACCTGCGCGCCCGGGCGGATGCCTCCGCCCAGGACAATCCGCCGCCCACAAGCCAGATGCGTTTGTATCCACTGGATCTCAGCGCTTTCCCTCAGGTGAGCGCCTACCTGGATGTATTCGACGCGAGCGGGAATTTCATCCATCAGCTGCAAGCGCAAGAAGTGCAGGTGATGGAAAACAACCAGGCTTTGGCTGTGGGTGAGCTGCAGGAGCTGCAGCCCGGGGTGCAGTTTGCCCTGGTGGTCGCCTACGGCCCGGCCCTGGGTATCCGGGATGGCCTTGGGCGCTCGCGCTACGATTACCTGCTGGAAAATATCCAGGGCTGGGAATGGTTCGAAGATGAGGATAACCCGGATGACCTGAGCCTGGTATTGGAGGGTGGGCCGCAGGCCGTTCACCTGGGCAGGCCAGCCGATCTGCTGCAGCCTTTGCTGGCATATACCGTCGATCCTCGCCAGGCCACACCCGGGCTGCAGGCGCTCAGCCGCGCCATTTCGGTGGTAATGGATGCGCCAGAACGGCCTGGGATGGACCGGGCGGTGCTGTTCGTCACACCCCCGCAAAGCGCAGAGGCAATCGTAGGCCTGCAAAGCCTGGCTGCCCAGGCTATCCAGGCCGGCATCCGGATTTTCGTCTGGCTGGTGGCTGCCCCGGAGGAAGTGGACCTTCCCGCCAATGTGCAGCTGCGGAACCTGGCAGTGCAAACTGGAGGATCGTTTTTCCATTACACTGGCGTGGAGGCCGTACCCCAGATTGAATCTTACCTGGCTCCCCTGCGGCCTATATACCAGCTCACTTATACCTCTCAGATCACCGCAAGCGGGGTCTACAGCGTAACCGCCAGCGTGCAGCGCGGCGAGCAGCAGATCGCTTCCGCGCCGCAATCCCTGGACATTTCGCTACAGCCGCCCAATGTGATCTTCGTCGGTCTGCCGGCGCGCCTCCAACGCCAGGAGCCCACGCCACCAGCAGAAACGGCTGGCACGGCGACTGTAAGCGAGCCGGTTGGCCTGCAGCCCGCGCAGCAGCAGCTGGAAGTGCTGGTTGAATTTCCCGATGGCCACCCCAGGCCAGTCAGCGCTTCTGCATTACTGGTGGACGGAACAGTGATTGCCCGTAACCAGACAGAGCCATTCCAATCATTTACGTGGGATTTGAGCCAGTACAATGACAGCGCCTCTCACCAGGTACAGGCCGTCATTACGGATACTCTGGGCCTGCGTGGCAGCAGCATGGAAATGCCGGTCGAGATTGTGGTTAGCGGCGGGTCCAGCAGGCTGGTGGATCTGCTGCCTGAGCGCGGCATATGGTTTCTAGGTGTGTTTCTGATCCTGGCAGCCGGCGCGGTCGTTCTGGTGCTGGTCATCAGCGGCCGCTTGCGCCCGTACCACTTCAGTCGTGCACTGCAAAACACTCGGCCAAGCGCTACACTCCCCCATGCAGCCAGGCAAAAAAAGGACAGCTTTGCTGGCAGCAAAGCTTCCGCCAAGGTTTCCCCGGCCTCACCCACAACCGAGGCAACGTTGCCTTCCCGTGCAGGCTGGATTACACGCTTCTCGCGTGCTTCGCAGCGTCCCAAAAAAGCCGAAGCTTACCTGATGCCGATCAGCGAGTCCGATGCTTCCCACCATGAAGCGCCAATAGCCATCACCGCGGATGAAATTATCTTCGGCAGCGACCCACTCAAGAGCACCTGGACAATCCACAATCCGGCGCTTGACCCCATCCACGCCCGGCTGCGCCACGAAGCCAATGCCTATCGCCTGTACGACGAGGGTTCTACCGCCGGTACATGGCTGAATTATCAACCCGTGCCTCCCCAGGGCGCCATTTTACGACATGGGGATTTGGTGCACCTTGGGCTGATAGGGTTCCGCTTTACCAGCCGCAATCCCAAGGATATGCGTAAGCCGATTATAATAGACCTGGAGAAACCCCAGTGACACCGACTCCACGCGCCCACTTGTTTGTCGCTGCCAACACCCACCCCGGGATGAAAGGCAAGAACAACGAAGATCGCTATGCCGTATCTACGCACCGTTTTGGCCCGCGGAAAAACATCCCCTCCTTGCTGGCGATCGTGTGTGATGGCATTGGTGGGCACCGGGCCGGCGAAGTGGCTGCAGAGATAGCCGTTGAAACCATCAGCCAGCTGGTGTCTAAATCTGATGGCAGCCAACCATTGGAAACGCTCAGTCAGGCCGTCAAAAACGCCAGCGACGCTGTTTTAGTTCAGGCTGAAGCCAACACTGAGCGCAAAGGCATGGGGGCCACGTGCGTGTGTGCCTGGGTGATTGGCAGCCGCCTGTTCACAGCCTACGTAGGGGATTCACGCATGTATCTGGTGCGCGCAGACCAGATCCAGCAGCTTACCACCGACCATACCTGGGTGCAGGAGGCCATAGAATACGGCGCACTTACCCCGGAACAGGCGCGCAGCCATCCCAATGCCCATGTCATCCGGCGTTACCTGGGATCTAAAACTAATCCCGAAGCCGATTTCCGTCTGCGGCTGCACCCGGAAGACACAGATGAACAGGCCCTGGCTAACCAGGGGATGCTTTTACAGCCAGGGGATTTTTTAATTTTATGCAGCGACGGCCTGACCGACCTGGTAGATAAAGCCGAGATCCTGGCGGCGCTTAAATCTCAAAGCCGTGAGGCTGCCCTGCAAAACCTGACCAACCTGGCCAACGAGCGCGGCGGACACGATAACATTACTATGGTGGTTTTAGAAGCCCCGGCCACTTTGGATCAAAAAAACCTGCCAGCCGCCCAACCCGCAGTAAGCGCACAAACCCTGCGCAAACTGGCATTACCCTGCCTGATAATTGCACTTATACTCGGTCTATTGGGGGCAGCCGGCGCTGGCCTGTTCCTGTACTTTGAACGCGCCACCCCTACCGTCACGCCTACACTTTCCATCACCGTCAGACCCACTACCCTGCCAATCCTCCAGGATACACAAACTCCCGCAGCAACAACCCGACCTGCGCCTTTGGAAGCAACTCCCACGCCTACCGGCATGGCCGCCCAGCAAGCCAACACTCCGGAAGCCACCTACACACCCTGGCCTACCAACACCTTGCCTCCTGCCACGCCGACCGCCACTGAAACGGCCACACCTTCACCAACGCCCACTCTCCCTCCGGAGAGTTGAACTTCAATAGAAGTAGAAGTTACGCAGTTGGTGGAGGGTTGGGGGTGTCCGAAAAGCAGGTATTCCCTCCTTGCGATTCCAATATGTAGGGACTGTCTTAAAAGAACAAAATCTCCGTTTTTCACCGCCACAGATAGGGGCGAATCTCGACTCGTTCCCTATCTGTGGGTGCTTCTGAACTGTTTTTTAGTCTTTTTGGACGGCGCCTCAAAAAAGCTGTTCTTTACTTTAGGATTGTTTTAAGGAAGCGCAGCGTAATACACCCGGTTGCCAATCGCCAGGAAAGCCATCCGGCTGGTACTGATCACGAAGGCAGTCGCCGGGCTGGTGGATAGTGTTTTGCTGGGTTGATACTGGCGCTGAAATGCCAGACGCAGGCTGAAGTGATATAAGGATTGGGATTCGGGGTCCAATAGATATAAAGACGGGTCGGGCGGAGGCGCAAACTGGATCTGGCTGAATAACGCATCCGGTATCACCGGCCCTCCGCTGCGCCCGGGGCGCAAATCCACAAAGTTAAGCGGGTCTTCACAACGCGTGAGAGTTTCCGAACCGACTAACTCGTATGTGCAAAAGGCCAGATGCCCATCGGCATGCAGCATGTACAGGTCATCGTTGTTAACCATCATATCCACAACATCCTGCACCGCTGGCACTTCCTCGCCAAAAAACAGGCGCGGCGGGTTGGCTGTTTCCAGCCCGCGGTAGATCCATACTGCGTTCAATCCGGGGTCTAACAGATAGAGATCGCCCAGGTTCACATCCATGGCCCGGATTTCAGAGAAATTAACCCCCGGCGGGGTAATCGGCTGGAGTAAAGGCGGTTCGCCAGGGATGCATAAAATGGATGTCCCACTGGCATCGATGCCGATGAGCGTAGCGCCATTTTCGTCGCCGCGCGGCTGCGCGGCGATATCCATCAGCGGGCCCACCACAGCCGCGCCGCCGGCGACAGGCCCGCAGGCAAACTGTGGGTCGATCTGGTAACCGCCGCCGGTCAATACCGCCCGGATCACATTGCCCTGCGTGCCATTGAGCATATACAGGTCTCCGCCGACCGTGACCAGTTTGGTGATATTGACGGATTTATCCAGGTTGCCAATCAGCGCGGACTGATAATCAAGGCGCTCGATTCCATCCAGCGTATCCAAAGAAGCGCTCGCCACTTCCCGCAGCGCCTGTGACTCTGCCGTCAGGCGGTAGAACTCGGCTTTGTTCAGCATTTCGAGCGTTGTTTGCCAGGCCAGGCGCTGTTCAACGGGATCGGTTTTCGCCGCTGCCTGGGCTGAAGCCTGGGCAGCCTGGTCGTAATACTGCTGGTATTGGGATGCCTGGCCGCGCTCCAAATAAACCATGCCTCCCACCACGCTGACCAGGATGGGCACGGCAATGGCGATAAACAGCAGGGTCTTGGGCGAGATGTTGAGCATGTTCTCATCCGGCAGCACGCGCTGTAAAAATAGCAACACCGCCCTGCCAACCTGGCGCAGCGCATTCGACACCGCCTGTAAGAAAGCGGCCAGGGCCTTAAGCCCGGCGGCAGCAACCTTTTTTATGCCGCTCTGGCCGGATGGGCGCTTGCGGGGCGCCGGTACAGCCTGTTCTCGGGCGGGGCGGCGCCCGGCAGTGGCTTGAGGTTGGCGTAATCCCTGCGCCGCCGGCTGGTTTATAGCCGCTGGCTGATCTTTAATCACCGGTTTAGCTTGCAACTGTGCGGGTCCGGCCGCCACCAGCACCGGCTGGTCTTGAGCCGCCTGATCTACAGGCGCCACCTGTTGTGTAGCCGCCTGATTTGTAGGCGCCGCCTGCTCTACAGGCGCCGCCTGATCTGTAAGCGCCGTCTGTTGTGCAGGCGCCGGTACCCCATCCGGCTCTGGTCCCAC
>Ga0153916_10004879_pt1 | contig 10180 bp, 9 predicted proteins | sample Opewatmetagenome_FD_109642 | JGI IMG/M metagenome (GOLD analysis project Ga0153916, IMG submission 109642) | Freshwater wetland microbial communities from Ohio, USA - Open water 3 Core 3 Depth 4 metaG | ecosystem: Environmental > Aquatic > Freshwater > Wetlands | place: USA: Ohio, Lake Erie, Old...
GGCCGGGTTTTGCGTCGGGTTCGCTAGCAGGAGGATTGTACCATAGACAAATGGTCCCAGAATTGCCGCAAACTTGCCGCTAAGAGCGTAGAAGCCGAACATCTCGGATTTCTTCTCTTCAGGAATGAACTGGCCATACATACTCCTAGCAGTGCTCTGGGATGATCCCATACCAACTCCAGCGATCATTCCGACTGTCCACCAGACGAGTGCTCCCCAAGCTACAAAGAAGTAGGCGACAAGCAGAGCAATCACCCAAATGAATAGAGATATGATCAGGGTTTTCTTGGTTCCGATTTTGTCCGCAACATATCCGAAAGCAAATGCACCCGGAATGGCTGCGAATTGCGTGACTGCAAAGAAGACTAGAGTCATCGTAGTACTGAATTGGTAAACTGCAACCCCGAAAATTGCTGCATAGTAGATTACGGTCGTTATTGCATCACTAAAGAGGAAATAGGCCAAGAGGAAGAGAGGTAGTCCGCGATATTTGCGAATATTCTTGAGCGTGTTCCGGACTCTCCTATAACCCAAGACAGCCAGAGATTGCCCTTCTTCGCCTGGGAACTTCCTCGGCGGTCTGTTCTTCAATGCCCAGATACTTGGGACTCCGAAAATCAAGAAGAAGATTGCACTAAAGAAGAATGCATAGGTGTATGGCCAATCCACTAGAATCGTGATGAGGGCGATGACAATTGTTGCCAAGGCTCCAACATATCCAGCTGCATATCCGTAGCCGCCTATTCGTCCAATATTCTCCTCCGTACTTATCTCCGGAAGCCAGGCGTCGTAGAATGGAAGCGCACCCTGGAAGCCAACATTCGCAATGATGAAAATAATCCAAGCCCAAACCCAAACGTCAAGACCCAGAATCGGCGGAAAACTGAAGGGAGACAACTCAGGTCTTGGAACAGGAATTTGCGATTGACGGATGCCAGGCAGAAATATCATGAATGCGGTGAATGCAATGCAGACTGATGAATAGAACATTACGAACTTCTTTTTGGTTCCGCCATAATCTGCAATTGCACCAAGAATCGGTGCTGTCAAAGCAACTATCAACATGGTGATACTACCAGAATAGCCCCACATAGCACCACCAAGTGTTTCGTTCCAGACTAGGTACCCAAAGTATATCGGAAACAGAGCAGTCACAATAAGAACAGTGAAACTTGCATTGGCAAAATCATAGAGATACCAAGCCATACGTTCCTTTCGATCTGTCGGGACAACATCGATTGCTGTTTTTTCTGTCAAATTCTCCATTGCTCCTTCAAGAGAAAGATAGCATGTGACTGAATTATCCTCTATATAGTGGCTCGGTAAGTTGCTCTTCTGGCAGATGATAGTACTTCATGGGTAAAGGATAAGAGGTGCGATATGAAATCAGGCAATGAATCAAAAGCAGAAATCATATGTGAACGAGTATGAACGAGAAGGAACTCCAAGATTTTTGTAGAGATTGGCTGGCAGCATGGACAGGGAATAACCCCGATGCGTTATTGGAATTCTACCACAAGAACGCCATGTATTCAGACCCAGCTCATAGAAAAGGGCTCAAAGGCCATGAAGAGATTCGAAGATACTTCGTCAAGCTTCTTGATTTCTACCGGGAATGGAAATGGGAACCAATTGAGATCTTCCCAATCAAGACAGGTGCTATTGTCAAATGGAAAAACAGCATTCCGACAGGAACTGAAGTAATTCACGAAACAGGTCTCGACATAGTGGAAATCGAAGAAAGGAAGATAGTCCGAAATGAGGTCTACTTCGATAGATCACGGCTCCTGGCAGCAGTTGAGAAAAGACGCCGGGACCAGCGACTAATCGATCTCTAGATAGTGCTCTCTATCCAATTCCTTATCGCGGAATTGACTTTCAATGGTTGTTCGAGCATTACCATATGCCCAGCAGATTTGATGGTCCGAAGCTTCGAATTCTTGATTCTCCCGTGAAGATAGTTTGAAAACTTGAGAGGAGTCATCACATCATCATTCCCGACGATGATGAGTGTGGGAATCATGATCTCTGAAACGCGATCCATGATGTCGAAGTGATCGCATAGTTCGAAATCCCTACGAATGATGTGTTTCGGGCATTTCCGCGCTTCCTGTTGTGACGATTCGATCAGTTCCTTTGTTGCGCTCTGATGGAACATGAAATCGCCCAAGGCCTCAATATAGCCTTCAAAATTAGTATCTAGTAATTCAAAGACCACTGGACTCACTTTCAGACGAGCTCCAGTCCCAACCAGTATGATTCCACTTAACTTCTCAGGGTGTCGGAGAGCATAGAGTTGTGTGAGAGCACCGCCCATGGAATGTCCGCCCAGGATGGGAGTGTGAAACATTGATACTACTTGGTCAATGTCACCAAGATAAGAGTCTGCAACGGCACTGTTGTCTTTGTCTTGAGATCTTCCATGGCCATTGAGTTCAAGGGCGACGACATGACAATGCCTAGACAACCCTCCGAGCTGCAGAGTCCATGTTGCAGCAGAGGCCCCCGCGCCGTGAACCAGAATGACAGTGGGCTCTTTCTCTCTGCCAGCTTCTTCCCAGTATAGTGACATGGCAGTTCCTCGACATGCGAGAATAAAGCCTTTCTGAGAATCAGAGCATTCATATCCTAATACATAGCGATGTAATGAGGAAACCACGAAGTAACAACGAGTGGGTATCTTTAAAACGACACCAGTTGGCGATGGCAGTCCTTGATGAAGATTCACAATAGGAACGCATTCATACTCTGCCTTGTTGGCGGAGTCCTGCTCTTCGCGTCCGGGGCCAGTGGCGTAATCGGTCTTATCGATGAACTTGCAGAGGCCCTTCGCGAGATTCTAGAGTTTTCCCTGGTTCTGACACTTGAGAATATTATGGCAGGGCTTGCGTCGATCACCATCATATCAGGAGTCGTTGTCATCGTAGGTGGAGTGATACTAACGACCTCCGAGGTAAGAGCTGGTAGGATAATTGTCAACTTGGCAATTGCAGTGGGTATCATCGGTCTTCTGATGATACTTGTTCAGAGTGTTATGACCGGAACACTATCGATGGATATGACAATGCAGCTCCAGCAATCTTTTGGTTGGGTTGGGGCAATCCTTGCTTTTGTGGCCCGGATAATCGCTGAACAGAAGCCCTTGATGGATGCGAAATAGTAAGCTTCTGAATTAGATGTCAAAGATTGACACTGAAGTCTCAAGACTTTTTGCAGCTTGCACACACTCCCGAAGAATCCCTTGCTTGTCTGCATCCATTGGTGCAAAAACAGAAACAAACCAGACTCCCTTTCCTGTACCACAAATGAGACTTACTGCTCCATCGGGATTGATTGCCACGAAACCTTGATTCGTCGTCAAAGCTGTGACAAAGGAAATTCCCTTCAACATGAACTGCTGAAACTGGCCATTCCAGGATTGGATGATCGTACCAATCTCACCACTGATGTTCATATTATCACTTGCATATGCCACCCGACCTTCGTAGGTGAAGACACTGAAGCCAATTATCTCGGTGTAGTTTGCCATTGCTATGTCAATCGTACGCTTTACACGCATGACCATCGTAGAATCGGTACAAAATGTCAGCAATCGTTGAAATAGGTTTCTTGAATATGTCGGATATCAAGCGAGAGAATGGCTTCAGATGGTTGAGCTGGCGACCATCATAGCCTTTGTGAGGAGGAAAGTACGTTGATGCAACTCGTCACTGCTGACAGTTGCGACGAACCTGTCATTCTTCAACGCAAAACCATGTCGTAGCGCGACTTCTCTCAGGCCGTTTCCTTCCAGTGGGCTTGTGACCAATCTGTAGCTGAACCACTCATCTGTCCCTCTATTTCTGGTTCTGCAACTTACCTCGAATTGCATTCCATTTTCAAGTGTAACATTGAATCGTTTGCCTATTACCTGCTCAATTGTCACTTTGGGTCCAAGAATTCCCTCCAGCACCCCGAGTGTGAATATAGCGGCAGGACCGGGGAGAAATGCCCAGGACCAGAATCGAAAGACAAGAGCCATAAGAAGTATGGAAATGGTGAATCCAATTGTATTAAAAGAAACAGCAGCCTGAAAGCCCTGCGTCGACCCGCCTACAGAACCATCTGGAACATCGGTTCCTCTGAGAGCGAGATTGTAAAACACGTAACACGTGGTAGTGAAGACAATCAGCATGGCAGACAGGGCTATACGTAAGCGGTCCTTGTACAAGGCCCTTGCCTGCTTCAGAAGATCGTCTTCCATATTCATTCTTCCTCCAGAGCTTTCAAGTAGAGATTACGGGATTGCTCGCCATGTATCCTGCAGAGACTCACGAGGACAGATAGAAGCGGATGCTCATTGTTGATGCGTATGGCATAGAGCTTTGGCGTGAGCTGGTCTATCTGTATCATCTCGAGCTCCGTGAGGTGCGCGATAACGCCCCTGTATAGACTTCTTGACTTGCCACTGTACCCAATCAGACGACTGAGTTGGACACCGCTCACACTTCTCGGGTAGATATGAGCCAATGCGTTGAGAATTGACCTTCTCGTGTCGTTCAGGGACGACATCAGTTGGATTAGCTCATACACTGAAGCTGATTCGGTGTTGTTCTCCACTTCTTCTCCGACCCTACTATTACTTGCTTGTGTTCAATTGAACACATTATTGAGCACCGCTTTTCAGTTTATAGAAAAGGCTGTTCTTCGCTTCTCATCGAGGTATTTCTCTTTTCCTGATAGTGTAAGGAAAACGATCTGTAAACAGAGGAACATCTGCCAAAGTGTTAATAGCATTCAATCATGGAATAGGATAGAATCCTTTAATCGCAGGAGGTTTAATACAATTTCATCGTTTTCAAGTAAGTATTTCGGATGGCTCATTGCACTAGCCATTGTCCTCCTCGGCGGTTGGTTCTTGCTGCCAGAAGGCTACAACACATTGATTGCAGTTTTCGCGCCTCAGTTTGGTAACTACATGAGGCCGACGATGGTCATGGTCAATTTGATGCTCGTCAATCCTTTGAACAACATCACCATGGTCCTTGTCTGGGCAGGAGCTGGCTTTGTCGGAGGAATGATGGCCGGAACCAAGAAGGGCGCCTTTGTTGTGGGGCTCGTGACTTGGCTCTCTTGCTTTGGTTTGATTGTACTCTGTGGATACCTACTCCTTCAGGGAGGTTTTGCACTCGGAGAGATCGTAGTTCCACCTGGTGAATCAATTGCCTATATTCTATCAATTCCCCTAATCTCGGGAGCCCTTGAGCAGATTTTACCATTAATCTCCGGTCTTGGCGGAGGTTTGGATATCATGGTACTATTGACACCGTTGATAATCTGGTTCTTGACTCCCGTCATTATTGTCATCATTGCTGCGATTCTAGGGGCAGTAGTGAGGAAAAAGGAGGCACTCTAAGATGAGACCTAATCACAAGCACGCAATAATTGCGATGATTGCCATAAGCTTCTTGCTTGCCGCACCAAATGTGGCTGCAGCCGATTCAGCCGGAGCTGCACTATCTCAGGAATTCGATGAGGACTTCTTCACTGGCCTTCTTGAAAACGGCGCTGAATTGGTCTTCGCAGCTATCGGGCCACAGGGCGAACCTGCAGTGATCTATGCACAGCTGGGTATTCCGTCAGATGCGTTAGGCCTGACCGAACCTATGTACGCAGACTGTATGGTGATGGCGCTAGTTGCTACGCAGGGTGAGCTTCTGGATTACATAATCGACTTCATAGGTTCAGATCTTCTCAATATCACCGGTGGCACTGGAGAGTTCTCTGCAACTCAGTTCGGAGAGGGTGGTCTCGATGTGAATTCATTGCTTGCCATGCTCGGAACTGATTTCAGCCTTCTCGTCAATATCTTTGCGAATGCAGAGGCAGCAGCTGCTCAGACGAATATGGCAGCCATAAAGGCTCATCTCAATCTTGCCTTCGGGTTCGTGTTCTCAGACCTACTCAATCTGAGGATTGATGAGAGCTTCTTCCCGCCAGAAATGAATGTCACATTCCCCTTCGAGAGCATTGATGTATTCATCTCTCAAGTCAGCAATACGTTTGGAGAAGCTGTCAGCAGCGTGTTTAGCGTGATGGACGACTCAGGTTTTCTGAGCTCTATTAATGAAACGATCTTCTCTGAGGCTCGAGCCTCAGGGGCCGGGCTTGTGGCCATACCTGACCTCGGTGCGTTGGCAGACCTCTTTGGTGGCTTTACGAACAGTACGCCTTCAGCGTCGTCATTTGCACTCTCGCAGATGCCTGAGCTCGATGGTCCACTTGCAGTCGTCTTTGCAGGATACATCGGGGACCAGGTCCTGACCACTTCGTCGACAGAACTCAATATCTTTGAAGATCTTCTTGGCAAGCCGCCCAGTGGTACAGTTAACGGCATAGATGGTGGTCAATCATTCGTGGTATGTGCAATGCCCCAAAGCGTGAACATCACATCCTACAGTCCTGAGGACGAAGCTCTGAATCGAACACACTATGACAACGAGTCAGGTTTCGTATTCTGGAATGCAACATGGTACGCAGACCAACAGGACTACACCATCAACTTCGATGCAGGCGATTTCCCACCTCTCGTCACCATTACACGTGAGTTCAGTCCTGCCTCTATAACCCCTGGAGAATCTGTCGATGTTGTCGTTGCAGTACATAACGAAGGTCCCGAAACAATCACCAATGTCACAGTTGTAGATGCCACGATTGGAGCGACATACGATTCCGTCAACGTGACAGGCGATACATCTGCAGCCACAGGCAGCATTCCTGCAGACGGGTGGCTGAATTTCACGTACACAGTGACATTTGCGTATGAAGGTGGCTATGCATTCGCGCCTGCCAAGATGATCTACACCTACAATGCAACTACCTACACGAAGTCAACGCACATCGACGGCTACACTGTCAGCGCTGACCCCTTGGGTCTCTTGACTCAGATGTTCAATGATGGTATGCCATTCACAGGTATTGCAGTTGGTGTAGTAGGACTAGGTGCCATTCTCAACATTGCCTTGATGGTTCGAGGCAGGGGCTCTCACGGTGGCGCATCGTACCAAGTGTAAGTCTAGCTAAAGAGTAATCCCAGTGAGAGTCCTTATCTCCTGGGATTCCCTTCTTCTTTTTCTGCTCTTTGATTGCATAGCATTGCTTATCTTGCTCCTGAGTTTCAGTTGAACTATGCCCCTAAGAAACGAACTCAACGGTTACCTACGATTGCCGCGAACATTCTTTGGCATTCCTCCGCCCACGAAAGGTGAACCTGACGTTGGCATTGTTGGGGTGCCCTACGATCTTGCTTCTAGCTACATGCCAGGCAATCGCTTTGGTCCTGATGCCATACGGCAAGCCACGGATAGTGAGAGGTCGCACAGCTATCCACTCTCTATTGGGGATAGAGCATCATCACGAAAGCCGCTTTCCAAACTCATCACTCTCGAAGATGTAGGCGACCTCGAAGTTGTTCTGCGTATGCCAGATGCCGCAGCAATTGACATTTCTGAAGCATGCGCGAAACTTGCCACTCGACCGAGCTCTCTCGTCTTCTTGGGAGGTGACCATTTCATCACGTACCCAATAATGAAGGGGCTGAAGCGAGGCATGCCTTCGAAGTACGGCCTAGTCTACCTCGATGCCCATGCAGACCTCTATTCAGATATGGGTGGATATCAGCTCTCGCATGCTACTACGATGAGACGAATCATTGACAACGGAATTGCGAAGACAAGTGATATTGTCGCATATGACATTAGATCAGCTGTACCTGAACAACGTGAGGAGCTCAATGGGAACAGTGAATCCCCTATCACGACCCGTATCAGTGAACTCGGACAACGGGTGGACATACTCTACGTATCTGTTGACCTTGATGTACTCGCACCTCAAGTCGCTCCGGGAGTAAGCCATCCCGAATCAGGCGGTCTCTCAATGCAGGAACTGGTGAAGCTGCTCCAAGCTGCGTTCTCAACTGGAAAGGTCAGATATGCAGATATTGTGGAGCTCAATCCTCTCGTGGATTCGACAGGAATAACTGCAATCGCTGCACGAGACGTTTTGAAGGAGCTGCTTGCTGGATTCGCACTTTCACAAGAAATATAAGTAGCAAAAACTACTCACAAAGGATAGACTATGACCTCTTCAAGTGATACGATGGCCGATGAGGTCAGGATCCGAGCAAGTTCGTGTCTACGTGAATTGGGCTTCGGTGCTCATGAAACTGCAGTGATTTTGGCACTAATCGGTCAAGAATCAGCAACTGTTGCTGATATTTACGCAGAAACCGGTATTCATCATGCAAATCTGTATGCCGTTCTTGACACCCTAATTGGGAGAGGGCTAGTTGTTCTTCAGCAAGGTAGACCGAAGGTGTACCAATTTGCGCCCCTCGCTCATATTGAGGAGATGTTTTCTTCCAAGTTAGAGCAGCTTCTTCGGGATTTGAAATTCCTACAAGAATCCAGCAAATCAAGGATTACGACGCCTGCCCTAATCTATACTATCAGAGGCAGCACAGACGTTCTTGCGAAAATAGTCGCCATGATTGGTAGAGCGGAGAAATCGATATTCCTTGTTGCCCCGGACCTTGACTCTCTGGGTATGATGGTTCGTGAGAAGCTCCTAGAGGCGAAGGAGCGAAGAGTCAAGATTCGAGCCATACTCGGAAGGAAACTGGATACCTCGGAACTAGGAATACCGTATCGTACAAGAACAGATACTCAAGCGGTTGATTTAGTGATAGATTCAATAGAAGCATTAATCTCAATGCCTGATTTAACAGTGTGCGGCTGGGCCGATAATGCCTTGATCTCAACGCAACTTGAAGGGTTTCTCGAACAGAGTTGGAAGTCATCAGGGAAGGAATAGCTATGTTTGACTATGACGTAATTGTAGCAGGCGCTGGTACTGGGGGTGCAACGACTGCATATACACTAGCCAAGAGAGGGCACACAGTTCTGCTAATTGACAGAAAAGAACGTGACAGTATTGGGAAGAAGACTTGCGGTGATGCTCTAGGGTCTCATCACATTCATGAACTCAGGGAACTAGTCGGTATACCTGAACTCCCCAAGGACATTGTGGAATACCAGGTGAACGGAATTGATCTCATTGCTCCAGATAGAAACCACAGAATGCGAATGGCAGGACCCACGACGACAGGTATGTCACTCAACAGGCTCAAGATGGGGCAATGGTTTGTTGGCCTTGCTGAGAGTGCAGGAGCTGAGGTCATGTCGTGTACTCGTGTCAATAAGCTGCTTTTCAAGGGCGGCAAGGTATCGGGTCTAAAGGCTACTAGAGAGGGAGAATCAGAGAAGGAATTCACCTCACACATTGTTGTCGATGCCACTGGAGCTTCAGGTCTGCTAAGAAGGCAGATGCCGGAATCGTCGCCAGTAGAAAGGGAAATCGCGAATGAAGACAGGATGGTCGCTTGGAGAGACATCTACGAAACTCCTGACTTCGACTTTGAAACCCCCGATATACTCGAGATATTCTGGAACCAGCAAGAAACACGAGGCGGGTACACATGGGTCTTCCCTCAGGGTAGAAATCGGGTCAACGTTGGAAATGGCGTTATGACCATAGATGGTCACCGCAATCCAAAGGACATTCAATACGATTTCGTCAAGAAGACATGGATAGATACGTGGGGAGAGATTAAGGTCCTTGACAGTAGTGGTGGAATCGCTCCAATTCGTAGACCGATTGATACGATGGTCGATGACAACTTCATGCTTGTCGGAGATGCAGCGTGCCAGGTGAATCCCGTTCATGGAGGTGGCATCGGATCTTCGATGCTTGGAGGAGCACACGCAGGGATTACAGCTTCAGAGGCCCTAGAGCGAAATGATACCTCAATTGGGTCACTTTGGCCATATAACCCTAGATATCACAAGAGCTATGGCTCGAAGCAAGCAGCCTTGGATATATTCAGGTGGTTCTTGCTTAATGTCACAAATGAGGACATTGACTTTGCTTTCAAGAAGCAAATAATCAAGGCAAGCGACCTCCTTGACACATCAATGACTGGAGAAGTCAAGTTCGGTGCGGGTGAGAAGTTCAAGCGATTGGTCGCTGGTTTTGGTAAGGTGCCCCTCTTGCTTCGTGTATCTAAGGTTGCCAAATTGATGAGTGATATTCGGGCGCTCTACGCTCAATATCCTGATTCTCCAAAGGGCCTTTCAGCATGGAA
>Ga0153916_10004880_pt1 | contig 10180 bp, 7 predicted proteins | sample Opewatmetagenome_FD_109642 | JGI IMG/M metagenome (GOLD analysis project Ga0153916, IMG submission 109642) | Freshwater wetland microbial communities from Ohio, USA - Open water 3 Core 3 Depth 4 metaG | ecosystem: Environmental > Aquatic > Freshwater > Wetlands | place: USA: Ohio, Lake Erie, Old...
AACTCGACGCCGGGAGCCACACGCTTGCCCTTGATCACGCGTGCCGCGGCCGCGAGATCCTCGACTCGGCTGTTCACGCAGGAAACCAGGTACGCCTTGTGGAGCTTAACCCGCGGCTTGCGCATCTGCGCCACGGGAGTGTAAGTCTTGACGTCGTGCGGTCCGGAAACGTGGGGTGACACCGTGGACAGATCGAGGCTCAGGGTTCTAGCGTAGAAGGCGCCCGGGTCGGCCTGAAGTATATTCTTAGATAATTCGCCTATCCTATTGTGACTCAAACGCGGATGAGCCCCGTCACTTGGGGCGGCGTCGGAGGCCACGCCGGCCGGCCCACGCTTGGCGACGAAGTCGGCGCGGCGACGAAGCCAGTCGAGCGTGACCCGGTCAATCGGGAACACCCCCGCCAGCGCGCCCCACTCGGTAGTCATGTTGGCAATCGCCAGGCGGTCGTCGAGCGACAATTGCCCCACCCCTTCGCCGACGAACTCGACCGCATGGTTCAGAACCTCGTCCTTATTGAACAGGCCACACAGCGTGATGATGACATCCTTGCCAGTCACCCCGACCCGCATCCGCCCGAACAGCTCCACCCTGGCTACCGGCGGAACCTGCCACCAGGTCCGCCCAGTGGCCCAGATCGCCGCAGCGTCGGTTCGGACGATCGGTGTGCCCAAGCAGCCCAAGCCGCCGTACATGTTGGAGTGGCTATCCGACGCGACCACCATCGTGCCCGGCCAGGCGTAGCCTTCCTCGCACATGATCTGGTGGCCGATCCCGCGGCCCGCCGGATAGAAGTCGATTCCGTGCTCGCGCGCAAACGCCTCGATCGCGGCGTACTTTTTGAGATTGCCTTCGCTCGTGTCCTGGACGTTGTGGTCGAGCGTGAAGACCGGCTGCCTCGGGTCGGCGATCCGCCGGGCTCCGATCGACTTAAACTTCGGAATCACCGCGCCGGTATTGTCGTGGGTCATCACGTGCACCGGCCGTATCGAAATGTAGTCCCCGGCATGAATCATCTGGCCGTGGTCAAGCTCCGCCGTGGAACGCTGGGCGATCTTTTCAACAAGATTCTGGGCCATGCTACTTCACCAGCTCGAAATCGATGAAATCGGCGTGATGGAAAATGATGCTTTCGGGGCTGCGTTTCTCACCCTCGCCTTCCTTGGAGTGGGTGGCAATGATGTGCATCACCTCCGACGGCAACCCGTGCTTGAACGCCAGGCCGACGCCGCTGAAGGGGTGACGGATGTGCTTGCCATAACTCGATTTCACCGGCTTGCCGTTGACAATTTCGAACTCGAGCAGTTTGCCGACATCGGCCAGCAGCGCCCCGGCGATCAGGTGATCGCGGTTCACCCGTGTCTTCTTCGGCCCGTGGTACTTTTCAAGCACCTGGTCGCAGGCGATGCACATGGCGCAGACCGCCCTGACGTGGCTGATGAACGTGACCTGAACGTTGTCGGCCAGCAGGGTGAACGGCATATTCAGAAGTAACTGCTCGGTCCAGCCCCGGAACTTGATCGCCTCCTCCCAACAGGCCACCACTCGGTCGCGCAAACCAGGGTCTTTAATCTCGCCGATTTCCGGCAGCAATCGCAATATCATTTCTCTCACTATCGCCTCACAGTCTGCTAGTTGTCCTCGCGAACCGGCATGATAGGACGCCGGTACCGAATGTCAACGCTTTTTGCTCCTGCTGCCGGGCCGCCATAACTGTTGCCCCGCGCCGACCGGCCCTTCTATATTGGACCCTTGAACATACCGATACAGCGGTTAGGCGTATAAGGTCGAGGAAGACTCATGTCGAAGAACTTTGCCATCACGGGCGTCGGCGGCTATGTCGCCCCCCGCCACCTCAAAGCGATCAAGGAGACAGGTAACAACCTGGTGGCGGCCATCGACCCGGCCGATTCGGTCGGAATCCTCGACCGCTACTTCACCGATGTCAGCTTCTTCACCGAATTCGAACGCTTTGACCGCCACGCCGAGAAACTGCGGCGCAAGTCGCTCGACGACCGCATTCATTACGTTTCCATCTGTTCGCCCAACCATCTTCACGACGCCCACTGCCGGTTCGCGCTGCGCATCGGCGCCGACGCCATCTGCGAAAAACCGCTCGTGCTGAATCCGTGGAACCTCGACGCCCTGGCCGAGCTCGAGCAGGAAAGCGGGAGCAAGATTAATACGGTGCTGCAGCTGCGAGTGCATCCGGCGCTGATGGCGCTCAAGGAAAGACTGGATCGCGAAGCTCGATCCACCACGCACGACGTCGAGCTGACCTATATCACTTCCCGGGGGCGTTGGTATCTGGTTTCGTGGAAAGGCCAGCTCGAGCGTTCCGGCGGTCTGGCGACCAACATCGGCATCCATTTCTTCGACCTGCTCATCTGGTTTTTTGGCGGCGTCTGGCGCAGCGAGGTCCACGTGGCGCAGCCGACCACGGCCGGCGGCTACCTCGAACTCGAGCGCGCCCGCGTAAAATGGGCACTCTCGATTGACCATACTTTGCTTCCCGCTGACATGATGGCCAACGGCCAGACCACTTATCGCTCGATCCGAATTGACGGCCATGAGGTGGAATTTTCGGAGGGCTTTACCGACCTTCACACTGAGGTTTACCGCCGCACTCTTGACGGGCGGGGATTCGGGCTGGACGACGCCCGGCCGTCGATAACGCTCTGTCACGATATTCGCACGGCGGCCCCGCTTGGCCCGCAGGCGAACTCACATCGGCTGTTCAGGTAATCGACCGCGACGTCGAGCCTCAAGAAGACTCAACGTGCGATAGTAGTAAAGACAGGACACGATTGCCACCCACGCGGGGCAGACCCCGGGAGGGCCCGACAATTTTCTCCCGTTATTCCTCCGCTTCGTACTTGCGGCTGCGCTGAACGCTGATAACGCCCTTCACCTTGCGGATTTTGTCGATGATCCGGTTAAGGTGCGACAGGCTGGAAACCTCCACCAGGAACTTGCCCGAGGCCGTGGTGTCCTCGGAGTGCACTTCGGCGCCGCGCACGTTGGTGTTGGACGACGCGATTGCCTCCGTGATATCGCGCAGCATCCCCTTGCGATCTTCCACCACAACGTCGAGCTGCACCACGAACGATTGATCCGGCCCGGCATCCCAGCTGGCGGAAATCTTGCGCTCAGGATACTTGGCGGCGAGATCGATTGCGAGTGCGCAGCTCGCGTGGTGAACCGTCACACCCCGGCCGCGGGTAATGAAACCGACGATTTCTTCGCCCGGGACCGGCTGGCAGCAGCCGGCGAAACGGAACATCATTTTGTCCAGCCCCTGTACGCGGATGCCCTTTGATCCCCTGATCCGCTCCATTACCCGTCCGACCAGTCCGGGCGGCTCTTTCGGCAGTTCGGCCTCCGGCTGGATCAGGTTGATCACGGCGCGCGCCGCCAGCGAGCCGTTGCCCAGCGACGCCAGCAGGTCCTCGACCGACTTTCGATCGAGCTGCTCGGCGTATTCGAGCAACTGGGCGTCGTCGGGAACATCTAGACGCAGCTCCTTCAATTGCCGCTGCAGGATTTCCCGGCCGAGAGTCACCGACTGATCGAAGCCGGATTGTCGCAGCCAGCGCCGGATTCGCGAGCGGGCTGACGAGGTCTTGACCAGTTTGAGCCAGTCGTGCGACGGCGTCCGGTGGGGGTTGGTGATGATCTCGACTTCGTCGCCCGATTTCAGCTTGGTTGAAATAGGCTGAAGCCGCCCGTTGATCTTGGCGCCGGCGCAGTGCAGGCCGACCTCGGAGTGAATCTGGAAGGCGAAGTCGAGCGGAGTGGCGCCTGCGGGCAGGTGGACCAGCTTGCCGTTGGGCGTGTAGACGAAAATATCGTCCGCGTACAGATCCATCTTCAGATATTCCATGAACTCCGATGGATCGCGCATGTCCTTCTGCCACTCGAGGGCGTCGCGTAGCCATATCATCTGGCGATCGTCCCGCCCCAGCCCCTGTCGCCCCTCCTTGTACAGCCAGTGGGCGGCGATCCCGTTCTCGGCGAACTGGTGCATCTGCTGGGTGCGAATCTGAATCTCGAGCGTCTTTTGGTGCGGGCCGAAAACCGTCGTGTGTAGTGAGCGGTAGCCGTTGGGCTTCGGGTTGGCAATGTAATCATGGAACCGGCCCGCGACCGGCTTCCACGTTGCGTGCAGAATCCCCATCGCGTGGTAGCACTCCCGCTCAGAGTTCACTATCACCCGGATCGCGAGGAGGTCGTAGATTTGGTCGAACGGCACTTTGCGCCGGACGATCTTCTGATAGATCGAATCGAGGTGCTTGGCCCGGCCGTGGACCGACCCCTCGATCCCGTCTTTGTCCAGCGCCTCCTTGATGGCGCCGACCACCTCCGTTATGTAGGCCTCGCGCTCCTCCCGCTTCTCCTTGACCGCCTCGACCAGCTCCTTGTACACGTCGGCGTGCAGGTACTTGAGCGAAAGATCTTCGAGCTCGGTCTTGGCCTTGTAGATGCCGAGGCGGTGGGCGAGGGGCGCGTAGACGTCGCGCGTCTCCTGCGCGATCCGCTTGCGCTTCTCCGCGGGCAGGTGGTCGAGCGTGCGCATGTTGTGCATGCGGTCGGCCAGCTTGATAAGAATGACGCGGATATCGTTGGCCATGCTGAGCAGCATCTTGCGGAAATACTCGACCTGCTGCTGTTCGAAGGAAGTGAACTGGATGAGGCCGATCTTGGTCACGCCGTCGACCAGGTCGGCAACCTCGTCGCCGAACCGTTCCCGCACGTCCTCGAGCGTGTACCGGGTGTCTTCCACCACGTCGTGCAGGAGAGCGGCGGCTATGGTGGCCGAATCCATGTGCAGTTCGGCCAGAATGAGCGCGACCTCGTGGCAGTGCTCTATAAACGGCTCGCCGGACGATCGCCGCTGACCGGCGTGGGCGTGTTCCGAGAACTCGTAGGCCCGGCGTATCAACGGGATATCCACGTTGGCGTTCATGGCCTCGACCTGGATCACGAACTGAGCCAGGTTGTAGCGCACTTCGTCTCTATTTGTCTGCGGCGTTGTCATAAATCCGTTGGACTGTCTGAGCGACCATCGCCACCGTTATCGTCTCCATACACCGGCAGGCGCCATCGGGGCACCGGCAGTTCCGGGTCGAGGGTTGAATCACGCGGTGGCCCTCACCCAGCGGCCCCCAGCGCACCGGCGACATCACTTTCTTGCTCGGATAAATCCCGACCACCCGGGTCCCGACCGCTGCCGCCAGGTGCAGCGGGCCGGTCGAATTGGCCACCACCACGGACGCCAGTGACAGCAGGGCCGCTAAAGTCCTAAGGTCGGTTTGGCCGGCCAGGGATTTTAGCTCGATACCCAGCTCGGCCGATTTCCGGCCTAGTGCCTCGCGCTCGCTTTCCGAGCCGGTTACTATGACTTGATGCCCCGATTTGCCGAGGTCGCGGCAGACCTCCAGGAAGCGCTCTATGGGCCACTGCTCGGCCGACCCGCCGGAGCCCGGATGCACTACTATGAACGGACGTCGGCCGCCGACGTTCCCCAGCAGGCGCTGTGCGTTCCTGACCTCCTTCGGAGTCGGGTGTACGACCGGTCGAGTAACCGTTTCACCGTCCTTGAAATACGTCAGAAAATCGAGGTTGTATTCGGACTCGTGTTTACGATTAGACTTGCGGCTGTGCAACAGTCGGTGCGTAAAATAAACCGAGTGAAACCGCCCGGCTGTGCCCAGCCGATTAGGCAGACCGGCACGGTAGAGCAGGCGGCTGATGCGCCGCTCCGGGTAGAGCACTACGACCGCCTTGTAGCCGCCGCGCCGGACTTTCTGTTCGAGATCCTGACGGTAGTAGCGGCTGGCGATGAGCTGATCGTTTTGCACCCGCACGATGCCATCGATTCGCGGATTATGTTCGAGAATCGGCGAAGCGTAGAGCGAGGCCATGACGTCCACTCGGCACTCCGGGTACCTGGCCTTGAGAGACTCTACAAACGGCAGGGCCAGAATCAAATCGCCGAGGCGGTCGGTCCGGCTGACCAGCAGGCGATCGCCGGGCCTGATCTCCAGCGTCTCGCTCATTGTTCGCTCCGCCCTTCGGTCCGCCAGAGATGCCGTAGCTTGGCGTACTTGGTCATCACGTGACAGGAGGACAGGACTGAGATGAGGAGACCCTCCATGCCGTCGAGGAATCCGGCCTTGAAGAAGTACTGCTTGATAAAATTGGCGACCGGACGAATAAGGATATCGACAGCATGGACCCGCCGACCCTGCCGAAACGCCTCTTCGGCGGCTATCGTAGTGTAGCTGTTGAACTTGACGAAATAGCGCTCGAGGTCAGGATAGCTGTAGTGAAGAAGATCGTTCTCGAGGTGGCCGAGCGACCCGTTTACCACGACGCGTTCATGCACCACGGCGTCGTCGAAATCCCCGCTCTCCCGGCGGAATAACCGTAGCACCCTGTCCGGATACCAGCCGCAATGATGAATCCAGCGGCCGAGAAAGCACGTCCGTCGCGGAACAAAGTAGCCGGTACAACCGCTGTCGCCTGCAATGACCTCTTCAATCTCACGCCGCAGTTCCGGCGTTACCTCCTCGTCGGCGTCGAGCGACAGAATCCACTCGCCGCGGGCTGCCTTTACTCCTTCCCGTTTGGCCGGGCCGAAGCCGCTCCACTCGATATGGATCACTCGCGCACCATGACGCTCCCCGATCGCGACAGTCTGGTCGGTCGAGCCGGAATCTACCACAATTAGCTCGCCGGCCCAGCGCACCGACTCGAGACAGCGACCGAGATTGGCCTCCTCGTTCTTGGTGATTACAACCACGGAAAGCGAGCTCATCGCGCGGCCTCCCGCGTCCGGCTAAGCACCACGCCAACCTGATCGAAGACGCGCTGCGGGGTGATATCATAGATGGTGTCGGGGTGGTCCGACATCACCACGCCGTCCGGTTGACGGTACGGCCGCCAGTGGCGAAAATTCTTGCGCGCCCGGTTGTAGAGCCCAACCACCGGAACCTTGAACGAACGAGCGATGTGAATAAGTGATGTGTCGGGCGAGATCAGCAGGTCCAGGTTGGAAATCAGCGCGCTCACCTCGCCCAGTCCGAGACCTGCCGGAACCAGGCGCACCGCACCGCGCCTGACTACGGCGAGCCGCTCGCCGCGCGACCGATCGTCCGGGGTCGTGATAATGACAAGCGTCAGGCCGTCAAGCGCGTCGAGAAGGCTTGTGCAAAGCTGTTCGACCGATTCCTCCGGCCAGATCCGATTGGGTCGTCCGGCTGAAAGGTTAAGTCCGATGAGCGGCCGCTCCGGCGAGTGCCCGCACGACTGAAGGAATGCCTCCATCACGCGCGCTGACTCCGGCCGCACATGCGGAGGCACGAACCGGTCTTCGGGCTCGACGACAACGCCGAACGGTTCAAGAAGCCGCAGGCTAGCGTCAACGATGTGTTCCTCTGCCGCTGCGTCATCGAGGCCATTGTAGTCATAGAATGCGGCGTGTTCACTTTTACCGATGCCGAAATGCCACGCCGATCTGGAAGCCAATTGCGAGTAGAATAAGGCTGTAACGGAGTCGCCGTGGATCATGTCCAGGACTACGTCGAACTTCCCGGCACGCACCGAGCGCAGCACCGCCAGGTCACTTAGCCGCTTGCGATAGAGGAAAATCCGATCGATTTGCGGGTCGTCTTTGATCAGGCTGTAATTCCGCGGCGACGCGAGCACGCATATCTGGATCGTCGGATAAGATCGATGGAGCGCAGCGAAGACGGGCAGCGAGATCACCATATCGCCGATTTTCTCCGGACGCAGAAGAAGCACGCGGCGGACGGCGGACGGGTTGAATCCATCCAGTCGCGGCCTCCTCTTCCGCAAGAAGGGGCGACAGAGCCCGAACACCGCCGCCTTGATCTGATGCTCGGCCGGCTTCAACCAACTCACGCGGCTCGCCCTCGCGTCATCAATTCGCCAAAGTAGCTCTCCACCTGGTCGATCATGGTTTCAATACGGAACCGTTCCCGCCAGCGCCGCTGAGTGGCCTCGGCGAAGGCGTGCATCTGGTCGGGCGAGTCCAGCAGGCGGTTGACCGCTTCGGCCAGTTGCTCCGGCCGGCGTGATTCCACCAGCAGGGCAGTCTCGCCGTCGACCAGCGCCTCCGGTATCCCGCCAACCCGGCTGGCGACCATCGGCAGTCCCGCTCGCATCCCTTCAAGAATGGCATGCGAAAACGGCTCTTCGATAGCAGGATGTATCATTATATCTGCTGCGCACAGCTCGAACTCGATATTGTCGAGCATCCCGGCAAAGACGAAGTGCTGCCGCAACCCGAGTCCGTCGATATCGTTTCGCAGGGCCCGTTCGCCCTCACCGTCTCCGAGAAAGAGGAACCGAATCGACGGGTGGCGGGCAACTATGGCCGGCGCCGCCGCGACCAGGTAGCGGTGACCCTTTTGATCGACGAATCGTCCCGACGTAACTGCCACCAACGCGTCGCCCGGCAGATTGTACTTCTCGCGAAGCCGGCGTGCCGCCTCGGCGTCGGGCCGCTCGAATCGTTTGTCCTCTGTCCCGTTGTAGATGACCCGGATTTGCTCGTCTCGGAGATACCCGTGGCGCATGACCTGAGATTTGAGCGCCTGCGACGGCACTATGACGCCGTCGATGAGACGCGGCGAGAGCGTCCGATGCGCCCAGCCGTTGCTGGTGATGTCGAGGCCGATCCGCCAGCAGACCCGGGTACGGCCCTGCCAGCGCGCCGCCAGTCCGCCCAGGCGCAGATCTTTGTTGAAATTGACTGTCAGGAGATCGATTCGATGTTCCTCGAGATACCGGCGCAGCGCCAGGATCGTGCGTGGATCGAAGTCGCCTTTGATTTGCAACTCGAGCTGTAGAGACTCGGGGCAAGCAGCTTTGGCCCGCCGCAGGTATTCCGAGCCGGGCCGCCCGACCAAAGTCGCCTGGTGGCCGCGCGCTGTCAGCCACTTTGCCGTCAACAGCACCCAGTTTTCGTAGCCGCCGAACGTGCCCTTGTCGATCGAGTCGAAGAACAGCAGGTTCATAGCGCGTCCCGGAATTGCATCATATAAAGGTGGTGATACAGGCCGTCCTGCGCCATCAGGGTGTCGTGCGAGCCGGTCTCGACAATGAGGCCGTCGTCGAGTACGAGGATGCGGTCGGCGTTCTTGATCGTGGAGAGCCGGTGCGCGATGACCAGCACGGTGCGGTTGGTCATCAGGCGGTTGATCGCCTGCTGGACCAGAAGCTCCGACTCGGAATCGAGGGCGGACGTGGCCTCGTCGAAGATCAGAATCTGCGGGTTTCGCAGCAGGGCGCGCGCGATCGCCAGCCGCTGTCGCTGCCCGCCGGAGAGCATGATCCCGCGATTGCCGACCAGACTGTCGTAGCCGCGCTCGAACTGCGTAATGAACTCATGCGCGTTGGCGATCCGCGCTGCATCCTCCACTCGCTCGGGCGGCACGCCGTTCTGAGCGTAGGCGATATTGTTCCGAACGGTGTCGTTGAAAAGGTAGGTTTCCTGCGTCACAATCCCCATCAAGCCGCGCAGCGACGCCAGCTTCAAATCACGGATATCGTTGCCATCGACCCGCACCGACCCCTGCTGCGGGTCATAGAATCGCGGCAAGAGGTCGAGCAGCGTCGACTTCCCGGCTCCCGACGGCCCGACAATCGCCACGATTTCGCCCTTGCGCACGCTGAAGGAAACGTCGCGAAGCACCGGCTCCGAATCGTACGCGAAGGAGACATGACTGTACTCGATGACGCTTTCGAAGCGCTCGATCGCCTTCGCCTCCGGCTTTTCGGCAATCGTCTCGGGACTGTCGAGAACTTCGAAAATTCGCTCCGAGGCCGCCATCCCCTCCTGCAGCTTGATGTGAATCTGGCTTAATTCCTTAACCGGCTTGATGAGAGAAAACATTATCAGAATGAAAGTGATGAAGTCGCCGACGTCGAGCTTACCCGCACCCTCAATGATCTTAGTGCCGGCAAAGTACAGAATGAACACTCCGGCCATAGTGGCGAGGGTGTCGTTGATGGGCGACGACAGGTGTCGGATCCGGCGCATCCGCACAAGCGAGCGGAAGTAGTCCCACGTGGATCGGAAAAACCGGCGCGACTCGAAGTCTTCGGTCGAGAAGGCTTTCACGATGCGCACATTGTTGACCGCCTCTTCCAG
>Ga0153916_10004881_pt1 | contig 10180 bp, 8 predicted proteins | sample Opewatmetagenome_FD_109642 | JGI IMG/M metagenome (GOLD analysis project Ga0153916, IMG submission 109642) | Freshwater wetland microbial communities from Ohio, USA - Open water 3 Core 3 Depth 4 metaG | ecosystem: Environmental > Aquatic > Freshwater > Wetlands | place: USA: Ohio, Lake Erie, Old...
AGCTCCTCGACATCTATCGCAGCAGATCGGGCAGGGACGACCAACCGCACGTGTCGGGGCCCGCGGGCGCGCGGGTGAGCGAGACGACGGGCCGCCTGGTGCAGCAGACGGTGCTCTTTTCCGGGGCCCTCGACCAGACGCGTCAGGCGATCGGCGATGGACTCGAGAACGGCATCGCGGACCGTCCCAGCGAGCTAGTCGTTCGCGGCTACCGGGTGCTGGCGAAGATAGGCGAGGGAGGCATGTCGACTGCATATCTCGCAGTGCAGGAAAGCCACCAGCGCAAGGCGGTTCTCAAAGTGGTAAAGGTGCGCCGCGAGGACGACGAGAGTCTGTGGAGAAGATTTTTCCAGGAATGCGCCATCCTCTCGGGGATCGATCACAAGCACGTGGTGCGCATCTACGACCAGGGTTTTGGAGACGAGATGGCGTACATCGCGATGGAATACCTAGCGGGCGGCACGCTGCGCGAGGTAATTGACAAGGGGGTCTCGCGCAGGCAGGCGTTGTCGCTGCTTTCCCAGGCGGCCAGTGGATTGGCGGAAATTCACCAGCACGGGATCGTGCACCGCGACATCAAGCCCGCGAACCTGATGCTGCGATCCGAAGGCGTTCTCGTATTGACCGATTTCGGAGTCGCCAAGCGTCTGAACCACATCGGCAACACGGTGTACGGGGAAATTCTGGGCACTCCTTATTATCTTTCCCCCGAGCAGGCGCATGGCGGGCACATCTCGCCTGCCACGGACCTGTACAGCCTCGGAGTAATCTTCTACGAAATGCTTACCGGCAGCCGGCCATATGAGGGCGAGACCATATCCGAAATCGTGGCGCAGCACTTGACAGCGCCGGTCCCCCGGCTGCCCGCGGAACTGTCGGAGTTCCAGCGGCTGATCGACAGCATGCTGGCCAAGCGGCCCGAAGAACGCTTTCCCGACAGCGCTGCGGTCTTGTCCGAAATCGACAGGGTGTGGACGATCCAGGCCCTTCACAACAGCAGCCTCATGTAACTGTGCGATGGACCGCTCGGCATTGCATTTCTTGACAATGTCATCACCAAGCTGGACTTTTCTGCTCGCCGGACAACGTATGGTTCTTCTGTCGGAGCGAACCCCATTCAAGCCATGCCAGACGCGGATCACAACTACCTGGTAGACGTCATCGGATTCAACGAAACGGAGCGCCTGCTTCTTTCGAGCATTTTCGGCCTGGCGGCACGCCGCGACCCGAGCTTCCGCCAGCGCGATCCCGAATCGGGAGAGCCTGTGGATGTTTATCTCGTCGAGTCGGACAACGAGGCCGCGATGAAGGCATTTCAACTGGTGCACGCGCGCAACGCCGCCCCCGCGGTGCTGGTCGGCGTCTCGGCCCACGGCACCGGACTGCCGCTGCTCGCCCGGCCGATGCAATGGGCACGCCTCCTCCAGGCGTTCGAGGCGTCCGTGCTTGGCGAGCTGCAGCAGGGCGAACGTTCTCCAGGGTCGAATGTGCCTGCCGACAACGACAAGACGCTCGTTCTGCGACGAACGACGACTTCGGCACCACGCACTTCACCGCCGGTGTCGCGGACGCAGCGGCCCGGGCCAGAGGCCCGCCCGGCGCCTGCGGTACGCACGAAGCAGATCACCGACTCGGTTCTCGTGGTCGACGACAACGCCACGGTGCGCACATTCATGGAGGCGAAGCTCGCGCCGTACGGGTTCGGCGTGGACTTCGCGGAAACGGGCGAGGAAGCGGTCGGTATGACGGGTGCGAAGGAATATACCTGCATATTCCTCGACGTCATTCTTCCGGGCATTGATGGGTATCAAGTGTGCAAGCTCATCAAGTCCAACAAGCAGGCGGTCAAGCGTACCGCGGTCGTGATGCTTACCGGGCGGACGTCCACGTTCGACAAAATACGGGGCTCGCTGGCGGGCTGCGACGAATACCTGACGAAGCCAGTAGACGAAAACCGGCTGCTGGAGGTCATCGCGAAATTCCTGCCACAGACCGTTCCGGCGAGACTGTGAGTAAGCACAGCGGGAGAGCAAATGGCCAAAGAAATATTGATAGTCGACGATTCGCGATCGATGCGAAAAATGGTCGCTTCTGTGCTCGAGGGCGCGGGCTACCAGGTGTCGGAAGCCGCCGACGGCTTGGAGGCTTTGGAAAAGGCGAAGGGCCGTAAATTCGATCTCGTCGTAACCGATCACAACATGCCCCGGATGAACGGCGTCTCGCTGGTGCGTTCCCTGCGCGGGTTGCCGCAATATGACGATGTCGCCCTGATCATCCTGTCAACGGAATGCGGGGCCGAACTCAAGGCGCAGGGCCGCGACGCCGGAGCAACCGGCTGGATGACCAAGCCGTTCGACCCCGCAAAAATGCTCGACATCGTCGGGCAGTTCATTTAGCGCCCGAGAACCGGTTCGCGCGCGAACTCCATGAGCACAGCCGATTTCAAGCCCAATGGCCTGGGCGACCTGTCCGTCTTCCAGTCGATCTTCTTCGAGGAGGCCGACGAGCACCTGGCCGTCATAGAAGCAGCGCTGCTGCGCGCCGAAAACGCCGAACTCTCCGCGGAGGACCTCAACGCGATTTTCCGCGCGGTCCATTCCATTAAAGGCAGCAGCGGGATGCTCGGGTTCGCGGACATCACCGCGCTCATGCATGAGCTGGAGAACTTACTGGATCTTCTTCGCCAGGGAGACAGGCCGCTCACCAACCGCGATGTGGATGTGCTGCTCCGGGCGGGAGACTTGGCGAAGACAAAGATCGAATTCCGTAAGGGGTTGCAGCCGGAGGCGCCGGATGCCAGCGCTCTAGAGGCGGAAATTCGCGAGCTGAGCGCGGCGAAGCACGGGGTTGCCGGAGTCCCGTCGCTGCGGAGTTTCTCGGTGCAGCTCGGACCCCTCGTGGGACCCATAGAGGCCGGCGAATTGCAGACGGTATTCGAAGGATTCGAGCAGCTGGGCAAGGTGGAGCGCGGCGAGATCAACAACGTCGAAGGCGGGCATGTGGCATTTAGCGTCACGCTGGCTGGATCGGAGGCGGATCTCAGGAGCGTTCTTACGCTGATACTCCCGGCCGCTCTGATAGATGTAAGGCGCTGTGATGCGCAGGACGCCGGGCAAGGCGCTGTCGAGGCCGGCGCGCCGGCCCCCGGAACCGAGCTTCCGTCGAAGGTCGGCACCCGGTCGAGCGCAGCGTTCGATGAGTTGTTCGTCGATCCTGCCGCATGGCGCGCACGGAATGCCGAGCACAAATCCGCGCCTCCAGGGCATTCCGAATTCGAGCTGTTTTCAGCTCCGGACAAGAGGCGGCCGGTGCGCACGGCGCCCGGCGCGAGCGGCCCGGAGCAGACAGCGGCTGCGCCTGCAGCCTCGGACTCCAACACTATCCGGGTCGCCGTGCGGAAGGTCGACCAGCTGATCAACATGGTGGGCGAGCTGGTGATCATCCAGGCGATGCTGGCGCAGACGGCCTCTACGCTCGATCCGGTGCTGCACGAAAAGCTGATGAACGGCGTGGCACAGCTCGACCGCAATACGCGCGACTTGCAGGAGGCGGCGATGTCGATCCGCATGAGGGCGATGTCGTTAGTGTTTAGGCGCTTCCCGCGCGTGGTGCGCGAACTTGCCGGCAAGCTCGGCAAGCAGGTTGAATTGAAAACCGTCGGCGAGGGTACCGAACTCGACAAGGCACTCATCGAAAAAATTACCGATCCGCTCACGCATCTGGTGCGCAACAGCCTCGATCACGGCGTCGAAGCGCCGGAGGCGCGTGTTGCCGCCGGCAAGCCGGCTAAGGGCACGATCACCCTGCGGGCGTTTCACCATGGCGGCAATATCATCATCGAAGTCGCCGACGATGGCGCCGGGCTGAACCGGGAAAAGATTCTAGCCAAGGCGCGCGAGCGCGGGATGGCAGTGGCGGACACGATGTCCGATCAGGAACTGTGGCAGCTCATATTCGAGGCCGGCTTTTCCACTGCCGCGGTGGTCACCGACGTGTCCGGCCGCGGCGTCGGCTTGGACGTGGTGCGAAGGAACATTCGGGAGATGGGCGGGCGCGTCGAGATCGAGAGCACGCCCGGCGTCGGCACGCGCATCTCGATCAAGTTGCCGCTCACGCTCGCGATCCTCGACGGCATGTCGGTGCGCGTCGGCAAGGAGATCTTCATCATTCCGCTCTGCTACGTTTCCGAGTCGCTGCAGCCTAAGGCCGGCTCGGTGAGCACGATCTGCGGTCGCGGGCAGGTGATCTCAGTGCGTGGCGAGTACGTGCCCGTAGTCTCGCTCAGCGAGGCGTACGGCATGCGCGGCGACCAGCAGAGCTTCGAAGACGGCATCCTAGTGATCCTGGAGGCCGAAGGGGGCAAGGCCGCGCTCCCGGTGGACGAGTTGGTCGGGCAGCAGCAGGTGGTCATCAAGAGCTTCGAAGTCAATTACCGCAGGGTGCCTGGCATTTCGGGCGCGACGATCATGGGTGACGGTCGCGTCGCGATGATTCTGGATGTCACCCATATCGTCGGCCGCAAGAATAGCCGCCTGAAGCAGGCGGCATAAACAGACCGGCGTTCCCAATAAGGAGATACGCGACGATGCTTCAGCCACCTACACAGAAGGGCACGGAGGCCCCGGCAGCCGCAGTCTCCGAGGGGGGCAACGAATTCCTCGCTTTCCGGCTCGGCAAGGAGGAGTACGGCATGGAGATCCTGAAAGTCCAGGAGATCCGAAACTGGGAGGAGCCGACCACGATCGCCAATGCCCCCGCTTTCATCAAGGGCGTGATCAACCTGCGCGGCATCATCGTGCCGATCGTGGACATGCGCATCAAGTTCAACCTCGGCAAGGCGGAATACGACCAGTTCACGGTGGTGATCATTTTGAACGTCGCCGGGCGCACCATCGGCATCGTCGTGGACGCAGTGTCGGATGTGCTCACCCTGGGGCCCGATCAGATCCGTCCTGCACCGGACTTCTCATCAACCTTTGACACGCAGTACATCAACGGCCTTGGCACGGTGGATCAGCGGATGCTGATCCTCGTCGACATTGAGAAGCTCATGACCGGGGCCGACATGGCGCTCATGGAACAGGCAACGCTGCAATAAATACCGCAACGCATTATCGCGTCTTAAACCGAAGCACACTTCAAAGGGGTAACAATGTTTTTGAAAATGAAGATCGGTGCACGGCTGGGGACCGGTTTCGCGGTCGTGCTGCTGGCGCTTGTGGTGATCTGCAGCGTCGGCGTGGAGAACATGACCCAGGCAATCTCCATCAGTCACTCGGCTTCGGAGAGAAACGAGAAAACGACTGCACTTTCGAAAGCGCAAAGCGCGGTCTGGGCGCTGCGCTGGGGTGTCGCGCAATTCATTGCGGTAACGGATGACGGTGCGCGAAAGCAGATCGTCGACAGTCAAGCACAGTATCGGCAGCAATTCGAAGACGGTCTGAAAATTTATGATGCCAGCACCTCGTCAACGAAGGAAGAAACTGCGATTTACGAAGAGCTGGGCAAGGCGTTCAAGCTGTATTTTGATACCCGGGCCAGGTGGTTTGAGCTCTACAGCAGCGGAAAAACGGAGGAGGCAGCGAAGTTGCGTGCTGAAACATTGACACCGGCAGGCGCGCAAACGGTGGATGCCTTGACTAAGCTGATCCAAACGCAGGAAAAACTTGCCGCGTCTCAGGAGCGCGAGGCCGTTGAGGAACTGAGCCGGGCGCGGACCATTCTCATCTCGATGAGCGTAGTCGTGCTGCTGTTGACGGCGTTGATCGTATGGCTCCTTGCGCGCTCGATTCTGCGGCCGCTGAAGATGGCAGTGAGCGTAGCGCAACGCGTGGCCGCGGGGGACCTCACCAGCGTGGTGGAGGTAAAGACCAAGACCGAGTTCGGCATGCTGATGCAGGCGTTGAAAGACATGAACGATAACCTGGGGAAGATCGTCGGCGAAGTGAGGGGCGGAACCAACGCGATCTTCACGGCCTCGGAACAGATGGCCGCGGGCAACGCCGATCTGTCGCAGCGCACTGAAGAGCAGGCCTCGAGCCTGGAGGAGACCGCCTCTTCGATGGAAGAGCTGACCAGCACGGTCAAGCAGAACGCCGAGAACGCGCGGCAGGCGAACCAGCTTGCCGCCGCGGCCACCGACGTTGCGACCAAGGGCGGCGAGGTAGTGGGCCAGGTGGTCAACACAATGAACGGGATCTCGGAGTCATCGAAGAAGATCGTCGACATCATCGGCACGATCGACGGCATCGCTTTCCAGACCAACATCCTCGCCCTTAACGCCGCGGTGGAAGCGGCCAGGGCAGGCGAGCAGGGCCGCGGCTTCGCGGTGGTGGCGAGCGAGGTGCGCAACCTCGCGCAGCGCAGCGCCGCGGCAGCCAAGGAGATCAAGAAGCTGATCGGGGATTCGGTCGACAAAATCGGCACCGGCGCAAAGCTCGCGGAGACCGCCGGCAAGACAATGGAGGAGGTCGTGGCATCGGTGACGCGGGTGACCCACATCATGGCGGAGATCGCCGCTGCTTCCCAGCAGCAGAGCGCCGGGATAGAGCAGGTGAACACCGCAATTACGCAGATGGACGAGGTGACGCAGCAGAATGCGTCGCTGGTGGAGGAATCTGCCGCCGCCGCGGAGAGCATGGAGGAACAGGCACATGCGCTGATGCAGGCCGTGGCCGCGTTCAAGCTGGAGCAGGAAACGCAAGGCTTCGCGGCCAGGGCCGCTTCACCGGCGCCAGTAAGGCATCTCGCTCCGGCGCCAGTGAAGCACCTCGCGGGTGTTGCACTAAAGCCCACGCGTGCCACAGCGCCGGAGAAGCACGCGGGCGCCGAAGCGATCGCGACGCCGGGATCAGCCAATGATCCGCACTCGCCCAAGCCGAAGCTGGTCGCGCACGCGAAACCGGGCGGCGGCTCGGGAGAGTGGGGAGAGTACTGATCGAGGCGCATTGCGTTCCCCGGCGTGGGCCCGGGCGTCCCCCTCCGGGGCGTGGGTCCGCAGCAAAGCGCGGACGCGCCTTAGGGCAGTCTGGGACGGGACGGAAGACATGGACGACGATGACATCGCCGGAATCGAGCCCGAAGCGCGGGCGACCCAGCCGACGGACGCTCCTGCGCAGAACCCGGGCGCGGACGATCGCCGGAAACATGAACGGCCGCACGACCGCGTGGGCGGAAGGCTCGGCCGAGTCGCCGGCTGGCGTGGGATGCTTGCTGCAGCAGCGCCAATGATGCTTGGTACTGAGCTTGCAAATGCGCCGCTTCCCAGAGGCGCCCCAGCGGCGGCCTGTGCCGATGCGTCAGCGGACCCGGCGAGCACCCGCGAATTCGATTTCACCGACCGCGACTTCGAGCGGGCGCGCCGGCTGATTTACGAGGAGGCGGGAATTTCGCTCTCTCCAGAGAAGCGCAACATGGTCTACGGCCGCCTCGCGCGTCGCCTGCGCCAACTCAGGGAAAGAAGCTTCGAGCGCTATCTCGACCGGATCGAATCCCGGGATCGCGCCGAAATCGAAACGTTTACGAATGCGCTGACGACGAACCTGACCGCGTTCTTCCGCGAGCCGCACCATTTTCCGATCCTGGCAGGTCACTTGAGGCGCCCCGGCGCTCCTCGGCCCCTCGTGGTCTGGTGCGCGGCGTGCTCCACCGGCGAGGAGGCATACTCGATCGCGATGACTGCCGTCGAGGCATTCGGCAGCTTCGCGCCTCCGGTACGCATTCTCGCAAGTGACGTCGACACCAACGTCCTTGCCACGGCGCAAGGAGGCATGTACTGGGAAGAGCACGCTGAAAACATACCGCCGGAGCGGCTGAAGCGCTTTTTCCTGCGCGGCAGGGGAGCCTATGCGGGGCAGATGCGCGTACGTGACGAACTTCGCAGCCTCGTCACCTTCCGGCGCATCAACCTGCTGGAACCCGGCTGGCCATTGCGCGGACCCCAGGACGCGATCTTCTGTCGCAACGTGATGATCTACTTCGATCGTTCGACGCAGCTCGCCATCCTGGAGCGCTTCGCGCCGCTGCTGCGTCCCGACGGACTCATGTTTGCCGGCCATTCGGAAAGTCTGCACCACGCTTCCCGCTTGTTTCGACCGTGCGGCAAGACCGTCTACGAAGTCGCCAAGCCCGGTCTTGCCGGATGAGGCCGGATTTTTCTTCCGCTCTTCCGCGCTGCAGCGCCAGCGACGCGGCGGCCAGCTCCCCCGCGCCCGGGTGCTTCGCGCGCAACGTCTACTACGATCGCACGCGCGGCTTGGACGCAGCGAAGCTGCTTCCGGGCGAGTATTACGTCGCCACGCGCGACATGCTCCTGGTGACGGTGCTCGGCTCGTGCGTCGCCGCCTGCATCCGCGACGCGCGGCTCGGAATCGGCGGCATGAACCATTTCATGCTGTCCGACCCGGACGCGGGCGGGCCGTCTTCGACGGCCGCACGCTACGGCGTCTTTGCGATGGAGGTACTTATCGACCACCTGCTCAAGCTGGGCGCCCGACGCGAGCACCTGCAAGCGAAGCTCTTCGGCGGCGGAAACGTGCTGCTAGAACTTGCCCAAGCCAATGTCGGCCACAGGAACGCCGCCTTCGCTCTTGACTTTTTGAAAGCCGAGGGCATTCGCGTCATCGCCAGCGATCTCGCCGACTGGCATTCGCGCAAGCTGTTTTACTTTCCCTCGACCGGGAAGGCGCTGGTGAAGCGCCTTCAAATGCACAACGGTACCGTGCTACAGCGCGAGCTGGAATATCGCAATCGTCTGCTGCGGGCGGCCGGGGACGGCGGGATTGAGGTGTTCCGCCCGGCGCGGCATGGACGGCGCACCATCGACCCCGAGGGCCAATGAGCCGCATCCGCGTGCTGGTGGTGGACGACTCCGCACTGATGCGTGCGCTGCTGAGCCGCATCATCGGCGCTCAGCCCGACATGGCGGTCTCGGGGCTGGCGAGTGACCCGATCATCGCGATGAACCGGCTCCACACCTCAGTCCCGGACGTGATCACGCTGGACGTCGAAATGCCAAAGATGAGCGGCCTGGAGTTCCTGGAGCGCTTGATGCGGGTCAGGCCGCTGCCGGTCGTGATGGTTTCCTCGCTCACGGCGCGCGGGGCGGAAGTTACGCTGCGTGCGCTGGAGTTGGGAGCGGTGGATTTCATCGCCAAGCCCGAGTCCCTTTTGGGTGGCGCCCTCGACTTGTACTTCGAGGAAGTGGCCGAGAAGATCCGGGCGGCGGCGGGCGCAAGGCTGGCGCGGCTGCGGCACAGAACGCGGGTCGAAGCGCGGATCGCGGCACGGCCAGCAGGCGGGGCGGTGCAATACAGGGCGATCGTGATCGGCGCTTCGACGGGAGGGGTGGAAGCCCTGCACGACGTTCTGGAAGTTTTGCCAGTCGACATGCCGCCGATCCTCATCGCACAGCACATGCCGGCCGGCTTCACATCGAGCTTCGCACAGCGCCTCGACTCGACCTGCCAGATAGGCGTCAAGGAAGCGCAGGACGGCGAGGCGCTGCGCAGAGGCCAGGCCTACATCGCGCCGGGCGGACGGCACATGATGCTCGCGATCCGGGCGGACGGGCTTGCCGTCCGGCTGTCGGACGGCCCCCCCATCAACCGGCACCGTCCCTCGGTGGACCCGCTGTTCCGGTCCGCCGCGCATATCGTCGGGAAGCGTTGCATCGGCGTGATGCTTACCGGAATGGGGGCGGACGGTGCGAGCGCAATGTTGGAGTTGAAACGCAGCGGTGCATACAACATCGCGCAGGATGCGGCCACGTGCGTCGTCTATGGGATGCCGATGCAAGCGGTCAAGGCGGGGGCTGTTCAGGAGGAACTCGCCATCACCGCAATACCCCACAGGCTCGTGGAGCTGTGCTCTGGCGCCGGCGCAATGCACGAAGCCTCCCACTCGCCGGCACAAGGGGCTCCCCCCATTATCTCGCGCGACGCATGAACTACTACAGGGCGCGTTACCGGAACCAGCCCGAGTAGGTCTATGGCACGCGCTCGGTCCGTCTCGACGGCTTTAAGGGTGCGCGCGTGCTTATTGGCGATGACAACTAAAGTCTTGTGGTAGCCCTTGCGGGCGTAAGGCGATGATCCATCGCTTTAGGCGGTTAGCTCGTGACGGTTCGGACTGCGGCGTACTTCGGGCCCCTGAATCAGCAGGGTTCGCAGACAGCTGCTCG
>Ga0153916_10004882_pt1 | contig 10179 bp, 9 predicted proteins | sample Opewatmetagenome_FD_109642 | JGI IMG/M metagenome (GOLD analysis project Ga0153916, IMG submission 109642) | Freshwater wetland microbial communities from Ohio, USA - Open water 3 Core 3 Depth 4 metaG | ecosystem: Environmental > Aquatic > Freshwater > Wetlands | place: USA: Ohio, Lake Erie, Old...
ACCCTGGCAGAAGCTGGCGCCACTGTAGTTGTGGCTGATATTAACGCCCAGGGTGTCAATGCTGTCGCCACATCATTGATCGGAGCGGGTTACCATGCCATGGGGGTTGCCACGGATATCACCCAGCCCGCTTCAGTCAGCGCTCTTGTTGAAGAGACTCTCTCTTCATATGGCCATTTGGATATCCTGGTCAACTCTGCCGCTCTTGATCCAAAGTTTGATCCCCAAGCTCTGGCTAAGATGGCAAAGTTGGGGACCGTTTCAGGTTCATTCGAAGATTACCCGCTGGATTCCTGGAAAGATGCCTTGGATGTCAACCTGACCGGTATGTTCTTGTGCTGCCAGGCAGCGGTCAAGCCTATGCTTGCTCAGGGGAAGAAAGGCTCTATAATCAATATTTGTTCCACCTATGGTCTGGTTGCCCCTGACCAACGCATCTACCAGCGTGAGGGTAAACAAATCACTTATAAACCGGTTTATTATTCGGTTACCAAAGCTGGGGTATTGGGATTTACCCGTTATCTATCCGCCTATTACGCCGGCACACAGATCCGTGTTAATGCCCTTACCCCCGGTGGTATATATAATAACCACGATGAAGTTTTTCTGAAGGCATATTCTGCCCGCACTGTAATGGGGCGTATGGCAAACAAGGACGAGATGAACGGAGCCCTGCTCTTTCTGTCTTCAGATGCCTCATCATACATGACAGGCTCCAACCTGGTCGTTGATGGCGGTTGGACTGCCTGGTAAATCAAGAATGGATTGATCTTAATGCAAATTCTCGCTCTAATTCCTGCTCGCGGGGGCTCGAAAAGTATTCCTCGCAAAAATATTCGTCCACTTGCTGGTTATCCTCTCATTGCTTACTCTATTGCCGCTGCTCTGCAATCCAGGCTCGTCACTCGGACCATCGTATCCACCGAGGACGAAGAGATTGCACACATCGCTCAGCAATTCAGTGCAGAGACACCATTTATGCGTCCCCCCGAGTATGCCGCCGATAATTCCACCGACTTTCCAGTCTTCACGCATGCTCTAAGCTGGCTATTAAAGTATGAGAGCTACCAACCGGATATAGTGATCCAGCTGCGACCCACCTCTCCCCTCCGCCCACCAGGTTGCATCGATCAGGCTGTGCAAATCCTGCTCGATCACCCCGAAGCAGATTCGGTCCGAGGCATCATCCCTTCCGGTCAAAATCCTTATAAGATGTGGCGGGTCGATCAACAAGGGAGGATGACACCCTTGCTCACTTTGGCAGGTGTCGCCGAACCTTTCAATGCCCCCCGCCAGGAACTACCCCCAACGTATTGGCAGACCGGTCATATAGATGCTGTGCGTGTCTCTACGATTGTTCACAAGCAATCGTTGAGTGGAGAGGTCATCTTGCCTCTGCATCTAGACCCACGTTACGCCATCGATATCGACACCCTACGCGATTGGCAGCGTGCCGAGTGGGTCATCGCCCAGGGTGATTTACCGATCATACTTCCCGGTCGACCTAAACGTGCATTGCCAAAACAAGTCGATTTGGTCGTGTTCGACTTCGACGGCGTGATGACCGATGATCGTGTCTGGGTGGATCAGGAAGGGCACGAAGCTGTTGCTGCCAACCGTCGCGATGGAATGGGTATTGCTGCTCTACATAAAGCTGGCATTCCAATGGTCGTCCTTTCTACCGAGCCCAATCCGGTTGTGTCTGCCCGTTGCCGCAAGCTGGAGCTGCCCGTCATCCAGGGTTTGTCCGATAAATCAGCAGCCTTACGACTCCTGCTGCAAGAACGCCATCTGGATCCATCTCACGTTATCTATTTGGGCAATGATGTCAACGACGTGTCATGCTTTCCACTCGTCGCTTGCGCCGTAGTTGTAGCCGATGCCCACCCAGATGCCAGCCTGCATGCAGATATTGTTCTATCTCATCCAGGTGGGCATGGTGCCGTAAGAGAGCTATGCGACCGGATCATTCGTAATCAGGGGTAGAATCTGAAACTTGGATGATCAAACCAGCTAATCGAAGCTTAGATTTTGTCTACTATGAAAGGTGAATAATCATGTCCCGTGAAATCATGATCGGAAATCGAAATGTCGGGGATAAATACCCAACTTATATCGTTGCTGAGATCGGGATCAATCATAATGGCAGTCTGGAAAACGCCAAATCACTGATCGATGTGGCAGTGAAAACTGGCGTTGATGCTGTCAAATTTCAAAAACGCACACCTGAGCTGTGTGTCCCGCCTGATCAGCAAAAACATATGCGGGAGACTCCCTGGGGTTATATCACTTACCTGGAATATCGATACAAGATCGAATTCGGCGTGAATGAATACCGTGAAATTGATCGTTACTGCAAGCAGAAAAATATGCCCTGGTTTGCTTCTGTTTGGGATGAGCCTTCCGTGGATTTCCTGCAGCAATTCGACCCCATCTGCTATAAAATCCCCTCCGCCTCCCTGACAGACAAAAAACTCTTGCTACGAGCTCGTGAAACCGGCATGCCCGTGATCCTTTCTACGGGCATGTCCACCATGCAGCAAATCAAGACAGCAGTAAAAGTGCTGGGTGAGGAAAATCTACTAATCACCCATGCCACCAGCACCTACCCATGCGATCCTGAGGAGCTAAATCTGAAGATGATTCGCACCCTCGTGGATACTTTCAACTGCCCGATTGGATATTCTGGTCACGAGGTTGGTTTGATCCCCACCGTTGTTGCTGTATCCATGGGCGCTTGCCTGGTTGAACGGCATATCACTCTGGATCGTGCCATGTGGGGTAGTGATCAGGCAGCCTCGGTCGAGCCAGGTGGAATGGAGCGGCTGGTCAAATATATCCGTGTGACCGAACAGTCCTTAGGCGATGGGATCAAACGAGTTTACGATAGTGAGGTTCCTTCCTTGCGCAAGCTGCGCCGGGTCAAGGATTAATCAGCGAGACCAACACGGACCCATACGGTTGTCACCCAATCTACACTCCCAATCAGCAGTGCGAAGGCGCATTCGGCAAACAAAATCCACAAAAATCAGTCCGATTAAAGATTCCAAATTTGATAATGATCGGTGATGGGTCATGACATCTATTACAAAAGCCGGTGATATTGTGCTAGAGCGCCTCAAACGCAGGCAGGTTAACCTGGATGTAAAGCGTCTGGCGTCACAGGTCAATGCGCTTGCCAATCCCGACCCCAGCTCAAAACCCGTGGTCTTTTTTAATGCTTCCACGCGTCTTGTCGGGATCAGTTTGAACTCTGCTTTCGCCTTGCTCACTGCTTGGGCGCTCCGACTGGAAAAAATACCCGTAATTCAGTTCGTCTGCCATGCCGGGATGAGTCGCTGCATATTAGGGACGGATCGGAATGATTTTTCAAAACCTCCTCCCTGCCGAGCCTGTATTGCCCAATCCCGCAGCCTCTACTCCGACGCTCAGGTCATTCCATTTTCCTTTCAAGAAGAAGTCCCTCTCAAGAATATACTCCAGGATCTATCACTGGAACGATTGATGGAGTTCGAGGTTAAACCTCCTACTGGTGTATTCAAGGGAACCCAACATATCCCTCCATCGCCCCTGCCACTCGGGGCTCTGGTTTTACCTTCAATCCGGTGGGTGCTTCGCCGCCATAATTTGCAGGATGATGCCTCGACCCGCTACCTATATCGTGAGTACCTCCTCTCTGCCAATCGTGTCGCCCATGAGTATTCGACATTCCTTGATAATACCAACCCTCAGGCAGTTGTTCTCTTCAATGGGCAATTCTTCCCAGAAGCTATAGCTCGCTGGGAATCCATGCGACGTGGCATCCGCACCATCACCCACGAAGTAGGGCTGCAGCCTTACAGCGCCTTCTTTACCCCCGGTGAGGCGACTGCCTACCCGCTTCACGTGCCAGACAATTTCGAGCTTAGCGAAGCACAGGAAGCTCGCTTGGATGCTTATCTCAGCCAGCGTTTTCAGGGCCAGTTTTCCATGGCTGGAGTTCGCTTCTGGTCCGAGATGAAAGGCCTGGATGAAACCTTTTTAGAGCGCGCCTCCCGCTTCAAGCAGATCGTGCCTGTCTTTACCAACGTCATTTTCGACACCAGCCAGCCTCACTCCAATGCAGTCTTTCCACACATGTTTGGGTGGCTGGACTTAGTGCTTGAGATCATTTGCAGCCATCCTGAAACCCTGTTTGTAATTCGCGCTCATCCCGATGAATCCAGGCCCGGCAAAACCAGTCAGGAGAGCGTAAGCCAGTGGATTGAACAAAATCATGCTGGTTCTATATCCAATCTCATGTTCGTGGACTCGGATCAATCCCTTAGCTCATATGAGCTGATCCAGCGCTCGAAGTTCGTCATGGTTTATAACTCCACCATTGGGCTAGAAGCTTCCATAATGGGAATGGCTGTGATATGTGCGGGTCGTGCCCGTTTCACTCAGCTACCTACAGTATTTTTTCCTGCCACACCTCAGGAGTACCGTCAGCAAACGGAGGCTTTCCTGGCAGCGAGGGATATTTCAATCCCACCCGAATTCAAACGCAATGCCCGTCGGTTCTTATATTATCAGCTCTTTCGTTCCTCGCTTCCGTTTGGCGATTTTCTCATGGAAGATGGAATCTGGCCGGGCTTCGTCAGGCTAAAAAAGTTTCCCACTACATCCCTTTCACCTTCTTCGTCACCCGCGATCAAAGCCATCTTGAATGGCATCCTCGAGAATGGTGATTTCTTACTCGATTCGGATCTGTGATTCACCCTCGGTAACCATCAATTCCACTCCCTATGCGCACATCCATCGTGATCCGTGCCTGCAACGAAGAAAAACATATCTCCCGCTTACTGGAAGGGATTGCATTCCAAACCCAAAAAGATATCGAGATTATCCTGGTTGATTCCGGCTCAACCGACAGTACGCTCGAAATTGCCTCCCAATACCCAGTGCAGGTGGTGCATATTCAGCCCGAAGAGTTCACCTTTGGTTATTCTCTAAACCATGGGATAACTCAGTCACATGGAGAATTTATCGTCATCGCCAGTGCCCATATCTATCCAGTCTATCCTGATTGGCTGGAGCGTCTCCTTGCACCCTTTGTAGACCCACAGGTCGCCCTTACCTACGGCAAGCAGCGTGGAAATTCACTCAACAAATTTTCCGAGCAACAGGTCTTTCATCACTGGTATCCCGATCGCTCCCAAATCCACCAGCCATATCCATTCTGCAACAACGCCAATGCAGCCATCCGCCGCTCTCTTTGGGAGAGCCACCGCTACAATGAAACTCTCCCTGGCCTGGAAGACCTGGAGTGGGCTCAACGCATCATGGCACAGGGTTACGCCGTTAGCTACATCGCTGAGGCCGAGGTGGTGCATGTCCATGAAGAAACTCCACCCGCGGTGTATAACCGCTACCGTCGTGAAGCGATGGCTTTTAAACGCCTTTTCCCGCAAGAACACTATCACCTATGGGATTTGATTCATAACCTCTCGACCAATATCGCCAGCGATGTCTGGAATGCAGCCCAGCAGCGCAAATTGGTCTCGCATCTTGGAGAGATTTTTTGGTTCCGCTGGATGCAATTCTGGGGCACTTACAAAGGTTATCGCCAGTCGGGACCCCTCACCTGGAAGCTCCGCCAAACCTTTTACTACCCTCGCAGCATAAATTCGCAGACTCCCAGTCCTATAAGGGGCATTTCCCCTATCCAATATAGACCCAACGAAGAAATCCATACTCAGCAGAGGTAATATGTCTACAATTGCTGCCCTTGTACCCATGCGCCACCACTCCCAGCGCGTCCCTGGCAAGAATTTCCGCCCTCTGGCTGGAAAACCCCTATTCCACCACATCATTGGTTCTTTGCTCGCTTGCCCTGAAATCTCTCAAGTGGTGGTCGATACGGATAGCCCTCCAATTATGGAGGGCTTAAAGCAGCATTTCCCCACGGTACGCATCCTCGAGCGTCCTGAGGAATTGCGTGGTGATGCGATTTCAATGAATGAAATCCTGGTTTATGACACCTCACTGGTTGAAGCCGATTTTTACCTGCAAACTCATACCACCAATCCCCTTTTACGCCCAGGCACCATCTCACGTGCCATCCAAACCTTGATGGCGAATATCCCTGAATATGATTCACTCTTTTCGGTCACGCGCTTACAAGTTCGCCTATGGGATCATCTTGGACGGGCAATTAATCACAATCCAGCCATCCTGCTTCAAACTCAAGATTTACCTCCTGTCTTTGAGGAGAACTCTTGTATTTATATCTTTACCCAGACGAACTTGATCAATCGCCTCAACCGCCTTGGTGAACGTCCGTATATGTTCGAGATGGATGCCTCGGAAGCCTGGGATATCGACGAGGAGTTGGATTTCGCTATAACCGAATTTCTTATGCAGCAGGCACTCAAGGACGAGGGATAAATTTATGCTCACCATTCTATACTCCGCTCCGTATATGATCCCCCTACTTCCACGCTATCGCGCATTGTTAGAAGGTCTTGGCTTGCAGCTGATTATTCCAGAGGTACACGAACGCCTGGACGAAAACGAGCTCCTGTCATATGCAGGTCAGTTCGATGGCACCATCTGTGGCGATGACCACTATACCCCTCGTGTGCTGGAAGCCTGCTCTCCGCGCCTGAAAGTAATCTCTAAATGGGGGACTGGCATAGATTCTATCGACCGCCAGGTGGCTGAAAAACTCGGCATCCAGGTGCGCAACACCCCGAACGCCTTTACGCAACCAGTTGCTGATACGGTCCTGGGTTATATGCTCACGTTCGCCAGGCGTTTCCCCTGGATGGATCGGGCAGTGAAATCGGGTCATTGGGAGAAAATCCCCGGACGCTCACTCAGCGAGTGCACACTCGGAGTGGTCGGCGTTGGCAAGATCGGTAAAGCAGTCATCCGGCGGGCTCGTCCCTTTGGGATGAAGCTGCTCGGCAACGATATCATCCCGATTGACCAGGTTTTCCTCTCCGAAAATGGGGTCGAAATGACCTCACTAGATGACTTGCTTGCCCGTTCTGATTTCGTCAGCCTGAATTGTGATCTCAACCCCACGAGTTATCATTTGATGAATGCCAACGCTTTTAGTGTTATTAAACCATCCGCTATCCTCATCAATACCTCCCGCGGTCCTGTGGTTGACGAGCCGGCATTAGTTTCAGCCTTGCAAGCTGGTAAGCTGGCTGGTGCAGCTTTGGACGTCTTCGAGGTTGAGCCGCTCTCGGTAAATAGCCCACTGACGAAGATGGATAACGTTATGCTTGCTTCACATAATGCGAATTCCAGCCCCAAAGCCTGGGAAAGGGTCCATCAAAATACGATCGACAATCTACTGGATGGTTTGGGTATCTCATTACCAAAGGAAACATGACCATGCAAAATAATATTTCTGCGCGTGTAAAATCAGCCACTCCTTCAACGGTCCTGATCACCGGGGCTGCTGGTGGGATTGGTCGTGCCACTGTCCAGCTGTTTGCTAATTCTGGGTGGCGCGTCATTGGTGTGGACCGCTCCCCATTCGGAGAAACATTTCCCCAGGATGGTTTTTTCATCCAGTCGGATATATCCATCGGCGAGAACCTGGAATCGATATTTAACCAGGCTCACGCACATACGGGTTATCTCAATGCTTTGGTCAATAATGCCGCGGTACAGATCGCCAAACCCATCATTCAAACCAGTGTGGAAGAATGGGATGCCGTGATGGCTTCCAACCTGCGCTCAGTATTTCTGAGTGCCAAACTTGCATTTCCATTATTCAATGCTGCTGGTGGGGGGGCAATCGTTAACGTCTCTTCTGTTCATGCCGTCGCTACCTCTGCGAATATTGCCGCTTATGCTGCCAGTAAGGGAGGTTTGCTCGCCCTCACCCGCGCCATGGCAATCGAGTTCGCTCCCAACAATATACGTGTCAATGCCATCCTCCCTGGTGCTGTGGACACACCTATGCTACGTGCAGGCTTGGTCCGCGAGCATGTTCAGGGTGGCGATATACAAACCCGCCTGGATAACCTCGCTCGCAAGACGGTCAATGGCCGCGTGGGTACCCCGGAAGAGATTGCCCATGCCATTTATTTCCTGGCAGATAACACGCAATCTTCGTTTATGACCGGCCAGGCTATGATCGTGGATGGTGGTGCCACCGCCCGCCTGAGTACCGAGTGAGTTCAACGAGTCAATATACTCAGGACTTACTCGCATGACGCTTCACCAGTCGATCAAAAAAATCACTCCCGCACCGATCTGGAAATCGGTCTCTGCGACTTATTGGTGGTGGCGTAATCGTGGTCGCCATCTCATGGCACGTACTTTTGACCCACGTTGGGGTGAGAGTGCCCGCAAGCTAGAAGAGCTAGAAAATCTTCATGCCCATCAACGCTGCTTCATCATTGGCAATGGTCCCAGCTTGCGGCAGACCGATTTGAGCAGGCTTCGTGGTGAGTATACATTTGGTCTCAATCGCATCTATCTGCTCTTTCCTGAGCTGGGCTTCCTTACCTCCTATCTGGTATCGGTGAATGACCTGGTCCTGGAGCAGTGCGCGGCTGAGATGCAAAGCCTGACCGTGCCAAAGTTTGTCACCTGGCGGGCACGTCATTGGTTCCACACTGACCCAAAGGTCACTTATCTCGATACTGACTTCACCGGAGAAGAGAACTTTTGCTCAAAAATGACCGGGCGCGTATTTGAAGGTTTTACTGTCACTTACGTCGCACTCCAGCTTGCTTACCATATGGGGTTTAATGAAGCAATTCTCGTAGGTGTGGACCATAACTTTGTCACCCAGGGTACAGCCAATCAAGCCATCGTCTCCCAGGGTGATGACCCCAATCACTTTTCCCCCAACTATTTTGGTAAAGGTTTTAAATGGCAGCTGCCCGATCTGGCAGGTTCCGAACGCGCTTATACCTTGGCGCGCGATGCCTATTCGCGTACGGATCGTCGCGTTTTGGACGCCACCATCGGCGGCAAGCTGACTGTCTTCCCAAAAGTCGATTATTCATCCCTTTTCTGAGCTGACACTGAAATTGCACACTCCTACACTGCCCGTCGTTTCGATTATCACGCCTTCATATAACCAGGCTCCGTTCTTAGAGCAAACCATCCATTCGGTGTTGTGGCAGGATTATCCGACTATCGAATATCTGATCGTGGATGGCGGATCAACCGATGGCTCAGTGGATATTATCCAGCGTCATGCTGACCGTCTCGCATGGTGGGTCTCTGAGCCCGATAAAGGTCAGGCAGATGCCATCAACAAAGGTTTCTCTCACGCCCATGGGCAGATCATTGCCTGGCTGAACTCAGACGATCTGTATTACCGTTCAGACACGGTGAGTCAGGCGGTTAAGGCACTCCAAGCTCATCCAGAGGTCGGCATGGTCTATGCTGATGGTGTCATGGTTGATCCTGACCTGCGCATTTTGGATTGGCATACCTACCCACAATATATCCTGACCGATTTGCTGGCGTTCAAAGTTCTTTTACAGCCCACAGTGTTTATGCGAATGGAAGCCTTACAACAAGTCGGCTTCCTCTTCACGAACTATCATATGATCCTTGACCATAGTCTGTGGGTGCGAATTGCCGCGCAATATCCCATCTTGCATGTCGCTGAATATTGGGCGGTTGAGCGTACCCACGCTACTGCCAAGACGATTGCACAGGCGGCACAATTTGTCGATGAGGCTTTTCATTTCATCCGATCTTTGGAAAGTGATGCTGGTTTTCAATCCATAATTACTCGCCAGTACAATCTCTTGTATGCTGGGTTGCATGTCTTTGCCGGGAAGAGACTGATCGATGCTGGAAATCCCCAACAAGCGCTCGCTCACTTCAGGCAAGCCTGGCGTTTGTCTCCCAAGGTTGTCCTGAGTGCCTGGTACAAAGTCGTTCAGGCTGCTGGAAATTCAATCGGATTGGGTAATTTATTCCTTGCTTACCGGAGAACGCGCAGGCGCTTCCAACATCATGGTCAACAGCTTCACCTGGATGAGCAGGGCATCCACCTGGCGGATATTTAGTTAGCCGTCTCACGAATCTGTAATTAATCACCATGTCCGATCTTCCACTTGTTTCCATCATCACTCCCTCCTTTAACCAGGCACGATTCCTTGAAGAGACCATCCAATCCGTCTTATCACAGGATTATCCTCATCTGGAATATATCATCGTGGATGGCGC
>Ga0153916_10004883_pt1 | contig 10179 bp, 5 predicted proteins | sample Opewatmetagenome_FD_109642 | JGI IMG/M metagenome (GOLD analysis project Ga0153916, IMG submission 109642) | Freshwater wetland microbial communities from Ohio, USA - Open water 3 Core 3 Depth 4 metaG | ecosystem: Environmental > Aquatic > Freshwater > Wetlands | place: USA: Ohio, Lake Erie, Old...
CTCGTTGCCGCCGGTGGCGCGCATCGAGGAAGGCATCGGGAGGCTGACGCGGCTGATCAAGGAGGAGGTGGCGCGACACCCGGAACCGGTCAGGACTCAGAGCTGAGAATCGAGAGCGTGAAACGGAAGACGGACAGCGGAGGACGGCGGCTGCAGGTGGTTCAGGTGTTGCGCATGTCGGCGTCTGCCGTTTTGGGGTTTCCGTTCACCGTTCCGGCCGCAGATGCGGCCGGTCAGTAGCGCCAGCGGGGGGACCTGAGGCTCAGGCAGACGAACGGGTTGATCACAAACGGTTCGGGTTCGAGCGATTGCGGGCGAATTGCCAGGAGTTCGCCTTCTCCGGTCAGAGCGATGAGGAGAAAGTCGCGATCCACGAGGCCTGGCATCACGTGCACCGGCGCGAAGAGATCGTGCGGTGCGTCGAACGATCCCGCCGAGGTACCGCCGTTCGTGTCGTAGGCCTGGATTGTCGGCGACGGGCCCGAGACGAAGAGCAGCGTGTCCATCCGGGACGGGCCGAACCCCGCCCGCCGCACCAGCAGCTGCCGCCACTTCAACGACCCGCCTGAACGGTCGAGCGCACGCAGCAGGTTGTCGAACGCGAGGAAGTAGACGGCCGAGCGATCGGCCGCCGGCACGCCGGCAACCGCCGAACCGACACGCACCCGCCAGAGGACGCGGCCGCTTCCCGGTTGCAGCGCGTAGAACCACCGCTCCCTCGTTCCGACGAACACCCGGTCGTCGAGAGCCAGGATGCTCGTCGGCTGTGAGAGGATCTTCCGATCCCAGATCACGGCCGCCGTCTCGAGCTTCAGGCGAGCGACGCGGTTGTCGGTGAGCGGCAGGTAGAGCTCATCGCCGGAGAGCGCCGGTTCGCCCACAGCAGGCGAGGGAAGGTGAGCCTGCCAGACCTTCTCGCCATCACGCGCGCGAATCGCGAAAGCCTGGCTGCCCTGGGTCACCGCGATCAACCAGCCGTGGTCGTGGTGGAGGGGAGCCGACAGCGGCGCGTCGAGCGGGAGCTGCCATCGCGGTCGTCCATCCGACGTGTCGAGCGCCTGGAGCAAGGGTCCGGAACAGGCGAACACCAGGTCGTCGCCGACCGCAAGCGCGTCGACGCCGGCAACGTCGCGGCTCCAGTTCGTCGAGCCGTCGGTCAGCGAAAGGGCGACGATTCGATGGGCCGGATGGCCGCGATCGGGGTCGGGTTTCAGCGCGACGTACGCACGAGCGTCGTCGTACGCCGGCGGGAGCGCGGGAGGCGCGTCCAGCGTCACCATCCAGGCGGTTCTCAGCGGGAAGATGTCGCCGGCGGATTTCGACTGCGGCGACTGCGCGGCAGCGAGAGACTGCAAGCAGATGACGAATGCGCACCCGAGCGCGAGCGTTTTCGTGGCTGGCAGGTGGTCCCTGGACCTGCGTGACTCCGGCATGACCCCGCTATAATAGCGTCAAACGGTTGGGCGTCCAGCGCATCTCCCGACTCGCCGTGGCTCATCAGACCATTCTGGTGCTCGACTTCGGCTCGCAATACACGCGGCTCATCGCACGCCGCCTGCGGGAGATCTCTGTCTACTCGGACATCGTGCCGTTCGATGTGCGCCAAGAAGAGATCGTCGCGCGGCATCCCGCAGGCGTGATCCTGTCGGGCGGACCTCGCAGCGTGTCGCAATCCGGCGCACCCCGCTGCGACGCGAGGATCTTCGGCGGGCAGGTGCCCGTGCTCGGCATCTGCTACGGCATGCAGCTGATGGCCGATGCGCTCGGCGGCCGCGTGGCGCCGGCGCCCCACCGTGAGTACGGGCTGGCTGAGGTGCGGATCGACGCCGGGGCCGACGGCCGCCTGTTCGCGACGTTGCCCGAACGCCTTCGGGTGTGGGCGAGCCACGGTGATTTCGTCGAAGCCGTTCCTCCGGGCTTTCGCGTGGCCGCGACAAGCGAAAACGCCCCCGTTGCGGCGATGGTCGACGATTCCCGCGACCTGCACGCGCTGCTGTTCCACCCGGAAGTCGCGCATACCGAACGCGGGCTCGCCATCCTGCGCAACTTCGCCTACGACGTGTGCGGGTGCCGCGGCGACTGGACGATGGCGTCGTTCGTCCGGGAGACGGTTGCGCGCATTGCGCAGCAGGTGGGAAGCGGACGCGTGATCTGCGGCTTGAGCGGCGGAGTCGACTCGACGGTCGCCGCCGTGCTCATTCACCGCGCGGTCGGCGATCGCCTGACATGCCTCTTCGTGGACAACGGCCTGCTGCGGCAGGACGAGGCGGCGCAGGTGAAGCGCCGCTTCGTGGACAAGCTGCACCTGTCCGTGGTGTCGGTGGACGCGTCACAGAGGTTCTTGCGTCGTCTCGAAGGCATCGTCGATCCCGAACGGAAGCGGAAGATCATCGGCGCGACGTTCATCGAAGTCTTCGAGGAACAGGCACAGGCACTGGGCGGCTTCGGGTTCCTCGGCCAGGGCACGTTGTACCCGGACGTGATTGAATCGGCGTCGGTGGCGGGGCCTGCCGCAGCCATCAAGAGTCATCACAACGTCGGCGGCCTGCCCGAGCGGATGCGTCTCGAGCTCGTCGAACCGCTGCGCGAGCTCTTCAAGGACGAAGTGAGGCTGGTCGGCCGGGAGCTCGGTCTCGACGAAGAGTTCATCGTCCGCCAACCGTTTCCCGGCCCGGGCCTCGCCGTCCGCATCGTCGGCGAGGTCACTGCGGAACGCCTGGACCTGCTGCGGCGCGCCGACGTGATCGTCGCGGAGGAGATGCGGCAGACCGGGTGGTACTCAAGGTTGTGGCAGAGTTTCGCGGTGTTGCTGGCGGTGCAGAGTGTGGGCGTCATGGGCGACCAGCGAACCTACGAACACGCCGTGGCCATCCGCGCCGTCGAAAGCCAGGACGGCATGACGGCCGATTGGGCCAGACTGCCGTATGATCTGCTCGGACGCATCGCGTCGAGGCTCGTCAACGAGGTGAAGGGCATCAATCGGGTCCTCTACGACGTAAGTTCCAAGCCGCCCTCGACGATCGAGTGGGAATGAGCAGCGTCTTCGCTGTTGAATATCGAATAGCGAATGTGCAGTGCGGGGAGTCTCTGGCGGGACCGCCCGGCTCCAGCCCGGTCGCGATTGGTCACCGACATTCCACATTCGATATTTCACATTCGACGTTCACCAGGGGAATAGATGGCTGAATTCGTCCACCTCCACGTTCACACCGAGTACTCGCTGCTCGACGGCGCCTGCCGCGTGGACGAACTGCTGGCGCACGCGGCCGCGCTGAAGATGCCCGCGCTTGCCGTGACCGAGCACGGCAACATGTTTTCGACAATCATCTTCCACGACAAGGCGAGGCAGAAAGGCATCAAGCCAATCCTCGGGTGCGAGGTGTACATCGCGCCACGAAGCCGCCACGAGAGAGGCGGCGGCGTCTCGGAAGCGTCGAATCATTTCGTGCTGCTCGCGGAGACCAGGGAAGGCTACCAGAACCTCATCAGGCTGGTGACGGCGGGCTATACCGAAGGCTTCTACTACCGCCCGCGAATCGACAAGGAGCTGCTCGCCCGGCACGCGAAGGGGCTGATTGGCCTGAGCAGCTGTCTCAAAGGCGAGGTGCCGGCCGGACTACGCGCCGAGCAGCACCAGAAGGCGCTCGAGGCGGCGGCGACGTTTCGCGACATCCTGGGACGCGACAACTTCTTTCTCGAACTGCAGTACCAGGGCCTCGACGATCAGCAGCGCGTCAACGCAGGCCTGTCCCTGATCGCGCGCGATCTCGGCCTGCCGCTCGTGTGTACGAACGACGTGCACTACCTGAAGCGCGAGGACGCGCGCGCGCACGACATCCTGCTGTGCATCGGCACGGGCAAGACCGTCAACGATCGCGAGCGCATGCGCTACCACGGCGATCAGTTCTACCTGAAGACGGCCGAGGAGATGGTGGCCGTGTTCGGCGACTTTCCGGACGCCCTCGCCAACACCGTTCGAATCGCGGAACGCTGCGAGGTCAACCTCGACGACACCGAGAGCCATCTGCCGATCTTCGAGGTGCCCGGGGATTTCTCGCTCGACGCCTATTTCGAACAGGTGGTGCGCGAGGGACTGGCGCGCCGCATGCCCCGGCTGCGGGCGCTGGCCGAGCGGGGGCGGCTGCGCCACTCGCTCGCGGAATACGAAGCGCGCGTCGCGTACGAGATCGACATGATCAGGCGGATGCGCTATCCGGGCTACTTCCTGATCGTCTGGGACTTCATCCGCTACGCGAAGGAGCATCACATCCCCGTGGGCCCGGGCCGCGGCTCCGCGGCCGGCAGCCTTGTCGCCTACTGTCTGGACATCACCGACGTCGATCCCCTCGACTTCGACCTCCTCTTCGAACGGTTCCTCAACCCGGAACGCATCTCGCTGCCCGACATCGACATCGACTTCTGCGAGCGGCGCCGCGGCGAGGTCATCGAGTACGTGACGCGCAAGTACGGCCGTGAGAACGTGGCGCAGATCATCACGTTCGGAACCATGAAGGCGCGAGCGGTCGTGCGCGATGTCGGACGGGCGCTGGATATCCCGTACGCCGACGTGGATCGTGTCGCCAAGATGATCCCGGCCGCCCTCGACATGACGCTCGCCAAGGCGCTCGAGGACAGCCCCGCGTTGAAGGAGGCGGAAGGAAAAGACGAGCGCGTGAAGGACCTGCTCGAGATCGCCCGCCGCCTCGAAGGGATGACGCGCCACGCCTCCGTGCACGCCGCCGGCGTCGTCATCGCGCCGCGCCCGCTGACCGAGTTCGTCCCGCTCTACAAGGGCCAGCGCGACGAAATCACGACCCAGTGGAGCATGAAGGAGATCGAACGGATCGGTCTCCTGAAGATGGACTTCCTCGGCCTGAGCACGCTGACGCTCATCGACGACTGCGTGAGGCAGCTCGGGGAGGCGACCGGGGAGACGATCGACCTCGAGGCGATCCCGCTGGACGATGCGAAGACGTTCCAGCTCTTCTCGGACGGGCAGACACTCGGCATCTTCCAGTTCGAGAGCTCGGGCATGCGCGACATCCTGCGCAAGGCCAAGCCGCAGCGCTTCGACGATCTGATCGCGTTAAACGCGTTGTACCGGCCGGGACCGCTGCGCAGCGGCATGATCGACGATTTCATCGCGCGCAAGCACGGCAGGGTGGAGATCGAGTACGAACTGCCGCAGCTCGAGCCGATCCTGCGCGACACTTACGGGGTCATCGCGTACCAGGAGCAGGTCATGCGCATCGCCTCGGAACTCGCCGGCTTCTCGCTGGGAGAGGCCGACCTGCTGCGCAAGGCGATGGGCAAGAAGAAGGCCGACGTGATGCAGGCGCAGCGCCAGAAGTTCCTCGACGGCGCCCGGGAGCGCGGCATCAACGAGAAGAAGGCGAACAAGATCTTCGACCTGATGGAGCACTTCGCCGGGTACGGCTTCAACAAATCGCACTCCACGACCTACGCGCTGCTCGCCTACCAGACGGCGTACCTGAAGGCGAACTACTCGTGGCACTTCCTCGCGGCGCTGCTGACGATCGAATCGCAGAACACCGAGAAGCTCGCGATGTACCTGGCCGAGGCACGCGAGCGCGGCATCCCGATCCTGCCGCCCGACGTCAACACCAGCGCCCTGGCCTTCACGGTGACGTCCGAGGGCGTCCGGTTCGGCCTCGGTGCCGTGAAGAACGTCGGCGAGGCGGCGATCGCTTCGATCCTCGACGCGCAACGTCAACTCGGACGCATCACGTCGCTGTACTCGCTCTGCGAACACCTGGACCTCCGCCTCGTCAACCGGCGCGTGTTCGAGAGCCTGATCAAGGCCGGCGCGTTCGATTCGACTGCGACCACCGGCGGCAGGACACTCCCGCCCGCGGTGCTGCGTCCCCGTCTGGTGGCCGCCTGCGAAGCGGCCTGCGAGCACGGCAACCGCCTGCAACGCGACCGCGACAAGGGCCAGGCACAGTTGTTCGAGGTCGAGGCGGATGCCGGCGAAACGTCAGACGCTGCCGCCGCCTCGGTGGGGTCCCCAACGCGGCTGCCGCGTTGGGGTGCCTTCCAGCTGCCCGATGCCGAGCCGTGGACCGAGCAGCAACAGCTGACATTCGAGAAGGAGGCGCTGGGCCTGTACCTGACCGGCCACCCGGTCGAGCGGTTCTCCGAGGAGCTGGCGGCGATCGGTGCGCGCAGCACGCTCGGGCTCGCGGGTAGCGAGGGCAACGGAACGCCGCGCCCGCAGGAGGTGACCATTGGAGGTGTGATCGCGTCCACGCGCGTCGTCAGGACGCGCAAGGGCGACCGCATGGGCGTGTTCGTGCTCGAGGACCAGCATGGAAGCGTGGAAGTGGTGGTCTTTCCGGAGACCTTCGGCAGGACGAACGCGCTCATCGAGACGGACCGGATGGTCCTGGTGAGCGGGAAGCTCGACGCGGACGAGGAGACCGCGCGCATCCTCGCCTCCGAGATCGTGCCGATCGAGATCGTGAGCGAGCGCGCCGTGCGCGAAGTCACGATTCGACTTACAATGCCTCCACACGACCGCGCAACGTTCGAGGCACTGGCCGCGCTGCTGGCCGGGCACGGCGGCGACCGGCGTGTTGCGTTCGAGCTCGAACTGCGAAACCAGCAGCCCGCGCTGCGCGTACGGGCCGAGGTGACCGGCCAGGTTCGCGTGCGCCCGAGCGCGCAGCTGTTCCGGGGCATCGAGGCGATCTGCGGGCCGGGATCGGTCGAGGCGAAATAGCGGAGGAATCAGGAGACAGGGTTCAGGAGCGCCTGAATCCCGAATCCCGATTCCCGAATCCTGGAAGGGTATCCATGCCCAACGACATGCTGGAGTTCGAAGAACCAATCGGCGTGCTGCTGAAGGAGATCGAGGCGCTTTCGATGCTGCCGCGCACCGACGAGCGTGACGCCGAGATCGACCAGCTGCGGCGCCGCATCCAGCAGATCCGCTCGGAGATCTACGAGAATCTGACGCCGTGGCAGCGCGTGCTCGTCGCGCGTCACCCGTTGCGGCCCAACACGCTCGACTACATCAAGCACCTGTTCACGGATTTCATCGAGATCCACGGCGATCGGCGCTTTGCCGACGACCGCGCGATCGTCACCGGCCCGGCCCGCTACAAGGATCAGCCCGTGCTCGTCGTCGGACATCAGAAGGGCGGCGCCGACACGAAGGAGAAGATCTTCCGCAATTTCGGCTACGCGCGTCCCGAGGGCTATCGGAAGGCGCTGCGCGCGATGAAGATTGCCGAGAAATTCCGCCGGCCGATCCTCATCTTCGTCGACACGCCGGCGGCGTATCCGGGCGTCGAGTCCGAGGAACGCGGCGTGGCGGAAGCGATCGCGTACAACCTGCGGGAGATGACGATGCTCGCGGTCCCGGTGATCGTCTCGGTGACCGGCGAAGGCGGCAGCGGCGGTGCGCTGGGCATCGCGATCGGCGACCGCGTGCTCATCCAGGAGTTCGCCATCTACAGCGTGATTCCGCCGGAAGGTTGCGCGGCGATCCTCTGGCGCGATTCCGACCGAAAGGTCGAAGCAACCGAGGCGTTGAAGCTGACGGCGCCCGACCTCCTGAAGGCGGGAATCGTCGACGAGATCGTTCCCGAGCCGCCAGGCGGTGCGCACAACGACCACGCCGAGGCGGCGGCGCTGCTCGATTGCGCACTCGAACGGGCCCTGGCCGAGGCTGCAGCAGAACCGAACGAGGTGCGGCTGCAGCACCGGTACGAGAAGTTCCGGAACATGGGAAAGCTGGGGGTGGATTTCGTGGACGAAGGCGGATAGCCGAAGAGACCCGGCTTCAGGCTCCGGGCTCCCGGCTCCCGGCGTGGCTCGAGGCTCCAGGCTGAAGCCACTGGCAAGGCTTCGGCCCGACGTCTCGCCGATGTCCGAAGCCCGAAGTCCGGAGCCAGGAGCCCTGGCCATGCCCGTTTCTCTCATCTGGGAACACGTTCCCTGCGCCGACGCCCAGATCTCGGCGCTTGCCGGCGCCCTGGGCGTCACGCCCGTGTGCGCCCGCCTGCTGTGTCAGCGGGGCTTCGCCGATCCTGACGCCGCCCGCCGTTTCCTGGCGCCGTCGCTCGACCATCTCCACGATCCCCTGGGCCTGCCCGACATGGCCGCCGCCGTCGAGCGGATCCTCGCCGGCATCGCGCACGGCGATCGAATCGCCATTCACGGCGACTACGATGTCGACGGCGTCACCTCCACGGTGATTCTCCAGCGCACGCTGGAGCTGCTCGGCGCCGACGTCGTCCACTTCCTGCCCGAGCGGATGCGTGATGGATACGGCCTGCATCCGCCGGCGATCGAACGGCTGCACGCTGAAGGGGTCCGGCTCCTCATTTCGGTCGACTGCGGCACGCGCAGTGTCGAAGCCGCCGAGCGCGCTCGCGAGCTCGGCGTCGATCTCATCATCACGGACCATCACGAGCCTGACGCGACGCTGCCGCGGGCCCTTGCCGTCATCAATCCGAAGCGCAGCGATTCGAGTTATCCCGACCAGGATCTTGCGGGCGTCGGCGTCGCGCTGAAACTCGTCCAGGCGTTGTGCAAGCGGACGGGGCGGGAGCGATGGCTGCCCGGGTTCGTGAAGATTGCCGCCATCGGCACCCTCGCCGACATCGTGCCCGTCGTCGGGGAGAACCGCGTCATCGCGAAGCTCGGTCTCGAGATGCTGTCGCGCGGCCCGAACAAGGTCGGCCTGCGCGCCCTGCTCGAGGTGTCCGGCCTCGCGGGAAAGACGATCGACACCTACCACGTGGCGTTCGTCATCGCGCCGCGGGTCAACGCCGCCGGTCGCATGAGCACGCCGGACATTGCCGCGCGGTTGCTGCTCGCGGTCGACGAAGCGATGGCCGACGAGGCGCGGGTGCTCGCCGAGCAGCTCAACGAGGAGAACCAGCGCCGCCAGCAGGAGGAGCAGCGCATCCTCGCGCACGCGCGCAAGGTGATCGAGACCGAGCCCGATATCGGCTCACGCTCGGTGCTCGTCGTCTCTGGCGAGAGCTGGCACCGCGGCGTCATCGGCATCGTCGCGTCGCGGCTGGTCGAAACCTTCTACCGCCCGGTCGTCGTGTTGTCGATTGAAGGCGACATCGCCTACGGCTCGTGCCGCAGCATCCCGCCATTCGACATGCTGGATGCGCTCGAGCGATGCAGTCCGCTGCTCACGCGCTTCGGCGGCCACAAGCTCGCGGCCGGGCTGACGCTCGAAGCAGCCCGCGTGAACGAGTTCCGATCCACGCTCGCTGATTGGGGCGATCAGGTGCTCGCTCCGGACGACCTGCGGCCGCGGCTCCGGATCGACGTGCCGCTGCGCTTCGCGGCCATTCGCGGCGACCTGGTCGCCGAGCTCCAGCAACTCGCGCCCTTCGGTCCCGGCAACCCGCGGCCCGTCTTCTCGGCGACCGGTGTGGAGCTCGCCGACCGGCCGCGGCGCATCAAGGACCGTCATCTCAAGATGGCGCTCCGGCAGGACGGCCGCCTGTTCCGGGCGATCGCGTGGCAGGGGATCGCGCACGAGACCTGGCTGAACGATCACCACGGAACCGTGGACGTCGCCTTTTCGCTGAATCAGAATATCTTCAACGGCGAGACGTTCGTGGAACTGACGCTCGCCGATCTGAAACCTTCTCCCTCGCCATGACTGTCTGGCAGCGCTGGCTGCGCGTTGCGCTCGGCGTTTTCGTGCTCGTGTTTGCGGCGGGCGTGTATCTCGCCATGCGCAACCAGCCCACGCCTCCGGAGCGCAAGCCGGTCGCCCCGATCGATTCCGGGGCGGCATCGCAAGTCAGCCGCGGAAGGTTGCTGTTGCTGAAGGGCGGAGTGGTCGACTGCACGATCGACTATGAGACCGTACTGGAGTACGCCGGGGCGGCGACGAAGATTCGCGGCGTCAGGGCCAGGTTCCCGCAGCGAAACGGCCGGGATCTCGAGGTCACGGGTGAGCAGGCGTCCGTGACGCAGGATCAGTCGGACTTCTCGATCAGCGGTAACGTGGGTTTCACGACGTCCGACGGCCTGGTTCTGAACACACAGGAAGCCTCGTACGCGAAAGCCGAAGGCATCGTGCGAGCGCCCGGGAAGGTGGACTTCACGCGTGGAGGCATGCGGGGGTCGGGCGTCGGGATGACATACGACCAGCAGCGCGACATCCTGTCGCTTCTCGAC
>Ga0153916_10004884_pt1 | contig 10179 bp, 8 predicted proteins | sample Opewatmetagenome_FD_109642 | JGI IMG/M metagenome (GOLD analysis project Ga0153916, IMG submission 109642) | Freshwater wetland microbial communities from Ohio, USA - Open water 3 Core 3 Depth 4 metaG | ecosystem: Environmental > Aquatic > Freshwater > Wetlands | place: USA: Ohio, Lake Erie, Old...
GCCGGGGCTGAAAACCCCGTTTTTTCCTGAAGTTGCATCATTCTCTTTGTGATCTACCGGATATTGCATGGCTGAAGAACAGATCCCTATGACCGCCCAGACGGATACGGTCGGCGAAGTCGCTGCGGGAAAAATAAACCTGCTGAATCTCGATCGCCAGGCGATGCAGGAATTTTTTGTCGGCATCGGCGAGAAGCCGTTTCGCGCCACGCAGGTCCTGCAGTGGATTCATCACTATGGCGTGGAGGATTTCGACGCCATGACCAATGTCAGCAAGGAACTGCGCGCGCGGCTCAAGGAGATCGCCTGCGTGGCGGCGCCGGAGGTGATCGCCGATCAACTGGCGGAAGACGGAACGCGCAAGTGGCTCCTGCGGCTTCCGGGCGGCAACGGCATCGAGACCGTGTTCATTCCGGAAGAGGACCGCGGCACGCTGTGCGTGTCTTCGCAGGTGGGCTGCACGCTGAACTGTTCCTTCTGTTCCACCGGCCATCAGGGCTTCAATCGCAATCTGACGACGGCTGAAATTATTTCACAGGTGTGGCTGGCCAACCGCGCCCTGGGGCGCGACCCCAAGGGTGAGCGCATCATCACCAACGTGGTGCTGATGGGCATGGGTGAGCCACTGCTTAATTTCGATAGCGTCACGGCGGCCATTCGCATCATGCTCGATGACCTGGCCTATGGCCTGTCGCGCCGGCGCGTCACCCTGTCCACGGCCGGGATGGTGCCGATGATGGATCGACTGCGGGAGGAATGCCCGGTGAGTCTCGCGGTGTCCTTGCATGCACCCAACGACGCACTGCGCGATCAGCTGGTTCCGCTCAACAAGAAGTATCCCATCCGGGAATTGCTCGACGCCTGCCGCCGCTACTGTGCCGATTCGCCGCGCAGCCGGGTTACGTTCGAGTACGTGATGCTGGCCGGCGTCAACGACAGCGTGGCCCATGCCCGTGAGCTGGTGCAACTGTTGCGCGACGTGCCGGCCAAGGTAAACCTGATTCCTTTCAATCCGTTTCCGCAGACGTCCTATCAGCGTTCTTCAGGAAACGCCATCGACCGGTTTCGTGATGTGCTGATCGAGGCGGGTTTGACCACCATTACCCGCCGGACCCGCGGTGACGATATCGACGCGGCCTGCGGTCAGCTCGCCGGGCAGGTGCAGGACCGCACCAGCCGTCAGCGTCGGCTGTCGGGGCAGGCGGGAAGCAAATGAGTCGCGGACTCAGAATAATTTCGCTGCTGCTGGGGGTGTGGCTGGTCGCCGGTTGCGCTTCGTCGGCAGAGCGCAAGGAAGAGCAGGAGAAAAATCAGCGACTGGCGGCAACCCATGTGCAGCTGGGGGTGCAGTATTTGCAGCGTGACCAGCTGGAGCTGGCCACGGAAAATATCAAAAAGGCCCTGAGTTTTGACGCGGATAACTCGCAGGCCAATAACATCATGGCGCTGCTGCAGTTGCGGCTTAAAAAAGACGATGAGGCGGAGCGCTATTTCCGCAAGGCCGTCAATGCCACGCCGGAGAATCCCGAGGCACAGAACAACTACGGTGTCTTTTTATGCAGTCGCGGCCGTGTCGACGAGGCTGAGCAGTGGTTCAAAAAGGCGATCGCCAATCAGCTGTACCAAACGCCCGCCGAAGCCAATCTCAATGCCGGCGTGTGCCTGATGAAAAAACCGGCGCCGGCCGCCGCCGAGAAGTACTTTCGCTCGGCGTTGCAGATCAACCCGCGATTGGCTCCGGCGCTGTACCAGATGGTGCGGATCAGCCTCGATTCCGGGCAAATTCTTTCTGCGCGTGGCTTCATGGAGCGTTATTTCCAGTCCGGACCGGATACGCCGGAGAGCCTGTTGCTGGCGGTGCGCATCGAGCACGCCCTGGGCAACAAGGACGCGGAAGCCAGCTATGGGTTGCGCCTCAGGAGTAAATTTCCGAATTCCACCGAAGCGACGCAGTTGCCGAAATATTCTCAGGGTTCGAGGAAAACCAAATGACGGAGAACAAGGATCAGTCGACCGCTGCAGTGACGGCGAAGGGGCCGGGCGCGATGTTGCGCCAGGCGCGTGAGGCACGACGCATCGCGCCCGAAGAGGCGGCGAAGAAACTGCATTTGTCCGTCAAGCAGATTGCGGCGCTGGAACAGGACGACTATAAATCCCTGCCGGGTCCCACCTATGTGCGGGGCTATCTGCGCAGTTATTCACAGTTGCTTGAGCTGCCCGTGGAGGCGGTGCTCGACACGTATAATAAACTCGTGGCGCCTCCGGAACCGATGGCCCCGCCCACGTCAGCCCCACCGCCCCAAGTCACGAGCAGTCACCATCTGGTCAAGGCGGCCACGGCCTTGGTGCTGGTGCTGGTGATAAGCCTGGCCATTGTCTGGTGGCGCGGCCAGGATGAGGAGACTCCGGCACGGTCCGAAAAGCCGGTTGCCAGCCTTGATCAGCCACTGGGGCCGGAATCGGATGGGCGTGATGGCGCAGCGGAAAAATCTGCCCCGCCAATCGCCGGCAACGGCATGGGCGCTGCTGCCCCGACACCTTCCGTGCCAAGCGCGCCAGAGAACACGCTGACGCCAAAAACCGACGCGCGCCCGGATGTCGCCGCGGCCCAAAAACCCAAGACCGTCCCAGTCCAGCCGGCCCCGGGCCAGGCCGCGGTTTCCGGCATGATTCTCAATGTCTCGCCGACGGACCCGTCCAGACCGCCTGTGCGCACGGACCGCGCCTTGGCACGCGCCAAGCAGGAAGCGGCACAGACGCCGGGCGTGCCGCGCTCGCGGCTGGTGCTGTACGCAGCGCAAGAGTCCTGGGCAGACATTCGCGATGCCAAGGAAAACAAGTTGCTGTATGAGACGGTGCCGGCGGGACGCAGTATCAGTATCGAAGGTCTGGCGCCGTTCAGTGTGTTTATCGGCAATGCCGAAGGCGTGAAGCTGGAATTCAACGGCAAGGTCTTCGATATCAACCAGCACAAGCGTGGCCAGGTGGCGCGCTTCACTCTGGGTGACAAGGCGGATGGGAATAACTGACATGTTCTGTGAGAATCCCATCAAGCGGCGCCGCAGCCGCCGAATCATGGTCGGCAACGTCCCGGTGGGCGACGGCGCGCCGGTCAGCGTCCAGAGCATGACGAATACCGAGACCACGGATGTGGCGGCCACGGTGGCGCAGATCCGCGCACTGGAGAATGCCGGCGCGGACATCGTGCGTGTCTCGATACCCTCGATGGAGGCCGCCGAGGCGTTCGGAAAAATAAAACAGCAGGTGGCTGTCCCGCTGGTGACGGACATTCATTTCGATTACAAAATCGCCCTGCGTGTGGCCGAGCTCGGCGCCGATTGCCTGCGCATCAATCCGGGCAATATCGGCCGCGAGGATCGCGTCCGTGCCGTGGTGGATGCCGCCCGTGACCACGGCATCCCGATCCGCATCGGCGTCAATGCGGGCTCGCTCGAGAAGGATCTCCAGAAAAAATATGGCGAGCCGACGCCCGAGGCGCTGGTGGAGTCCGCCATGCGCCATATCGACATGCTCGACAAACTCGGCTTTCAGGATTTCAAAGTCAGCGTCAAGGCGTCGGACGTCTTCATGGCGGTCGCGGCCTATCGGCAGCTGGCCGGAAAAATAGAACAGCCGCTGCATCTCGGCATTACCGAGGCCGGCGGTTTCCGGTCCGGCGCGGTAAAATCCGCCATCGGCATCGGCATGCTGCTGGCCGAAGGCATTGGCGACACCATCCGCGTGTCGCTCGCGGCCGATCCGGTGGAAGAGGTGCGTGTCGGCTTCGATATCCTCAAGTCGCTGCATCTTCGCAGCAAGGGCATCAATCTCATTGCCTGTCCTTCCTGCTCGCGTCAGGAATTCAATGTCATCGCCACCGTCAACGCCCTGGAGCAGCGTCTCGAAGATATCAAGGAACCGATGGATGTGGCGGTCATCGGTTGTTGCGTGAACGGGCCGGGCGAGGCGCGCGCCGCACAGGTGGGTCTTGCCGGTGGCACGCCCAGCCTGCTTTATATCGACGGCAAGCCCGACCACAAGGTCAACAACGAACAGCTGGTCGATGAGATCGAGCGCGTCATCCGTGAGCAGTTGCGGAGACGACTGGAATCACCGCAAGCCGCTCCCGGCAGAAAAACCATTCCGATCAAGCAAACCGGCTGAGGAAATTCCATTGAGCAAGTCTATTCAGGCCGTCCGGGGCATGAACGACCTGTTGCCGGATGTCGTCGACCGTTGGCGGGCGGTCGAGGAGGCCGCGCGCGAGGTGCTGCTGGCCTACGGTTACCGCGAGATCCGCCTGCCCATCGTGGAGAAGTCAGAGCTTTTCGCCCGCTCCATCGGCAGCCTGACGGACATCGTGGAAAAAGAGATGTACAGCTTCGAGGACCGCAGCGGTGACAACCTGACTTTGCGTCCCGAAGGCACGGCCGGATGCGTGCGCGCCGGCATCGAGAACGGATTTCTGCACAACCAGATTCAGCGTCTGTGGTATGCCGGTCCGATGTTCCGCCACGAACGGCCGCAGAAAGGACGCTACCGCCAGTTTCACCAGATCGGCGTGGAGGCCTTTGGCATCGAAAGCCCGGATGTCGATGCCGAGCTTATCCTGATGTGCGCGCGTCTGTGGCGCACGCTCGGGCTCGAAGGACTGGCGCTGCAGATCAACTCGCTCGGCACGCTCGCGGCACGCAACGAGTACCGGCGCGAGCTTCTGCGCTACCTCGAGACGAAGCGCAGCCAGCTCGACGAAGACAGCCTGCGCCGGCTGGACAAGAATCCGCTGCGCATTCTCGACAGCAAGAACCCGGACATGCAAGGCGTTATTGCCGAGGCACCGAGCCTGATGGACCATCTGGACGACGATTCACGCCGGCACTTCGAGCGCCTGCGGGACTATCTGACCCAGGCGGGGGTGTCCTTCGTGGTCAATCCGCGCTTGGTGCGCGGACTCGATTACTACACCCGCACCGTGTTTGAGTGGACGACCGATCGGCTGGGCGCGCAAGCCGCCGTCTGTGCCGGCGGCCGCTACGACGGTCTCGTGGAGCAGCTGGGCGGACGACCCGCGCCGGCGGCGGGTTTCGCGCTCGGCATGGAGCGATTGGTGGAGCTGCTGGCGCAGCAAGGCGATGCGCATGGCGTGTGCCCGCAGGCATATCTGGTCCTTTTGGGCGAGGCGGCCGAAAAACAGGGAATGGCATTGGCCGAGCGGATGCGCGATGCTGGTGTCCGGATCGAATCCAATTGCGGCGGCGGCGGCCTCAAGGCCCAGCTCAAGCGGGCAGACCGAAGCGGCGCGAGGTTTGCGCTGATTCTGGGAGACGAAGAAGTTAAAATCGGATCGGTGGCTGTTAAAGACCTGCGTCAGGCGGAGCATCAGACAAGCGTGACGCAGGCGGCCGTGGCAGATTACCTGAAACAAAAAATTTAAATCGGAGAGAAATGTGACCTCTTATACGGAACAGGAAGAGCTGGATAAACTCAAAGCCTGGTGGAAAAACTACGGGAATTCGCTGATTTTTGGCGTCCTCCTGGGCGTGATCGTGCTGTTCGGCTTCCGCTACTGGAGCCACCAGAAAGAACAGAGCCTGGTCGACGCCTCCGCGCTCTATGACCAGATGGTGCAGAGCCTGCGCACCAGCAATCGTGACGAGGCGATGAAGACGGGCGATACCCTGATCAAGGAGTATGCCTCGACGCCGTATGCCGCCATGGCGGCCTTGCTGCATGCCCGCGTGGATCATGAAGCGGGTGATACTGTCTCCGCGCGCAAGAATTTGCAATGGGTGATCGACAACGCCAGGGACAGCGGCGCCATCCATGCGGCGCGCTTGCGTCTGGCCCGGCTCCTTGTAAACAGCGGTGAAATGGACGCCGCCCTGGCACTGGCCAACGTCAAGGATCAGGCGGGCTTCGAGGCCGAGTATCTGGAACTCAAGGGTGACGTCCTGTCGGCGCAGGGGCATCGCGACGAGGCGCGCACGGCTTATCGCGAGGCGCTCAAGCATGTGCCCAGCGGCTCGCCTTATCTCCCGGTGCTGACCATGAAGCTGGATGATCTCGGTCCGGAGAAGACACCGTGATGAAACGGCTGATGCTGGTTTCTGTCTTTTCGCTGCTGGCCGGCTGTGGCGGCAGCAAGATCGAGCGTGAACCTCCCGCGCCGCTGACGGATTTTACGGCCGAACGGAAAGTGCAGGAAGTCTGGAGCGTCGACATCGGCGCGAACGCCGTCAAAAGCGGGCTCAAGCTTTCTGTGTATTTCGATGGCACGGCCATTTACGTTTCCGACCGGCGTGGCCGCGTCAGCGCCTATGCCGCGGACAAGGGGCGTGAATTGTGGGTGACGCGCGTGGGCCAGCCGGTGACCGGCGCCACCGCCGCCGGTGACGGACTGGTCGTGGTCGCCACCAACAAGGGGCACGTGATCGCGCTCGACCGGAACAACGGCAAACAGTTGTGGGAGAGCGTGGTATCGAGCGAGATTCTCGCCCCAGCCGCCATCCGCGCCAATGTCGTGGTGGTGCAATCCATCGATGGCAAGGTCGTCGGTCTGTCCGCGGCCGACGGCAAAAAACTGTGGGTATATGAGCGCCTGGAGCCGGCGCTCAGCCTGCGTGGAACCGCCGCGCCGGTCATCGTCGGAGACGTCGTGCTGACCGGGTTTGCCAGTGGCAAGATTGCCGGGATTCAGCTCAAGGATGGCAAGCTCTTGTGGGAGCTGGCCGTGTCCCAGCCGCGCGGGCGCAACGAGATCGAGCGCATGGTGGATGTGGATGTGTCGCCGCTGGCGATTGGCAGCGTGCTGTATGCCGCGTCTTACCAGGGCAAGATCATTGCCGTGGATATGCAGAGCGGCCGCATTCTCTGGTCACGCGATGTGTCCACCTATTCCGGCATGGACGCGGATAATAAGAATATTTACCTCACCGACGATCATGGTGATGTCGTGGCATTCGACCAGCGCACCGGGGCGAGTGTGTGGAAGCAGGGCCAATTGCACGTGCGCAACCTGAATGCGCCGCGCTACACCGACGGGTTTGTCGCGGTCGGCGATTTTGAAGGTTATGTGCACTGGCTGGCGCGCGAGGACGGCCACTTTGTCGCCCGCTACCGGGTCGGCCGCGCTCCCATTCTCACGCAGTCCATCGCCAGCGGAAACATGCTTTACGTCAACGACCAGTCCGGCACGTTGACCGCCTTGCGCCTTGAGATGAACTGATATACCTAGGGAAGCCCTGATTAATTATGATTATTTGACGCAAAGACGCGAAGGCGCAAAGAAAAACTGGAAAAAATATATGAAAAAAATCTTTGCGTCGTTGCGGCTTTGCGTCAGAAATTAATAAATCAGAGATTTCCTAGCATCTTTTTGTAATGTAGACGTCCGTCGCGGTTCAGGAAAAATTCAATGAAACAGGTAGTCGTGCTTGTCGGCCGCCCCAATGTCGGCAAGTCCACTCTTTTCAACCGACTGACGCGTAGCCGCGCCGCACTGGTTTCGGACGTGCCGGGCGTGACGCGCGATCGCCAGTATGGCGACGGCCGGATTGGCGACAAGCCGTATTTCGTGGTCGATACCGGCGGTATCGTGGAGGGCGTGGCCATGGCCACGGCTTCTGCGGATGGTGATCGCAGTGAGATGCGCAAGCTCATTTCCATGCAAACGCGGGAGGCGATGACCGAGGGCGATGCCATTATCCTGATCGTTGACGGTCGCGAAGGACTGCACCCCGTTGACCGTGAACTGGCCGCGGACATTCGCCGTCTCGGCAAGCCCGTCTGGCTCGCCGTGAACAAGACGGAAGGCCATGCCCCGGAAACTGTAGTGGCGGAGTTTCACGCCCTGGGCCTGGGCCAACCCCATGCCATTTCCTCGGCCCACGGCGAAGGCGTGCCGGAGTTGATGGAGCATGTGCTCGCCACATTTCCGGCTTCTGATGGTACTGCGGAAAGTACGGATGATGTTCCGCGTATCGCCATCATTGGTAAACCCAATGTCGGCAAATCCACATTGGTGAATGCGCTGCTGGGCGAGGAACGCGTGGTGGTGTGTGACCAGCCGGGCACGACGCGTGACAGCATCCATGTGCCGCTTGAGCGCTCCGGAAAACGCTATATCCTGATCGATACCGCCGGTGTGCGCCGCCGCGCACGCATTGACGACGCCCTGGAAAAATTCTCCGTCATCAAAACCCTGCACGCCATCGACGAGGCCAATGTCGCCATCCTTATCATCGATGCGCGCGAGGGGGTGAGCGACCAGGACGCGGGTCTCGCGGGTTATGCCCTGGAGCGCGGACGGGCCATGGTGGTGGCCGTGAATAAATGGGATCTGGTAGACGAATCTGGCCGGGATTGGGTCAAGCGCGAACTCGAGCGCAAGCTGGCGTTTCTCGACTTTGCCCGGGCGCATTTCATCTCGGCCAGGAAGGGGCAGGGCATCGGCAGCCTGTTCCCCTCCGTGGACGAGGCATACATGTCGGCCCACAAGACCCTGACCACCCCCAGGCTGAACCGGGTGTTGGAAGACGCGGTGACCGTCAATCCGCCGCCCATGGTGCACGGCCGGCGCATACGCCTCAAATATGCCCACCAGGGCGGGAAAAATCCGCCGATCGTGGTGGTGCACGGAAATCAGGCCGCCTCGCTCTCCGACTCCTATCGGCGCTATCTGTCCAACGTTTTTCGCAAGGCGTTCCGCCTGGTCGGCACCCCGATCCGGATCGAGTGCCGGACGGAGAAAAACCCCTACGAAGGCAGGAAAACCACTCCCCGCCGCAAGCCTGGCAAGGCCGGAAAACACCAGTCGGTCCGGAAACGCACCTAAAAGCTGCGTGAACTATACTCAGTACTGATTTGAAACCTATTACAAAAATGTCCGTATGCCACTTGGCGATTTCGTGGGGCCGTTTAGCAGTCAGTCGATGAGGTGGGGCGCATGAGCGCTTACCACAAAAATGCCTTGCCCGTCGGTTACGAACTGGCGGAATACACCATCGAATCGGTGCTGGGCCATGGCGGATTCGGCATTACCTATCTGGCGCACGACAAGTCCCTGGGTGCGAAGGTGGCGATCAAGGAGTTTCTCCCGCAGGACATCGCCAACCGCGACAACAGGACGGTGATTCTCCCCAACCCCTCCCGGATGGCGGTACGCGATTACCAGACCGGACTCAAAAACTTCGTGAAGGAAGCGCGGGCGCTGGCCCGGTTCAAGCATCCTAATATTGTGCGTGTGTTGCGCTTCCTCGAGGCCAATGGCACGGCGTACATGGTCATGGAATACGAGGAGGGCATGAGCCTCGCCGATCACCTGAAGCGTCACGGAAACAAGCTCGACGAGCCGACGCTGATGCGGATATTCCTTCCCGTCCTGAACGGCCTGCAGGCGGTGCATCAGGCCGAGATGCTGCATCTGGATATCAAGCCGGAGAATATCTACCTGCGCAAGGACGGCAACCCGATGCTGATCGATTTTGGCTCCGCCCGCCGTGCCGTTTCCAGTTCAGCCATGCAGCGGGTGGCGCTGACGCACGGGTATGCCCCCATGGAGCAATACCCCGACAAGGGGCAGCCGGGCCCCTGGACCGACGTGTACGCGATCGCGGCCTCGATGTACCGTTGTATCTGCGGCAAGAAACCGGACGATTCCCTGGAGCGCTACCAGGCGATTCTCAAATATCAGACCGACCCCATGATGCCGGCCACCAAGATCGTCAAGAAAGGTTTCCAGCAATCCATACTGGAGTGCATCGATTGGGCCTTGAAGGTATACCCCAAAGACAGGCCGCAGTCGGCGCGCGAGTTTCAGGATGCGTTGCTCGGCAAGAACCGTCAATCACAGCAGAGTATTACCCAGCCGACATCCATCAGCCGCCCGCCGGTATTTGGCGCGACACCCAGGGCGCGCGTGCCGACGCCGGCGTACGCAACAAAAAAGGACAACAGCTCGCTAGCCGTGGGTTTCCTTGCCGCGGGCCTGATGCTCGCGAGCCTGGCCGTGGTGACGGTGGTGTATTGGGGCGATATTAAGGTTTACTGGCCCGGCATGAATGAGCCCATCGTGGCGTCGCCTGTGACGGGCGCGCCAGTCACGCCTTCGGCGTCCGTGCATACGGAACCATCACCGCAAGGCGCCGACAATGCCAAGGCAGCGCCCAGCCCTGTCCCGCC
>Ga0153916_10004885_pt1 | contig 10178 bp, 7 predicted proteins | sample Opewatmetagenome_FD_109642 | JGI IMG/M metagenome (GOLD analysis project Ga0153916, IMG submission 109642) | Freshwater wetland microbial communities from Ohio, USA - Open water 3 Core 3 Depth 4 metaG | ecosystem: Environmental > Aquatic > Freshwater > Wetlands | place: USA: Ohio, Lake Erie, Old...
CCGCGCGCCGACGCGGTCGGCGATCGCCCCGCCCGGGACGACGAGCGCGCCGCCGAGCAGAGCCGCCGGGGCGAGGAGCACCGCCTGCCTCGTCAGCGAGACGTCGAGCACGTCGCGGCCGTACGCGCGAAACGCGGCGGTCAACGCGCCCAGCGCCGCCGACTCGGCGAGCACAAGCAGCGCGAACGAGGCGCGATCGCGCGACGAGATGATGGCGCGGAAGCGGCCGGGCGTCGGGATCTCATGCGCGGCGGTGAGCGGCGTCTCCCGCACGGCGGGCATCATCAGCAGCGCGAGCGCGAACGCCACCGAGATGGCGACGACCGGCGCCACCATCGCCACGTCGAACGAGACGAAGTACTCGAGCACGCCGCCGCCCCCGAGTCCGACGATCAGCGCGGCGCCCGTGGAGAGCGTCAGCAGCGCCGTGAAGCGACCCTTGTGGCTCGCACCCACGCGGGCGGCGCCAGCCGAGTACACGGCCGGCCACGTGACCGACGAACCGAGCCCTTCGACGGCGCCCGAGACCACGATGAGCCACGGCGCAATGTGCGCCAGCGGCCAGATCGACACGTCGGCGGCGAGCAACAGCGCGGTGCCGATGAGCATCGCGCGGCGCGTGCCCAGGCGGTCGGAGACGAATCCGCTCGCGAGCTGCGTGAGTAGCTTGGCGGCGCCGAACGTCGCGAGCGCGTAGCCGGCGACGGCTGTGCTGGCGTGCAGCGAGTCCGGCAGATACGACTGCAACACGATGAGGAAGACGAACAGGAAGGCGGCGTCCACGAGGAAGCCGAGCGCGAGCAGCGGGTAGGTGCGCCGGACCACGTCTACCGACTCGACCATAGCCTCGCGGACGTCGCGCGCCTTCATAACCCGCCGCACTCCCGCACCGAGGCCGGTACCGGGCCGCTCTCGCGGAACGGCGTCACGTCGTAGACGGCGATGCCGTCGGCCGTGCCCCCGTACGTCCGCCGCGCCAGCCCGCGCGTCACCAGGTTGTCGAGCAGGGCCTGCTCGTTCGTGCGGAACTCGCGGTGGTATCCGCGCTCGACGACGACACGGTCGACGTGTTTGGCGGCGAGATAGCAGCGGTAGCGGTCCTCGCTCCAGCTCCGGCGGTGCTGGCTCTCGCTGAACAGCTCGTTCGCCAGCACGCCGCGGTGCCGCATCAGGAAGTACGCCCCCTGCTCACGCTCGTTGGGGCTCAGCACCCGGTACACCAGGCGGCCCTGGAAGTCAGGCGACCGCAGGTAGCCGCGGTAGTCGTTGGTGGCCGGGTGCATAAGGCCGGCGTAGCTCCCCTCGACGGCGAAGCGGCCAAGCCCCGGCACGTTGCCGAGCGCGCCCGCACTGAGCAGGATCACCGGCACGGCGGCCAGCCCGAACGCGCCGGCGAGCGGCCGGTAGTGACGCCGGACGATCGGCGCCGCCCACGTCAGGACGAACGGCGCCGCGAGCACCGTGCCGCGCCGCGGCAGATCCTGGAGCACCGACATCGTGATCGTGCCGCCCGAGTTCTCGTGCAACGCCGGCGTGCGGAGCGCGAAGTAGATGGACGGCGCGAGGAACGGCAGCGCGATGCCCGCCGTCGCCAGCAACGGCAGGCGCTCGCCCGGTTGCCGCACCATGCGCCAGGCGAGACACGCCCCCACGGCGAGGCCGCCCTCCAACGGATGCGTCGACGCCGTGAACCAGATGGCGGCCGCGGTCAGCGGCCAGTGCCGTCGCTCCGCCGCCCAGACGAGCACGAAGAAGCCTGCCGCCGACCAGAGGAAGGCATACTGCCCGCTCGCCAGCGCGTCGATGTAGAACGGGTTGGCGAGGAACGGCAGCAGGAGCCACGGGTCGCGCATCGACGGCCGCACCAGCAGCGCGCCCGCCGCCGCGGCGACGCCGCCGAGCACCAGGAACAGCGTCACCGACCAGTCGCCCAGCAGCGGGTAGATCAGCGCGTTCACCAGCCACGGCGTCAGCCCGTACGGGAACGTGAACGCACGGCCGCCGTCCAGCTCGGCGAAACGCATGGGGATCTGGCCCGTGTGGAACAGGCGGTCGCTGATGTACCAGACGTGCGCGTAATTGTTGATCGTGTCGTCGCCCAGGTAGATGGTGCGCGTCAGCATCCGCAGCAGCATCGCCGCTGCCGCGAGAAAGAAGAGCGGCAGCACCCAGTAGGCGAACCAGGTCGGCACGCCTTTCGGCAGCCGGCGCGCCGACATCACGCGCCACCAGGCGCACGGCATCGCGACGAGATCGATGATCACGTCCTTCATCCGCGTGCGCGACCGGAACACCGGAATGTCGACCGTCGTCGTATCGTGGATCTGGTAGCCGAGGAGCGGCAGGATCACCGCCACCTCGACGGTTTCGCTGTACTTGTAACCCTTGTAGTACTGCAGTGCGTCGAGCAGCGCGCCGACCCGGAAGGCGCGGAAGCCGGACTCCACGTCCTGAAACCGCCGCCCGCCCCAGATCGACGCCCAGGCCGACATGATCCAGTTGCCTATCCGCTTGTACAGCGGGTACAGCCGGAAGTCGCGCCGCGCGATCACGGCGTCGGCGCCCTCTTCGATCGGCTTCAGCAGTGAGTCGATGCTCGCCGGGTCGTGCTGCCCGTCGGCGTCGACCGTGAGCACGACGTCGTCCCTGCCGATCTTGTCGGCGGCGAGCATGCGGCCAAGGTGCAGGAACGCCTCGTAGTACGCCGCCGACATGCCGCGGTTCTTGTTGAACGAGATGAGCTGGGCGTGCGGCTTGTCGGCCAGCCACTCGAACACCACCTCGCGCGTCCCGTCCGCCGAGCCGTCGTCGACGATCAGCAGGCGGTCGACCATCGGATAGAGGTGCTCCAGCACCCCGGTGATCGTCGCCTCCTCGTTGAACGCCGGCATGACGGCGATCAGCCGGGGCCGGCCGTTGCGGTCGGGGACTGCCGCGGTCGCGTGGCGTACCGGGCTCTCGATCATGCCCTGTTCAGCACCGGCTGGCCCTGCTGCTCCAGGAACCAGGCGACCGTGCGCTCCATGCCGGTCTGAAAATCGATCTTCGGCGTCCAGCCGATCTCGCGCGCCGCCTTCGTCGACGACACGTGCTTGCCACCGTAATCGCCCGCGCGCGCCGGCACGAATTCGACGCCCTTGCCGCCCAGCAGCTTCGTGACCGTCTCGGCGATCCGCAGGATCGTCACTTCCTCCGTGCCGTCCAGGTTGTACGTCTGGTTCTCCGCCTCCGGCGCGAGCGCCAGCACGTGCGCGTCGGCGAGATCCTCGACGTAGACGAACTTCCGGTGCTGGCTGCCGTCACCGGCGACCGTGAGCGGCTCGCCGGCGAGCGCCTTGCGCATGAAGATCGGGATCACCAGCGCCGGGCGCATGCGCGGCCCATACGGGATGCCGTAGCGCAGCACGGTGAACGGCACCTTGTACAGCGTCCAGTAGTCGTGGCAGAGCATCTCCGCCGCGAGCTTGGTGCTCGTGTACACGTGGCCCGTCGCCGCCACGTCGAACGTCGTCGTCTCGTCGACGCGGTCCTCGCGCGCCGCCCCGTAGACCCAGACGGTGCTCGCCAGCACCACGCGCCGCAGCTCGTTCCGCCGCGCCGCCTCCAGCACGTTCGCGGTGCCGAGCACGTTGAGCGCCACCGCGCCCGTCGGATCGGCCGCGACGTTGTTCACGTCGGCGACGGCCGCCAGGTGGTAGATGACGTCGATGCCGCGTGTCGCGTCGTCGAGCGCCCGCTGGTCCATGATGTCGACGCTCACGTGCTCGACGTCGTCGCGGTGCGGCGTGCCCTGGCTGTCGAGCACGCGCACTTCCAGGTGTTCGTTCCGGAGTTTGTCGACGACGTGCGAGCCGATGAAGCCGCACCCGCCCGTTACCGCCACTCTCATGAAGCCTCCACCGCCACGCGCTCGTCCGCGAGCGCCTTGCCCAGCGAATCCACCACGTACTCAGCGTCGCCGTCCGTCATCACCGCCGAGACCGGCAGGCAGATGTGCCGCGCGCAGAGCTCCTCCGCGACGGGCAGCGTGCCCTGCGGCAGCGGCCCGAAGACCGGCTGCAGGTGGCACGGCGCCTCGTACACCTCGCCGCTGAGCCCGACGTCGTACGTCTCGCGCAGCTTCTTCTTCAGCGCCGCGCGGTCGACGCCGGCCGGCGGCAGCGCGATGTACTTGTAGTAGTTGCTGACGACCGTGTCCGGCACCGCCAGCGGCTTCACGCCGATCGCCGGCAGCGCCCGGTCGTAGATCGCGGCGACGCGCCGACGCGCGGCGATGAACTCCGGCAGGCGCTTGAGCTGGTAGCGTCCGATGACGGCGTGCGGCTCGCTCATGCGCCAGTTGTTTCCGAGCCGCGTGTGGAAGTTCGATGTGAAGCCGGCCTTGCCCTGGTCGCGGTAGATGCGCGCCTCCTCGTTGATGCGCGCGTCGCTCGTCGCGATCATGCCGCCCTCGCCGGAGGTGATGACCTTCGTCGGGTAGAACGAGAACGCTGCGGCAAGCCCGAAGCTGCCGGCCGGCTGACCCTCGAACGTGCTGCCGTGCGCGTGCGCCGCGTCCTCGATCAACGGGATGCCCGCCCGCGCGCACATCGCCTGCAGCTCGCCGATGCGCGGCGTGATCACCCCGCCGATGTGCACCACGACGACCGCCCGCGTGTTCGGCCCGATCAGCGTGCGCGCGTGGTCGACGTCGATCGCGTACGTCGCCGGGTCGCATTCGGCGAAGCGCACCGTGCCACCCGCGTGCTGGACCGCGGCCGGCGTCGCGAAGAACGTGTTCGTCGGGACGATGACCTCGCCGCCCGCGACGTCGATGGCGCGGAATATGATCTCGAGCGCGCTCGTGCCGCTGCTGACGGCGATGGCGTGCTTCGTGCCCGCCGTCTGCGCGAATGCCTCCTCGAAGGCCACGCCGTGCTTGCCGAGTGTGAGTTGGCCGGTCGCCAGGCACTCGTCGATGGCGGCGAGGATCTCTCGCCGGTCCTCTTCTGGGACGTGAATCTTTGCCGGGGGAACTCTCATCTGCCACCTCTCCGAACGGGAGCGTACATGGCGCCAGATGAAGCTTTGATGAAGACCGGCTGAAGAACGGCTATGGACTACGCCGTGGCAAGCGGCAGCTCGACCCGCACCGCCGTCCCCGCCGGCGACGACGTGAGGGCGACGCCACCCCCGTGTGCCTCCGCGATGTGCCGTACGATGGCGAGCCCGAGGCCGCTGCCGTCCGCGTGCTGGCGGCGGCTGCGGCTCCCGCGGAAGAAGCGCTCGAACGCACGGCGCACTTCCTCGTCGGTCATGCCCGGCCCCTCGTCGCGCACTTCGGCCGTCGCGAAGCGGCCGTTGCGGGTGCCTGTTATGTGAATCGGCTTGCCCGGCTCAGAGTAGCGCGCCGCGTTCTCGATGAGGTTCTCCAGCAACTGGCGTACGCGCTGCTCGTCCGCCTCGATGCGCAACCCGCCACCCGTTATGTCGACTGCGATCTGCCGCGCGGGGAACCGCTGCCGCTCGTGCTCGGCGACGCTGTTCAGCAGCTCGCCCAGGTCGACCGGCCTTAGCTGCAGGATCAGCCGGGAGTCCACCTGCGACAGCAGCAAGAGGTCGGCCAGGATGCGGCTCATCCTGCGCGATTCGGCCTCGGTCTCCGCGATCACCTGCTGCCGCTCCTCCGCTGGCAAGGCGCCGCTCGCCAGCACCTCCAGGTTGCCGCGTAGCACCGCCAGCGGCCGCCGCAGCTCGTGCGACGAGTCCGCGAGGAACGAGCGGTGCGCTCCCAGCGTCGTTTCCACTTTCGCGATCAGGTCGTTCAGCGTCTGCACCAGCTCGCCGACCTCCCCCGGCTGGTCTTCACCGGGGATGCGGCGCGAGAAGTCGGCCGTCGCCTCGATCTCCGCGGCCGTGCCCGCAACCTGCCGCAGCGGCCGCAACGCCGGTGACGCCACGACGTACGCCAGCGCGTTCGCCACCAGCAGGAAGACGATGCCGCCGCCGATGAGGATCACGCGGATGCGGTCGAGCGCGGCGTCGGTCGGGTGCAGCGAACGCGCGACAAGGAGCCGTCCCGCGCCGGGCTGGCGAGATAGCGGGATGTCCTCGTAGAGGACGCGGACGCGCTCACCATTGGCCGTCTGGTGGGTTTCGATGACGGTCGTGTCGGCGGCGACGCGCCGCCGCGTGCGTACCGGCAGCGCCGCCGAGAGGTTGCTGGACCGCGCGACCACATCGCCGCCGGCGTTGATAATCTCGACGTAGACGCCGGGCGCCGCGATCTCGTCGAGCACCGACTGATCGGCGGCGAAGGTGCCTGTGCTGTCGGCGGCGTCGCTGCTCTCGGCGACGATGCGCTCGGCGCGCAGCCGCAGCGTGTCGTCGACCGACGAGTACAGGCGTGTCGACGTTTGCAGGTAGACGATGGTCCCGAACGCGGCGATCAGCACCGCGAAGAGCAGGCTGTAGAGGAGCGTGAGGCGGATGCGGAGCGACACTTAGTTCTTCTGCAGCGCGTAGCCGAACGCGCGCACGGTCTGGATCAGTCGCGGCTGGCCGCCGGCTTCGAGCTTCTCGCGCAAATGGCCGACGTGTACGTCCAGGTAGTTCGACTCGCCGCCCTGGTAGCCCCACACGTTGAGCAACACCGCCTCGCGCGACAGGACAACCTCCGGATTGCGCATGAAGTACTCGAGCAGCCGGTACTCGATCGGCGTCAGCGCCAGCGCCTCGCCGTTGCGCGTGACCTGGTGCCGCCGCGTGTCGAGCACGACGTCGTCGTAGGTCAGGCATTCCTCGGCCGGCGTCTCGCGCTCCGCGCGGCGTATCAGGGCCCGCAGCCGTGCCGCAAGCTCGGCGATCTCGAACGGCTTCGTCACGTAGTCGTCCGCGCCGGACTCCAGGCCGAGGATGCGGTCGGGCACTGTGTCGCGCGCGGAGAGCATGAGGATGGGGATGGACTGCGTCTGGCGCAGCCGCCGGCACAGAGAGACGCCGTCGATGTCCGGCATCATGACGTCCAGCACGACGACGTCACACTGGCGCGTATCCAGGTACCCCAGCGCCGTCCTGGGGTCGGCGAACGTCGTCACCTCGAAGCCGTGCAGCTTCAGGCCCCGCTTGATGACGCCCAGCAGGCGCTCATCGTCGTCGACGACGACCGCCCGGACCATCCGGCTGGCCGCCGTTCCGCTCGCGCTGGCCGAAACCAACGTTTCAATCCCTCCGTCCAGCGTTCATGATACCGCACCGCCACGGCGCCCGATCGGGCCTCAGCAGTCCGGCAGATATGCCGGCACGCCGAGCAGCCGGTCCAGCGTGACGGGCTTCAGCCCGCGCGCGCGCAGGCCGTCGAGGATCAGCGGCAGCGCCTGCAGGATGACGCTGCGATCCGCGCCGATGTTGCCGTCGATGCCATCGTGCAGAAGGATGATCGAGCCCGGCTTCGCCTTGTCGAGCACCCGTCGCGCGACGAGTGCGCCGTCGCTCGTCGCCCAGTCCCCCGCGGACACGTCCCACGTCACCATCTTCATTCCATGGTCGCCGACGACGTGCGCCATGAACGGCGTGTGGCTCCCATGCGGCGGCCGGTACAGCGCCGGGCAGACGCTCAGGTTGCGCTTGAAGGCGTCCTGCGTGCGCTGCAGCTCCGGGTAGCGCGGGTCCAGCCAGCGTACCGCGTCGTGCAGGTACGAGTGGTTCCCGAGCAGCATGCCGTCGTCCAGCAGCGCCTTCGAGACGTCCGGGCGCGCGTCCAGCGCCTTGCCGACGGTGAAGAACGTCGCCTTCACTCCGTAGCGGTCGAGGATGTCGCGGATCTGCAGCGTGTACGGCGGGTCGGGGCCGTCGTCGAACGTGATTGCTACTTCGTCGCCGTTGCGCGGCCCGTGGTGGATCAGCGAGCCGAACCACGTGACGCCCGGCGTCGTGGCGCCGATGTACGCGACGATCACGATTGTGGCGAGCGCCGCCACGGCGCCGGTCGCGGCGTCGCGCCGCAGCTGCACGGGCCGTGCGAGCCCTGACGCGGCGCCTGCCGAGATCGCCACCGCGGCCGCCCCCGCGGCCATCGCCGCGTCCCGTCCGGCGATGGCACGCAGCGCAACCAGCAGCGCCGCGAGCGCGCACGCCGGCCAGAGTGCGTGCCAGGGCGCCCGTCCCCCGCGCTCCGGCGTCGTGAAGCCGATCGCCATGCCCAGCACCGGCGCGACAAGCCACGCCGCCACGGGATACGACGCCTGCGCCAGCAGCCAGGCCGCCGTCCCCACCAGCAGCGCGCCGCCCGCCAGCAGCACGCGCCCGCCCGTCAGCCGCGCGACGGCCGCCGCTACGAGCGCCGCCATGACCAGCGCGACGCCCGCCTGCGACAGGTGCGCGTGTACCGGCGGGCCGAGTATGGCGAGCGGCGCCATCGCCACGCTGCCGGCGCCGGCCGCCGCGATCCAGTACAGCAGGTCGGTGCGACGATACGGTGTGGCGGCGAGGGCCCTGTTATCCTCAGTGCCGTGTGGAGTGGCCATGTCCGTACAGACTAACCGACGCGCGCGGCCGCGCGTCGTGACCGCCTCGCCGTTCAGGTGGGCGCGCCGGCCGGGCAATGCCGCGCTGCTGATCACGGCGCTCGCGTGGCTGGCCGTGCTGGCGCTGATCCTCGCCCACCCGATCTTCGTCACCAACGACTCGCTCAACAACTACATCCACGTGTGGTACGTCGCCGACCGGCTCTGGCACGGGCACGGGGTCCCGCTCCACATGCCGGTGCTCGGTCACGGCAAGGCGTTCGCCTTTCCGTACGGGTTCCTGCCGTGGATGACGGCCGCGCTGCTCCGGCCCCTGCTCGGCGACTGGGTGGTGACGCTCTGGCTCGTGCTCGGATTTGCTGGCGTGGTCGCCGCGCAATGGTGGGCGTTCCCGGAGCTGCGCGGCGGCTGGTGGACGGCGATCCTGCTCGGCGACCCGATGCTCGTCGAGGCGCCCCTGCTCGGCCAGCTCCCGTTCCTCTGGGCGACCGCCATGCTCTTTGCCGCCATCGCCCTGTGGCGCGGCGAACGCCGCCTGTGGGCCGCAGTCGCGCTCGGGGCGGCGCAGGCGACGCACCCGGCCGTGATCCTGCCGATCGCCGGCGTCCTCGTGCTTGCGCGATGGTGGTGGGAGCCGCGCCGGCGCGAGCTGATCGCCTGCTATGTGGTGTCGCTGGCGATCGCTGCGCCGGCGGTGTGGATCGTCCTCGTCTCGCCGGCCGTCGAGGACGCGTCGACGCGCGTGCTGCTCGGCAACTTCTTCGGTACCGTCACGCTGCGCGCGATCGTTATCGCCGCGCCGTTCATCGGGCTGGTGCTCCAGCGCATGCCGCTCGCGCGCATACCGGCGGCGCTCTTCGCCGGGCTGCTCGCGCTGAACGTCGTCCTGGTGCCCGTGCGGCACAACCAGTACGCGTGGGGCGCGTTGACGCGCTCGCCGAACACGGCGCTCGACGGCTTCCTCGCGTCGCCGTCGTTCGCGCCGGGCGCCACGTACCGCATCCTCCGTGTCGCCGATGGCAAGGTCGGCATGTACGACCTCGTCCGCCACGGCGCGCGTCTCGACTCCGAGCCGTTCCCGGAGAGCATCGACCGCCGTAGCTGGCCGTCGCAGGACGACTACCTGGCCTTCCTGCGCCATCGCGCCGTCGACTACGTGATCATTTACGACGCCTACGACCGCCGCTACGGGACGAACGAGCACCAGCTGCTGCAGGAGATGGCCGCCGCCACGGGCGCGGCGCCGTGCGCCGCCCTGACGCTGCACAGCGACGGATTCGACGTGTACCAGGTGCGGCGCGACCGCTGCTGACGCTGAGCCATGTGGATCGAGATTGGCGCTTGGAGCCGGGACTGATCCCCGTCAGCGCGGCAACCGCATCGCCACGGGCGGCAGCGGCGGAAACGGCGCGTGCGGCTCCGTCTGGTACCAGTACGCCGTGCTGGAGTAGTCGTTCGACAGGTCGTTCGCGTGCCCGTGCTCGATCGTCACCCGGATCGACTCGCGGAAGTGGATCGCATCCTCGATGTGCCAGCGGTACATCGAGTTCTTGCCCGACCAGGGCCACTCATCCGTGCCGGAGTACACCGGCAGCCCGTGGTACGGCGCGCTGAACGTCGATGTGGGACTGAACGCCGTGTTGAAGTAGTCCTCCGTCCCGGTGCCGCGCAGCG
>Ga0153916_10004886_pt1 | contig 10178 bp, 14 predicted proteins | sample Opewatmetagenome_FD_109642 | JGI IMG/M metagenome (GOLD analysis project Ga0153916, IMG submission 109642) | Freshwater wetland microbial communities from Ohio, USA - Open water 3 Core 3 Depth 4 metaG | ecosystem: Environmental > Aquatic > Freshwater > Wetlands | place: USA: Ohio, Lake Erie...
AAACGTGAGGATGAGTCTTGACACGGCTGCGAGATGCACACATAGTCGCTGCAGATGACTCAATCCTCACCCATACGTGAGGGTTCGACCGACAAGCTAATGCGCGTCGGCGAGCTCGCAAAGGCGGTTGGCAAGACTGTCCGCGCGATGCACCTCTACGAGGAGCTGGGGCTGCTCGAGCCCCGGTCGCGGTCCGAGGGCGGGTTCCGGATGTACGGGCCCGAGGCAGTCGATCGCATCCACTGGATCGTCAAGCTCCAGGCGATCGGCTTCACGCTCGCGGAGATCCAGGGGTTCGTGAAGGACTTCCAGGGTGCCGACTCGGGGCGCGAAGCGACCGAGCGAGTGCGCGCGATGTTCGCCGACAAGCAGGCGAAGATCCGCGAGCAGATCACGCAGCTCCAGGTGATCGAGAACGATCTCTGCGAGGCGCTCGCCTACCTCGACTCGTGCCAGACGTGCAGCGACGACTACGCACCGAAGGCGTGCGGCGAGTGCGATCACCACGGTCATCACAAGGGCGAGGCGCCGCCGCTGTTCGCGGGGCTGTCGCGCCGGAGTGATGACAAGGCCGAGAAGGCCTTCGATGTCCCGGTCACGGTCCTGTACCGAGAAGGAAGCAACTGATGGCGAATGGAGCAAGCCCGAAGATCGAGGTGACCGTCCCCGCGGGCGTGAAGCTGCCGATCTACCTGGACAATCACTCGACGACCGCGGTCGACCTCCGCGTCGTGCACGCGATGCTGCCGTTCTTCACGGAGCACTACGGCAACGCGGCGAGCCGCAACCACGTGTTCGGCTGGACGGCCGAGGCGGCGGTCGAGAACGCGCGCGGCCAGATCGCGGCGCTGATCGGCGGCGACGGCAAGGAGATCGTGTTCACGTCGGGCGCGACCGAGGCCAACAACCTCGCGCTCAAGGGTGCGGCCAGCTTCCTGCGCAAGCAGGGCAACCACATCATCACCGTCGCGACCGAGCACAAGAGCGTGCTCGACACCTGCAAGCGCCTCCAGCGCGAGGGCTTCGAGGTCACGTACCTGACGCCCGCGAAGGACGGCCTGGTCACGCCGGACCAAGTCGTCGCGGCGATGACCGACAAGACGATCATCGTGTCGATCATGCTCGCCAACAACGAGATCGGCGTGATCCAGCCGATCGCGGAGATCGGTGCGGCGATCAAGGCGAAGAACCCGAAGTGCCTGTTCCACTCGGACGCGGTGCAGGGCGTCGGCAAGATCCCGTTCGATGTCGAGGCGGCGAAGGTCGACCTGGCGTCGATCACCGCGCACAAGATGTACGGCCCCAAGGGCGTCGGCGCCTTGTGGGTGCGCCGCAAGCCGCGCGTTCGCATCGACCCGATCCTCGACGGTGGCGGTCACGAGCGCGGCATGCGCTCCGGCACGCTGCCCGTGCCGCTGATCGTCGGCTTCGGCAAGGCAGCGGAGATCGCGAAGGCGGAGATGGCCGACGAGGCGCTGCGCCTGCGCGCGCTGCGCGACCGGCTGTATCGCGGCCTCACGTCGCGGCTGTCCGAGACCTACGTCAACGGTTCGATGGAGCGCCGCCTCCCGGGCAACCTCAACATCTCGTTCGCGTTCGTCGAGGGCGAGAGCCTGCTGATGGCGCTCAAGGATGTCGCGGTGTCGTCGGGCTCGGCCTGCACCTCGGCGTCGCTCGAGCCGAGCTACGTGCTGCGCGCCCTCGGCGTCGGCGACGAGCTCGCGCACACCTCGATCCGGTTCGGCATCGGACGCTTCAACACGGAAGCGGAGATCGACTACGTGATCGATCTCGTCGTGAAGAGCGTGGAGCGGCTGCGGACGTTGTCTCCGCTGTGGGAGATGCACCAGGAAGGCATCGACATCAACTCGATTCAGTGGGCCCCGCACTGAGCCGGTAACCCCGACGAAAAGTCCGGAAGAAGAACCACCATGGCGTACTCAGAAAAAGTCCTCGACCACTACGAGAACCCCCGCAACGTCGGCACCTTCAAGACCGAGGGCGTCGACAAGGACGAGATCGGGACCGGCCTCGTCGGTGCACCCGCGTGCGGCGACGTGATGCGCCTCGAGATCCGCGTGAAGGACGGGCTGATCGCGGATGCGAAGTTCAAGACGTTCGGCTGCGGCTCGGCGATCGCCTCGAGCTCGCTGGCGACCGAGATGATCAAGGGGATGACCCTCGAGCAGGCGGCGCAGGTCACGAACACGACGATCGTCGAGGAGCTCAACCTCCCGCCGGTCAAGATCCACTGCTCGGTGCTCGCCGAAGACGCGATCAAGGCGGCCATCGAGGACTACAAGAAGAAGCACGCGAAGTGATGACCATGTCGGCATCTGCCACCAAGGAAATTGCCGCTCCGGCCGCTCCGACGATCTCCAAGAAGGAGATCGACATCACCGAGGCTGCGGCCAAGGAGATCGGGAAGCAGAAGGCGAAGCGCGGGACGCCCGAGGCGATGATTCGCATCGGCGTGCGTGGCGGTGGCTGCACGGGCTTCACCTACGTGTTCGAGTGGGCCGAGGCCGTCCGCCCGACGGACAAGGTGTTCTCGGCGCACGGCCAGTCGATCGTCGTCGATCCGAAGAGCCTCGTGTACCTCGGCGGTATGCAGCTCGACTTCGTGACCGGGATGATGGGGCATGGCTTCAAGTTCAACAACCCCAACGCCAAGGGCTCCTGTGGCTGTGGCGAGTCCGTCAACTTCTAATGATGCCTTCGGGCTGCTCGGGCTGACGCCGCGCTTCGACGTCGATCCGCAGGCCCTCGAGCGCGCGTTCTTCGAGCGCAGCAAGGAGCTCCACCCCGACCGGTTCGCGAGCGCGCCGGCCGCGGAGCGGGTCGTGGCGCTGACCCGGTCGCGGGCGCTCAACGACGCCTACCAGACGCTGAAGAAGCCGGTCGCGCGCGCCGAGTACCTGCTCGCGCGTGCGGGCGTGACGATCGGGGACAACGAGCGGCTCGATCCCGCGTTCCTGATGGAGATCCTCGAGCTGCGCGAGGAGCTCGCCGAGGCGCGCCACGCTGGCCGCACCGGCGACGTCGAGCGCATGCAGGCGGACATGCTCGCGCGGCGCACGGCGGTGCTCGAGGCGCTGCCCGCGCTGTTCGCGGCGAACGACCTTTCCGCGATCAAGACGCAGCTGATCGTGCTGCGCTACCTCGATCGCTATCTCGAGGAGTGCGACGCGCACCTCGACGAGGACTGAACCCCAGATGTTGCTCCAGATCGCAGAACCCGGTCAGTCCAAGGTCAAGGAAGCGTGCAAGGCGCGCGTCGTCGGCATCGACCTCGGCACGACCAACAGCCTCGTCGCGCACGTCGCCGATGCCGCCCCGGCGGTGATCTCCGGCGAGGGCGGGCCGCTGGTCCCCTCGGTCGTGCACTACGCGGCGGATGGCACGGTGCTCGTCGGGCGGGCGGCGGTCGCCAAGGCGGTGGACGCGCCGTGCGATACCCTGGCGTCGGTGAAGCGGCTGATCGGCCGTGGGGCGAAGGATCTGGCGAGCGTGCGGGCGATGCTGCCGTACGAGCTCGAGGGCGACGACCGCGCGGTCACGCTGCGCGTCGCGGGTGGCCGCATGGTCTCGCCGGTCGAGGTCTCGGCCGAGGTGCTGCGCGAGCTCAAGACCCGCGCGGAGGGCTCGCTGGGCGGCCCGATCGAGGGTGCGGTGATCACCGTGCCGGCATACTTCGATGACGCGCAGCGCCAGGCGACGCGCGATGCGGGCCGGCTCGCCGGGCTCGAGGTGATGCGTCTGCTCGCGGAGCCGACGGCGGCCGCGCTCGCCTACGGGCTCGATCGCGGGAGTACGGGGACCTACGCCGTGTTCGATCTCGGCGGCGGCACCTTCGACATCTCGATCTTGAAGCTGATCGACGGCGTGTTCGAGGTCAAGGCGACCGGTGGCGACTCCGCGCTCGGTGGTGATGACCTCGATCGCGCGATCGCGAGCGCGGTGGTGCCCGGCATCGAGGCGATGGACCGCAAGGTGATCGGTGCGGCGGTCGCCGAGGCGCGGCGGGTCAAGGAGGCGCTGACCGACGCGCCCGAGGCCATGTACCAGCTATCGGCGGCGACGCCGCCGGTCGAGCGCCGGGTGTCGCGCGCGGAGCTCCAGGCGTGGGCGCAGCCGCTGCTCGATCGCACGGGCAAGGCGTGCCGGCGGGTGCTCAAGGACGCCGAGCTGTCCAGGGACGCACTCGATGGCGTGATCCTGGTCGGCGGCTCGACGCGATCGCCGGTGGTGCGCGACTACGTCGCCGACCTGTTCGGCAAGGCGCCGCTCGCGGATCTCGATCCCGAGCAGGTCGTCGCGCTCGGTGCGGCGGTGCAGGCCGACGTGCTCGCGAGCGGCCGGCAGGACGTGACGCTGCTCGACGTGGTGCCGCTCTCACTCGGCATCGAGATGATTGGCGGCGTCGTCGAGAAGCTGATCCATCGCAACACGACGATCCCGACGGGCGCGACGCAGACGTTCACGACCTACGCGGACAACCAGACCGGCTTCGACATCCACGTGCTCCAGGGGGAGCGCGAGACCGCCGATGCCTGCCGCTCGCTCGCGCGGTTCACGCTGCGTGGCGTGCCCCCGATGATCGCGGGCATGGGCCGGGTCGAGATCACGTTCCTGATCGACGCGGACGGCCTCCTCAAGGTGATGGCGAAGGAGCTGACGACCGGCAAGGAGGCCTCGATCGAGGTCAAGCCGAGCTACGGCCTCTCCGACGAAGAGGTCGAGAAGATGCTGATCGACTCGTTCGAGTACGCCGAGGAAGACCTCGCGAGGCGCAACCTCGTGATCGAGCGCGTCGAGGCCGAGCGCATCCTCGCGGCCACCCGGCAGGCGTTCGCGATCGACGCCGAGTTGCTCGACGATGACGTCCGCGCGGCGGGCGAGGCCGCGATGAAGACCCTCGAGGCGGCGGTGGCGGGCGAGGACTACCTGGCGATCCGCGCGGCCATCGAAGGCCTCGATCTCGCGACCAAACCTTTCGCGCAGAAGCGGATGAACCGCGCGATCACCGCCCAGTTCCAGGGCGTGGCGCTCGACGAGGCCGCGCGCAAGGTGGGCGCCTGAGGACGACGATGCCCAAGATCACCTTCAAGAATCCCCAGGGCCCGAAGTCGGCCGGCCCGATCACCGTCGAGTGCAAGCGCGGGCTGTCGATCCTCGACGTGGCGGAGGAGTGCGGCGCGCGCGTCGGCCATGCATGCGGTGGCAACCTCGCGTGCTCGACCTGCCACGTCTACGTCGAGAAAGGCCTCGACTCGCTCGGCGAGGTCTCCGACAAGGAGAACGACATCATGGACAAGGCGTTCGACGTGCGGCCCGAGTCGCGCCTCGGCTGCCAGGCGAAGATCGACGACGAGGATCTCGTCGTCGAGATCACCGACGAGAGTCTGCAGGCGTGGCTCGACGAGAATCCCGACGAGCGCAAGAAGCTCGCGGCCGAGCGCTCGCGCGCTCTCGGCTAGGCGGCGGCGGTCACCACGCCACGACGTGGTGCTGGCTCGACGGCTCCCAGCACGTGTCCGTGCCGGTGTACGAGATCGTCAGCACGACGAGGCGCCGCCTGGCATCACCCTCGACGGCGCCGAGGAACGCGGCGTTGTGGCAGGTCTCGGTGCACGTCGTGCACATCGGCCGATCCTGGACGACCCAGCTTCCGGGCGTGGCGACGTTCACGAGCTGGTGAGCCCGGTCGTCGATCGTCAGCCGGCCGGCCTTCCACACGACGGACAGGTCGTCGCCGCTGGCGGCGAGCCGCTCCTCGGCAGGCAGCGCCTCCTGCTCGCCGTGGACGACCCGCCACCTGTCGACCGTGAACGCGGGGAGCGGGACGAGGTCGTGCCGCCCGTGGAGCGCGGCGAGCCGCTCGTTGGCGGCCTGGATCCGCGCGCGGAGCGCCGGCGTCACGCCGTGCTCGTCGAACATCGCCTCGGCCTCGTCGACGCCGAGGACGGGCACCGTGGCGATGGCCGTGTCGTGGCGGTCCTTGACCACGAGGGTCAGGTTCGGTGCGCCGCGGCCGCCGTCCTCGGCGTGGATCGCGAGCACGACGATGCTGCCATCGCGGGCGACGGCGGGGAGCCCCGGGGTCTCGAAGCCGTTGTCGATCCAGGTGATCGACGGCGCGGGAGTGGCGCGCGCTGCGGGCAGGGCGGCGTGCCCTTCGATCGCGGCGGGCGGCGTGCCGCCTCCGCAGGCGGCGAGGGCGGCGATCAGCGCACGCCGCATCAGTCGACGAGCTTCAGGTGCCCCGAGCGCTTGCGCGGCTCCTCGTCCTTCGCGGACGAGACCGCCTGCGCGGGAGTCACGCTCGGCGCTTCGCCGCTGCCGGTCAGGACGTCCTCGGGGACATCCTCTGGCCACACGGTGCCGCGCTGCTCCCCCTCGACCATCGCGGCGTAGACCGCGGTCCACGGCAGGATGCAGCGGAACGGCTGACCGGCGAAGGTCAGCGTGCCTGCGATCGCCTCGTCGTCGATCGTGAGGTCGCCGATCGCGGGCGACAGGTTGTAGCCGAAGCGGAGCACGAGGCTCGGGTCCGCGCGGAACCGCGACGGCACGGAGACCTCGGATCGCCGTGCATCGACGTGCACGAGCACGGGGCCGCGGGTGAGCAGCTGCTCGAGCGTGTGCTTCTTGTCGGGGGCGCTCGCATCGTCCTCGTCGCGCAGGGCATCGATCGACGCGACTTCCTGCGGCTGCTTGCCGACGAGCGCGACGAACTCGTCCGACGACATCAGGCCCGCATCGACCGCATCACGCAGGATGCCTTCGGGGCGGTCGCCGGCGGCCGCGGTGACGCGCTCCACCGTGCGCTCGCAGCGCGCCGCGTGACGGAGCACCGCACCATGCGCGGCGAGCGCGCTGTGCGAACCATCGCGCCACTTCGCGAGGGCGCGCTCGACATCGATCAGCGAGGTCGAGACGCGGTGCTCGATCAGCGCGGTCACTACTGCTTGGAGTCGGGACAGCGTCTTGGGGTCGCGCTCGAGCATGCGTGCAAGGGACTTAGCCCGATCGCCGGGTGACGTAAAGCCCAGATGCTCACACTCACGCCTTTTCGACGAGGTCCGCGAGCATCGCGACGACACGCTCCGGGACCGCGACCGCGACGAACTTCGCGAGGTCGACGACCGCGCACACGACCTGGCCCTCGGCGCACAGCGTGCGCGGGCGCTCGTCGAGCGCGCGATGAACGCGGTAACGAAACGTCAGCGACTTCGCGCCGAGCCGGGCGACCGAGACCTCGATCTCGGCGGTGTCGCCGAACTTCAGCGGCGCCTTGAACTCGCACTCCGCGCGCACGGCGGGAAACCCGACGCGGTCGCGATCGATCAGCTCCGAGTACGCACGCGGCCCGATCCGCGCACGCCACAGCTCCTCGAACGCGAGGTGGAACAAGTGGAAGAACCGCGGGTAGTACATGATGCCCGCGTGATCGATGTCGGAGAACCGGACCGGCGTCGCGAACGTGAAGCTCACGTCGGCACCGCCGGGAGCACGAGGCGCACGCCACAGGCCGCGGGCACACCGGGGCAGGGCGGGGCGAGCTTCTCGAGCTCGATCACGACCTCCGCGTGGGGATACAGCTCCTGGATCTTCGCGCCGATCGCGCCGGCGAGCGCCTCGAGCAGCTTGTAGGTCGACTTCGTGCCGAGCGCGACCACGATCTCGCTGACCTTCCAGTAGTCGACGGTGTCGGAGATCCGATCGGTCGTCGCGGCGGCGGCGAGCGAGAGGTTGAGCGTCAGGTTGACGCGAAACCGGCGCGTGCCGCGGCGCTCGGCCGCGGTGTAGCCGTGATTGCCCTCGAACTCGAGGCCACGAACGAAGACGCTATCGGTCACACGCGGAGCGTACCCTAGGCCTCGGCTTCGTCGGCCTCGGCGGCGCCCTTCACCTTGAGCAGCTTCTTCTTGATCATCTGCCGCTTGAGGGGACCGACGAAGTCGACGAGCAGCTTGCCCGTGAGGTGATCGTGCTCGTGCAACAGGCAGCGCGCGAGCAGCCCCTCGCCCTCGAGCTCGAACAGCTGGCCATCGAGGCCCATCGCGCGGACCTTGCACCGCATCGGCCGCTTGACCTTGATGTAGATCTCGGGGAACGAGAGGCAGCCTTCTTCGCTGTCCTGCTGCTCGTCCGAGATCTCGATGATCTCGGGGTTGAGGAACGCGACCGGCGGTTCGGTCTCGCCCCTGCCGGCGAGCTTGGGCTCGACGATGAACATCCGCCGCGGATCGCCGAGCTGCAGCGCCGCGATCCCGAGACCATTTTCGGCGTACATCGAGTCGACGAGGTCCTGATACAGCGCGCGCACGGAGGCATCGATCGAGGTGATCTCGACCGAGGGCTGCCGGAGGCGCTCGTCAGGCCAAACGACGACGTGTCGGACTGCCATTTGCGAAGACCTTAGCATGATTGACAAGGGCGCCTCGCAAAGCCATACACGCCCATCCCCATGATTACGCGGTACTCCGAGGCCAAGCTGCCCACCCCGAATGGGGAGTTTCGCCTGGTGGTGTACCGGACGGGGGAGGAGGCCGGGGTCGCCGGTAGCGCGGTCGGCACCGGCCCCGAGGAGCACGTCGCGATGGTGCTCGGTGATGTCACCGGTCCGGCGATCCTGACCCGCGTGCACTCGTCGTGCTTCACCGGCGAGGTGCTCGGCAGCCAGCGCTGCGATTGCCGCGCGCAGCTCGACGCGGCGCTCGAACGGATCGGCCAGGAAGGCCGCGGCGTGCTCGTGTACCTCGTGCAGGAAGGCCGCGGGATCGGCCTCGGCAACAAGATCCGCGCCTACCAGCTCCAGGACGCCGGCGCGGATACCGTCGATGCGAACCTCGCGCTCGGCTTCGACGCGGATCTGCGCTCCTACGATCTCGCGGCGGGCATCCTGCGCGACCTCGGCGTCACCAGTGTCCGGCTGATGACCAACAACCCTCAGAAGATCGCGGGCCTCGAGCGAGCCGGTGTCGTCGTCGACACGCAGGAGTCGCACTGGGTCGATGCGACCGAGCATAGCGAGAGCTACCTCGCCACGAAGAAGTCGAAGCTAGGACACATCGCATGATCCAAGAAACTGCCGTTCGGGAAGCCCTCGCCAAGGTCATCGATCCGCTGCTCGGTCACGACATCGTGTCGTATCGCGTGCTCCGCGGCGTCGAAGTCTCGGGCGACGACGTGCTCGTCAAGCTCGACATCCCGTCGCACGCGTATCCCGTCACGGCGCGGCGCGAGCTCGCGAAGCGGATCGAGGATGCCGTCAAGCCGCTCGGGGCGAAGCGCGTCAGCGTGATCGCGGATGTCGCCACGGCCTACCAGCCGGCGCCGAGCGACAAGGCGATGCTCAAGGGCCCGAAGAACGTGATCGCGGTCGCGGCGGGCAAGGGCGGCGTCGGCAAGTCGACGGTCGCGTGCAACCTCGCACTCGCGCTCGCGCGCCATGGTGCGAAGGTCGGCCTGCTCGACGCCGACGTGTTCGGCCCGTCGATCCCGACGATGCTCGGCGCCGCGGAGGTCCCGCCGTCGGCGAACAAGGACTCGAAGATCACCCCGGCGATCCACCACGGCATCAAGGTGATCAGCGTCGGGTTCTTCGTCGACAAGGACGAGGCGGTCGTGTGGCGCGGCCCGATGGTGCACCGCCTGCTCCAGCAGTTCCTCGGCGACGTCGAGTGGGGCGACCTCGACTACCTCGTGTGCGATCTGCCGCCGGGCACCGGCGACGTCCAGCTCTCGCTGTCGCAGCTGATCCCGATCGCGGGGGCGGTGATGGTGACGACGCCGCAGGAGGTCTCGATCGTCGATGTCGTGAAGGGCATCGCGATGTTCGAGAAGGTCGAGATCCCGATCCTCGGGATCGTCGAGAACATGAGCTACTACAAGTGCCCCGCGTGCGGGCACCACGACGAGATCTTCAGCCACGGCGGCGGCAAGCGCCTCGCGCAGGAGGTCGGCACCGAGTTCTTCGGAGAGATTCCGATCGACACGCGGATCCGGTTCGGCGGTGACGCCGGCGTGCCGATCGTGCTGTCGAGCCCCGACTCGGAGAACGCGGCCCTGTTCATGGATCTCGCGACCAAGACCGCGATCAAGATCGCGAGTGGCGTGCTGAGCAAGCCGAAGCGCTCGCCTCGGCTCGCCGTCATCAAGTAATCCGGACG
>Ga0153916_10004887_pt1 | contig 10178 bp, 12 predicted proteins | sample Opewatmetagenome_FD_109642 | JGI IMG/M metagenome (GOLD analysis project Ga0153916, IMG submission 109642) | Freshwater wetland microbial communities from Ohio, USA - Open water 3 Core 3 Depth 4 metaG | ecosystem: Environmental > Aquatic > Freshwater > Wetlands | place: USA: Ohio, Lake Erie...
AATCTCATATCCATTTTCTTCTTCCTACCTGAATCTCTGACGGATGATCAACGGGCTGCAAACCAGCAGCAGCAACGTCCAGCAATTACATTAAATGCACTCATCGCGGCTTTAAACCGACCCAAAGTCGGTCCTCTACTTCTGGTTCGCTTCTTCATCATGTTGGCATTCGCCATGTTCCAAGCTATCTTTGCCCTTTTTGCTCAGCAAAAGCTGGATCTTTCCTCGCAATCCACAGGCTTCGTTTTAACCTTCATCGGTGTTTATTCCGTGCTAGTACAGGGGGTGGGTATCGGGTTACTGACTAAACGCTACAAGGAAAACACCATCATCATCACATCATTGTGGCTGATGCTTCTCGGTTTTATCGGCTGGTCACTAACTCCTAATCTGCCGATCATGCTGCTCGTATTATTGCCTTTAACAGGGGGTGGGTGGATATTGAATTTAGTCATCACTAGCGCCATCACCAAGGCCGTAGAACCCGATGAGATTGGCGGAATGCTAGGCATTTCCACTTCAATAGAAAGCGTTAGCCGTGTGATCTCACCCACCCTGGGAGGATTTTTATTTGGGAGCGTTGGAATGTGGGCTCCTGGAGTGGCTGGTGCTGTAGTTCTGCTCTGGGCAGTGTGGGTGGCGTATCGGAGGATCCTTATGGTTAAGGTGACGCAGATTCCTCAACCTGCCGAGGAGTGTGCGTGAAAGTAACAAGCATCTAGCAATTAGCTATCGAAATCCGTCATTCTCAAGTTCGGACGAAAGTTCGGACATTGCATCTTATGCGGCTAATATATAGGGTCTGCACCTTGTAATAAACGGTAAATTGGAGATTGCCACAGCGCAAGAAGAACACTTGCGCTTCTCAACGACAAGGTTTTTTTATAGTTGTCCGATGTTTTGTCCGAAGGTCAGAATCTCCACGATTGGGATGAGTGGTTTTAGCAATTGAGGTCCGCGAGATCATATAAAATGAATGCAATATCCCACATTGAGTGGCTTGTGAGTAGTAGTTTTTTTATTTTTCACCTGAAATATACTTATTCACATTAAGGGAATTACCAAAAAATAATAACTTGACAATGTTGTATTTATTTCATATAAACAGGATATTCCTATCTATGTAAATTCCGCTATATGATCAAAACCGGGAGGATTAGCTGCTGGATGAGGAAGCAAAAAAAACCCGAGCACCACAACAGGGGGAGGGATTAGATCCAGGCGGCCGTCTCGGCGCGAGTTGGCAATATGCAGGGGTGCACGCCTTTATAAAATCGTGCCCAAGCAAAATAAATGTATAATACCCACAGCATATATTGACCTCACCTCGATGTTTATGAATGATTCCCAATATTGTGTGTACATCATGACCGACGAGCAGCATAGCCGGTTGTATACAGGTCGAACAGGTAATCTGAAGCGACGAGTGGCACAGCATCGCACGGGTAACGGAGGTGTGTTTACGCGCAGATATAACCTAATCAAGTTAGTGTATTACGAGGAAGTGGATGATGATGGGTCAGCGAGGCTGCGCGAGAAGCAGATCAAACGCGGGGGGAAAAAGCAGCGGTTGAGCTTAATTGAGCGGATGAACCCAGGATGGGTTGATTTATATGAGCAAATCTGTGCAAATTTGAGCAAATAGGAGAGGAAACAATCCATGAAACCTGACGCTATCTTACGAGCCCGCGAATTATTCAGCACGAACGGCTACTACTGAGCGGAGAGTGTATTGCTGGCGGTCGCCGAGCAAAAGCACATCCAAGCCGATAGTATCCCACGCATTGCCACTGGCTTTTGCAGCGGGATGGCACGCACGGACGGCATGTGTGGGGCTGTTTCTGGAGCGATCATGGCGATCGGGTTATCTTTAGGACGCTCTTCCCCCAGTGACGCAATCGACCCATGCTACCAGGCAGTACGGGCATTCCTGGAGAGATTTTCCACCAGGTTTGAGGCACTTAACTGCCTCGAGCTAACCGGAGTACACTTGGGCACACCGGAAGGTCAGGCAGCATTCAAAGAAAAGAAGCAAATCAAGCAATGTACCGAGTATGTGGAGGAGGCGACCCGGATGGTGATGGAGATTTTGGTAGGAAGATAAATTGTCACAGAGATTAGACAAAAAAACCACAGACACACACAGATAATAATGGGAGAAAAAGAAAAGAATGCTGCGGGAATAAATCGTCCTTGCAACGGTAATAAATAGACACTGCAGGTAACGAACCCCCACAGTAACAAATAAAGAAGCATTGGGATAAAGGACATTCCCCAAAGCAATATATTTATGGAGAGACCTCGCTCGCAAAGCACGCTCTTCATCGCTCGCAAAGCACGCTCGCGTTGCTTCGACAGACAAAAACAGTCCGCCCAGGGTCGCAAAGATCGCTCCTTGATGCTTCGACAGACAAAAACAGTCCGCCCAGGGTCGCAAAGATCGCTCCTTGATGCTTAGGGCATAGAAGGCCTCGTTGCTTCGGATAAAAAAACCTGCTCAATGACAATGAAAATTGAAAGGCATGATGAACCAACAAGATGGACTCCAACAACAAATCCTAAAACGGTTCGCAGCTGGACCTGAATTGGTGCAAGCCGCGCTCGAGGGATTGGGTGGCGAGCAGCTAAACCTGACACTTTCAGAGGAAGGATGGTCGATCCGGCAGCTGGTCCATCACATCACAGATGGCGACTACTTGTGGAAAGAATTCCTACTGCGTGCGGCCGGTGACCCAGAACGAGAATTTAGCCTGGAGTGGTATTGGTACATGCCGCAAGATGAATGGGTGAAACGCTGGTCGTATGCTGAGCGGGATGTTAGCCATTCGATAGAATTGTTCAAAGCTAACCGACAACATACCCTCGAATTGCTCGAGCAGATACCATGGCTGTGGGAGAAATGCCTGCTCATCCCCACTCGACAAGACGGGCAGGAACAAGTGTCTGTTGGAGAGGTTGTGGAAATGCAATCGCGACACGTGGAAGGGCACGTGGAAGATATCCGCAAGATACGTCAATGTTATGGAGTGTAATTAAATAACGCGGGTAAAATCATATGTACCATCTGTGGTCATTTTTATTAAGATGCGGAGGTTATCATGCGAATCATTGATTACGTTCAGTGTATTGATTTACCATGCACAGAGGCACGGCAGGAAAGCTACCTCATCCCGGATGTCGAAGTTGACCCAAGGTCGATCAAGCTCATGCTCATCTCAGAAACTGCCCCTAACAATCCTAGAGATTATTACTATGCCAGCTGTGATGCCTTATTCGCTCGTATGACTGTACAGGCATTTCAGGAAGCCGGGACCAAAGCAGCCAACATCCAAGATTTGCAACGCGTAGGGATTTATATGACCACGGCGGTCAAATGCGGTAAACATGATTACGCAGTTGCCACAAGCACCATCATTCACTGCTCCTCGTTGTTGGAAAGGGAGATGGCACTCTTCCCGAATGTCAAAGCATACCTGCTAATGGGCGATGTGGCGATCAAGGCATTCAATAACGTAGCCAAAAGACAAGGCGAGCCGTGAGTCATCCCGGCTGGCTCCACATACAAGATCCGAGGCGGAGAGTTCACTTATCGCGGCAAAAGGGTCTTCCCTTCTTATCTGCAGGCGGGGCCGAGCTACGGCATCGAAAAAAGCAAACAGCGCATGATTGCGGAGGACATTGCTGCCGCGCTGCGCGTTGGAGAAATCATCTGATCACCACCACGGACACTACGGACACAAAGGTAGGAAAAAGGCAATCGAAGGAATCGAGATAATGTCGATTATTGATCAATTTCCAGCCGATAATAATTCACATTTGTAGGAGTATTGGTCATATCTTTATCTATTTGATTCGAGTCATATGGTCAATATTTTTGGATTCCTTTGTGTACTTTGTGATCTTTGTGGTAGTCTTTTATAAGAGGATTTGCTCTTGAGGAATTGCATTTTCTGTGACATCCTGGCAGGACTATCACCAGCCAACTTCGTATACCGCGACGAATTATGTGCGGCTTTCATGGACATCCGCCCGGTGAATCAGGGACACGTCCTGGTGGTGCCGTATACCCACGCCGTCCTGTTTTCAGAGCTGGACAAGGAAGCTGTTGGGCAGATATTTCAGGTAGCGCAGCGCGTCGATAATGCCTTGCGGGCGTGTGGTATCAAATGCGAGGGTGTCAATCTATTCCTGGCAGATGGGCGGGCGGCTGGACAGGAAGTGATGCACGTGCACCTGCACGTCATTCCACGCTTTGACGGCGATGGGCATCACCTACGCTTCAGCGCAGCCTATTTCATCCGAACACCACCTTCAGAGTTGGAAAAGAATGCAGAGATGATCCGCGAGCAGATGAAAGGCATAGCATGAGACAAATCAGATTTCTCGTCCTGGGCTTATCCTTGATTCTCGCAGCCTGTGCCAAAGCCACTCCCACCTCAGCGCCAATTCCCGCTCCACCTACGCCCATCCCACCCAGCGCGACACCGCGCATCCGAATGCTGCCCACGTGGACGCCTTCGCCAACACCACCCCGCAAACCGACAGTCACTCCGCGTAACACGTCCACGCCCCTGATCACCCCCGGAGGAATTGTTGGTCCCTTGCCCATCATCCCCAGCGGGCCTTCTACTGAATTACTGATAGACCGACCAACGAACTCTCAACTTGTCAAGCCCGCTAATCTGGTCACCATGGAATATGACCCTTCAGTGTGGTCACTAAACACCTCCTACCCCACTGCATATATGGGCTATTCACTGACCCACCGTTCAATCTACGATTGCAAACTTAAGCCTTCTGTTGGTCAGGGCGCTGAAGGTTACCAGGTGGAACACTTTAACCGCAATTTCGGCTTGACCGCATTCGAGATTGCCCGCATGAGCCAAGCAGGGGTGCTCGTATTTGCCAACTACTGCACGGGCGAAGGCGAGGACAACACTTGTTACAAAATGACCCCGGGTGACGACCATGAAGCCTGTACCCAGGCAGCGGAGGCGGTTCTTACCACCTATAAGCTCATCCCCAACCCATTTTATGGGAGTGTGATCACCTCGCCCAACCGATGGGCTTGCATGGATACTGCTGGTACGGTTGGCCTGTGCCAGATATCCTATTCTGTACCTCTGAATGCCCTTGCTTTCACACCGGATGGGCAGGCATGGGCGGCAGGGGACGACGGAATACTACTTCACCGGTTAGGACAGGTCTGGTCCGAAACTGGTTCTCCCGCCAGCCACCCACTCTATGACCTGAGCTTCTCCAACGCGGCGAGTGGATGGTCGGTGGGGGATGGGGCACAGGTTCTGCACTGGGATGGGAATGAATGGAACGAAACTATACCCTACCATGGCCCCGGGGAAGGACCCGGTGGTTCCACCCAGGATTTGTATGCTGTGGATGCCTATACGGATAGTGACGTCTGGATGGTGGGCGCGATGAAGGGAATCGATGGGAAGTACAGCCCATATGCCCTCCATTGGAATGGGAATGAACTGATCGAGGAGAATGCCTTTCCGGAATGCAACTGCGGCTTGAACACCGTGCTGGTTCTTAACCGGGATGAGGTCTTCGCAGCTGGCTGGTCCGACCTGGGGGCGATCATCTTCCATTGGGATGGCACTGCCTGGTCGAGCACGCTTGTGCCAGGTGCCGATCACTTATACATATTGAGCCAGTCTATCGATGGCAGCATCTGGGCTGGGGGAATTGAAGTGGCGCGCGACCAATTGGATGCACGCGGTGCGCTCTTCCACTGGGATGGAACCCAATGGCTACGGACCGCTCTCCCACCCCTCACGGGGGGCATCTATGCGCTGTCTGTGTTACCAACAGGTCAAATAGTGCTTGGTGGAGAATTCACTGCCATGAGAACCGGATTCGAATGGCAACCCATCACTACTGATATCGCCGGATTTGGCGTAATCGTAGACATCGAACTGGACCCCCAAGGCAGCCTATGGGCACTCACCCATTCGGGAAATATTTTCAAGCTGGCAATTAGCAGTTAGCATTATTGGAAAAATCACCAGAAATTGGTAAAATAAGTGCAAAGGCTTTTTGCTAACGGATAAACAAGGCACAATCCTTGCATATGACTGACAAAGCAGGAAGTAATACGAAATAATAATCCAGTAAGCCAGTACCGATCATATTACCCATTGAAAAGGAGAATCATTTTATGAAGTCAAGTAGAGCGTTATTTCATCGGGCCATAATGGTGACTACCATCATCCTCCTATTGGTTACCATACCTGTTTCAACCGCCCTGGCGTTTACTACAGGACCCAATAATGCGGGAACAGGCACCAATGTGGGAGGTGCTGGTAACGTGGATTGGGTCGAACCTAACTCAATCACCAGTCCGGGCACCCCGTATGCGACTGCTGTGCTTACTAAAGACAGTCGATACACTAATTACCTTGAGGGCACAAATTATTCCTTTAGCATTCCAAGTAGCGCCACAATTACAGGGATTGAAGTCGTGATCAATCACATGTCCAGCGGTAACAATCCAAGTATTATTGACAATATAGTCAGCCTGGTCAAAGCTGGTGTAATTATGCTTGAGAATAAGGCATCCCCAACACCCTGGCTCAAGGGTAAATTCTCTACAACCACCTATGGCAGCTCAACAGACCTTTGGGGGACCACATGGACACCTGCAGATATCAACGACCCAAACTTTGGAGTGGCTTTAGCTGTCTATCGGCAGAACCAAGGAAATAATCTCAGAGCTGCCATCGTTGATTCAATGAATATCACGGTCTATTATAGCCTTGGCACGGCGACGACAACCGTCAATTGTGGAAGCGGGATACCGATAACGTATGGCGACAGTATGACCTGTGAAGCAACGGTGAGTGACGCAGGCACCCTGACTCCCACAGGTACAGTCAGCTGGACCACGGACGGAAGCGGATCCTTTGACCAAAATACTTGTGATCTCGCTGAAGTATCGATTGGAATTGCTGCCTGCTCAGCAGTTTATACACCCAACGCGGTTGGAACCGGGTCTCATCTCATCACAGCCGACTACAGTGGAGATGGCACCTATCCACCCAGTAGCGGGAATGACACTGTAACCGTCGATAAAAAACCTGCTTCGGTAACCCCGAATGCTGCCGGTAAAATCTATGGTGATCCAGACCCAGCCTTTACCGGAACACTCTCTGGCTTTCTGGTTGGAGATGGTGTGACAGCAACCTACACTCGTACTTCAGGTGAGACGGTTTTGGGCAGCCCATACGCGATCAGTGCCACCCTCAGCCCGGCTGTGGTGTTGAGCAACTATGAGATCACCTACAATACTGCCGACTTCAACATCACACTGCGGTCCATCACGGTCACAGCTGATGCAAAGACCAAGGTTGTTGGCCGGCTTGATCCTCCCCTCACCTACCGCGTGACATCCGGCTCGCTGGCTTTCAGCGATGCCTTCACCGGCTCTCTATCCCGGGTTGCAGGTGAAGCGATAGGCACCTACCCTATCCAACAGAACACATTGGCTCTAAATGCCAACTATACTCTGACCTACATCGGTGCCAACCTGACGATTACCAATCAATTGACATATTTACCCATCATACTTAAATAAACTAAATATCCTAAACTTGAAGCAGCGATCTGTTTAAGCTCAGTCGCTGCTTTTTATTTAATATAGACTCAGATCGCTTTAGACTGGTGTCTCAGTAGTTTTTATACTAGAATCGTTTGTGAAATTGGACGATTAATTAATATTGATTTCCTTTGCATCCAAGGGATTTTTTGTGCTGGTGCTTGATGTTCAATAGATTAACGACTATGCGCAACAAAAATGCCTACCCTGATTGATACCCTTGAAATTTACCTGCGCTGGATGGGTGCAATTGCCGGACCGGGCACGCTTGTCTATGCCATTGTAAGCATGCTGCGCGCCCAATCACGCCCCACCGGGCAGCAGACCGGTGCTGCGGCGAATGTCTTGCGGTCGAAGTACTTAATCATCGCCACCGTGCTCTTCATCCTCCTGGCATATATATTGTGGAAGCCGTTACCTATCCAGCTTTCATGGTTGGTGCGTCTGGTCTTCTCGCTACTGGGAGCGGGGATTTTCTTCTGCAGCCTGGGCCTCTATCTGTGGGGATTACGCACACTGGGCATGAACTTCAACGCCGCCAGCGGTTTCGGAGTGCGCCTGCAACAGGCTCACCAGCTAATTTCACGAGGACCATATGCCTATATCCGACATCCCATGTATCTAGCGGTTATCTTGGCTGCCTGGGGCGGTTTGCTGCTTTACCGTACCTGGACTATGCTGCTCTTTGATTTGATCATGCTCGGACTGATCTACCGGGCACACAAAGAGGAAGAAGCATTAGCCCAAGCCTTCGGCGAAGAATGGGTGGCATATAAACGTTGTGTTCCGGGGTGGATACCAAGACTTGGACGAACGGTCAGAAATAATAACCCATGAGCTATATCGTCGCTGGAAGTGAGCCTTTCTTTTTGCCCGGTGGCGTGACAGGATGCCTGCTGTTGCACGGATTCAGTGCCATGCCCGAGGAGATGCGCCCAATGGGAGAATACCTGGCGCAGAAAGGATTTACCGTGCTTGGGCTCAGGCTGGCAGGTCACGCGACGCATCCGAATGATCTCAAACACACACACTGGACGGATTGGCTAGATAACGTAGAAGATGGACTAGCATTGCTCTCCAAGCTGTGTGCGAATCGGGTGCTCATCGGCCAATCCTTGGGTGGGATGATTGCACTGATAGCAGCGGCACGATATGATGTTTCTGGAGTGGTCGGGCTTTCAACTCCTTACGACATCTCGACAAGTGAACGCCTGGTTTACGTGCTCCGGCGGCTCATGCAGCCAACGATCCACAAACCTGTCAAGCGCTTCCCACCTGACCACCCTCTATACAGCCGTCGTGAGCTGAATTACCCGGCATACCCCGAAGTGCCTTCCCGCATCCTGACCGAGCTGAATCGATTGGCTACAGCCATGGTGGCTGCGCTCCCGCAAGTGCGAGTGCCTGCCTTGTTAATCCATTCGCGCGAAGATCATGCGGTGCCGTTTACATGCATGCAATCCATCTATGACCACCTAGGCAGCTCAAAGAAGGAGATGTTTCCATTGGAGGGCATGGACCACTCCCTGGTGCAGGATCCAAAGCAGCAGATGGTATTCGAGGCGGTGGAGAAGTTCTTAACTGAGATTGTGAATAAATCCTGGGAGTAAAAAAACTGAGTTGAACGTATTTTTTTCTATGGGCTCACCTTAGACCTCATGACTGCTTCTATACTATTTGACTGACTTGCAGTATAGTAATATTCTAAAATTTGGATCATCATTCCCCACGGGAGAAGTAACTATGAGTAATCGAGAACAAAAGAAAAAATTGGTAGGTCCCTGGCGCAGCTTGCATGGTGCAATCTGGTTGATCGGAATATTTATTTTGGCATCCCGCGGCTGGTGGTGGCCTGGCATCCTGGTCCTTGTAGCGATCAGTGCCTTATACGAAGGATTGTTACAGAGCTTCGCGCCGCATGCATATGAAGAGCAACCACAAGTCGAGGTACCCAGACCGGTCATGGACACACCCAGCGAGCCACCCCGGGTTATGTCATCTATTCCTGCGCAGGAGCACCGGATCGATCTGTTGCCACAGGTGTGCCCGAGCTGTAGTGGACCCATCCGGGGGTATGAGGTGAAGTGGACCGGACCACAATCCGCCAACTGCCCATATTGCGGTACTAATTTGCCGATGAGCAAAGCCTGATCCTGAGAGAATCGAATTGGATCTTGTAGCTCGCTGGGCACCGGGCGATATTATCGTGGTGCGTGGCGTGTTGAGGGGGAAGCTCTGGTGGGCATGCCCGGCGTTCGTCGTCCGGGATTCCCCCGAGTTGTTAGCGCTATACTGGCCAGTGGGCACACCCACGCGTTCACCATTGAGACGACCAACCGTCCAGGATGAGCTGCACAATCGGATCAAGCTGGAGGATCGCAATTGGACAGACAACGATGTGCTTTCAATAACAGCAACACACGCGGCACATTCTATACAGGTCATGTGGGAAGCAGGTACACATAAATTACGCTGCTGGTATGTGCACCTACAGGAAGCGCTGCGCCGAACTAAGATTGGGGTTGATACCATGGACCAGATTCTGGATATCGTGATCAGCCCA
>Ga0153916_10004888_pt1 | contig 10176 bp, 9 predicted proteins | sample Opewatmetagenome_FD_109642 | JGI IMG/M metagenome (GOLD analysis project Ga0153916, IMG submission 109642) | Freshwater wetland microbial communities from Ohio, USA - Open water 3 Core 3 Depth 4 metaG | ecosystem: Environmental > Aquatic > Freshwater > Wetlands | place: USA: Ohio, Lake Erie, Old...
ACGCCGCCACCGGCGAGTCGATGCCGCCTGACAGCAGGCACGCCACGCGGCCGGCCGTTCCGGTCGGCAGCCCGCCGGGCCCACGCTCCTTGCCGAAGAAGTAGAACGCCTCGTGCGTGAGCAGATCGACGTGAATCGTCAGCTCGGGCTCGTCGAGGTTCACGGTCCAGCCGAACGCCTCCTTGATCCGCCCGCCGACCTCGCGTTCCACCTGCGGCGACGTCATCGGAAAGCGCTTGTCGGCGCGTCGTACCGACACGCGGAAGCTCGCCGGCGTACGCCCCGCCAGGTCCTTGATGATCTCGGTTGAAATCGTTTCAAGATCGAGGGCCGTGCGCCGTGCGTACGAGAAGTTTGCGATGCCGAACGTTTTGCGGATGCGATCGCCCACCGCGTCGCGCGATGCGGTTGGTCCGAGCACGATCTCGATGCGCCCCATGAGCGCGCGAACGTCTTTCACGTCGAGGTCCGCGACCGCGCGCCGCAGGTTGCGCACGAGGCGCCCGAGGAACCAGGGGCGGTTCTTTCCCTTGAGCGCGATCTCCTGGTAGTGAACAACGATCGAGGTCATCTACGAGGCTACCATTCGACTTCGGGAACGCCCGCGCGGTGGTTCACCGCCCGCGCCATCACGAACAGCAGGTCCGACAGCCGGTTCAGATAGATGACCACGTTGGGGTCCGCTGCGCGCTCGCCGAGGGCGACGACGCGCCGCTCGGCGCGGCGGCAGATCGTGCGGGCGAGGTGCAGCATGGCGCCGGCTTCGCTGCCGCCGGGCAGGATGAAACGCTTCAGTTTCGGCAGCTCGGTCTCGAGGTGGTCGATCGTCTGCTCCAGGCGTTGAATGTGCACCTCGCCTATCACAGCCTTCGTGACACGCGACGCGATGCGGGATGCGGGGTCGGCCAGCATCGCCCCGAGCCCGAAGAGATCGCGCTGGATCGATTCCAGCGCGTTCGCGATCCCCGGATCCACAGGACTGGAAGGTGCCGGGTCCACAGGTCCCGGCCGACGGGCAAACGCCAGGACCGTGCCCAGGCAGGCGTTCAGCTCGTCAACGTCGCCGTAGGCGTCCACGCGCGGATCGGCCTTCGAAACCCGCGTCTGGTCGAAGAGCGACGTCTCGCCCCGGTCGCCCCCCTTTGTGTATATCTTCACCCTGATGAAATTATAGGTGCGGATGTCCGCTTCCTCCCTCCCGCTTCCCGATGCCCGCCAGCGCTTCCGGCGCCGCCTCCTCACCTGGTATCGCGCCAACGGACGCGATCTTCCGTGGCGTCAGACGAGCGACCCGTACCACATCCTCGTGTCCGAGGTGATGCTGCAGCAGACGCAGGTGGACCGCGTGCTGCCGAAATACCACGAGTGGCTCGCCAAGTACCCGTCGCTCGAGGCGCTGGCGACCGCGCCGGAGCGCGACGTCGCGGAAACCTGGCGGCCCCTCGGCTACAACATCCGCCCGCGGCGGCTGCAGTCGATCGCCCGCGAGTCGGTCGAGAAGTACAACGGGCAGCTCCCGTCAGACGAGGAGACGCTGCTCTCCTTCAAAGGGATCGGCGCCTACACGGCGGGGGCGATCCGGAGCTTTGCCTTCCGGCAGCGCGCTGCGATCCTCGACACCAACGTCGCGCGCGTGCTCTTCCGGATCTTCGTGGCACGCGGCGACCTCAAGGCGCACGCCACGCGCAGGCACCTGTGGGCGGTGTCCGAAGTGATGGTCCCGCGCAAGGAGGTCTTCGACTTCAACCAGGCGCTGATGGACTTCGGCGCCATGATCTGCGTGGCCCGGAAGCCCAAGTGCGACGTCTGCCCGATGACAAAACTGTGCAGGTCGTATCCGGGCGCGGAGAGATCGCTGAAGAAGTAGCGACGGAAGTGTTTTACGCATTCAAGTTTGCCGCTGAGCTTTCATTCCCCGTACGGCATGGTAATTTCTCGGTGCTTACGGAATGGCTGCCACGACCGTCGACGCCATCGCCACGCCCGGAGCAGACCTCCGCTACATCCGGATCCTGCTGGTTGACGACGACCCGCAGGTGCGGGCGCTAATCGAGATGTCGCTGATGGACGCCCATTTCGAGCGGGTGCTCGAAGTGGTGACGACCGCGGCGGCCGGCCTCCAGCGCATCACCGCGGACCAGCACGACATCTACCTGATCGATCAGCGCCTTCCCGACGGCACCGGCATCGACCTGATTCGCGACGCGAAGCAGCAGGGCGCAACCAAGCCGTTCATCGTCCTCACCGGCTACGGCAGCGGCGCGCTCGACGAAGCGGCACTCCGTGAAGGCGCCGCCGACTACGTCGAAAAGCACCTGGTGGGCGCGTACCTCGAGCGCTCGATCCGCTACGCGCTCAGGAACTGGCAGGCGGGCCGCGCGCTGCACGAGCGCGAGGAGCAGCTTCGCCACGCCCAGAAGATGGAGGCGGTCGGCCGCCTCGCCGGCGGCGTGGCGCACGACTTCAACAACCTGCTGACCGCCATCATCGGCTACACCGACCTCGTCGCCGAGCGGCTGCCCGACAAGGATCCGACCGCCCGCGACGTGCGCGAGATCCGCCGTGCCGCGGATCGCGCAACCGCGCTCACGCGTCAGCTCCTCGCCTTCAGCCGCCGGCAGTTCCTGAACCCCACCGTGCTCGACGTGAACGACACGGTCTCGGGCCTGCTGCAGATGCTGCCGCGCCTCATCGGCGAGCACATCGAAACCACGACCAGGCTCTGGCCCGCCCTCGGGCTGGTGAAAGCAGACGCGGCGCAGATTGAGCAGATCGTCATGAACATCGTGCTCAACGCGCGCGACGCGATGCCCACCGGCGGCCACCTCACCATCGAGACGGCGAACGTCGAGCTGACGGAAGATCGCGCCCGCGCCGAGACGCTCACGGTGCCGCCGGGCGACTATGTGATGCTCTCGATATCCGACACGGGCACCGGCATGGATGCGGCGACCCGCGCCCGCGCCTTCGAGCCGTTCTTCACCACGAAGGCGAAGGGCAAGGGCACGGGCCTCGGCCTCGCGACCGTCTACGGCATCGTCGAGCAGACGGGCGGCGGGATTGCGCTCGACACGGCACCGGGGCGAGGCACGACGGTTCGCGTCTATCTGCCGGTGACGACTGCGGTGCTCGAGCCGGAACGGCCCGCCGTCGTGCCGATCGCGACTGAAGGCACGGAGACGCTCCTGCTGGTCGAGGACAACGCCGCAGTGCGGGAGCTGTCCGCGCGCGCGCTGCGGCGGCGCGGTTACACGGTGTACGAAGCGGGCAACGCGGACGAGGCGATCGAGTGGGCGTCCAGGTCGCTCGTCAAGCCACACCTCCTCGTCACCGACGTCGTCATGCCGGGACTGAGCGGACCGAACCTGGCTGCCCGGCTGATGCACCAGAATCCGCAGATGCGGGTACTCTACATGTCTGGCTACAGTGACGACGCCACGACGGTGCACGGCACGTTCTGGGGCGGCGTTCCGCTGCTGCAGAAGCCGTTCACCCCTGCGCAGCTCGCGGAGCGCGTGCGCATGACGCTCGACGCGGCCACCAGGGACGCGTGACCATCGTCGTCGTTGCCGCGGTCATTACCGACGGAGACCGGTTCTTCATCACGCGCCGGCAGCGGGGCGTGCACCTCGAAGGGCTCTGGGAATTTCCCGGTGGGAAAGTCGATCCACACGAAGCGCACGTCGATGCGCTGCGCCGCGAGATCCGCGAGGAGCTCGACGCAGACGTGGAGGTGCGACACCTCCTGCTCGAAACGACCCACACGTATCCAGACAGAAGCGTGAGGCTGTTCTTCTACGATTGCGGATTGATCGGCACGCCGCGGCCGATGCTCGGCCAGGAGATGCGGTGGGTGTCGCGCGAGGAGCTGCCAACGCTTGGCTTCCCGCCGGCCGATGACGAGTTGATCAAGGTGTTGGTCCGGCTGAAGCCGGACACGACGTACTGAGCGGTTCAACGGTCGTGGCAGCCCGCCCCGAGGGCGTGTCGACCTCGAGCTGAGTGCCAGCCGCCACGTAGTCGCGGTGGACGTACGCGAGCGCGATCGATCCGAGCCGGGGCGACATCGCGGCAGACGTCACTCTGCCAATCTCCTTGTCGCCCGCGAAGACATGCGCGCCAGCCGCGACCGCCTCTTCTGCCGCCACCCGCAGCGAGACAAGCCGCTTCGCCACCCGGCCGTGACCGCGGTGCAGCACGCGGATGATCACTTCCTGCCCGACGTAGCACCCCTTCGTGAAGGAGATCGCGCGCTGCTCGATGCCCGCTTCGAGAGGAATCGTGTCGGTGTCCATGTCGCGCCCGAACACCGGTGTGCCGGCCTCGATGCGCGCGGCATCCATCGATGCGACGCTGCCCCTTGCGGCTCCTGCAGCCACGAGCGCAGCCTCGAGGGCCGCCGCCGACGCAGGATCCGTGTACACGCAGAAGCCGGGCACGCCAAGCTGGTCGATGCGCGCCACGACGATCGCGGCCCCGCCAAACTCGCCGCGCGCGTTGCGGTATTGCGCCCACGCATCGAGACCCGACAGACCCGGTGAGACCCGTTCGATGAGCCGCCCTGCATGCGGGCCGTGAACCCACACGCTCCGCAGCGCCTCACGCAGATCGGACAGCTGCACGTCTTCGCTGAAGAGAAACTGATCGAGCCGCTCGAGGGAGGCGGCCACGAGATCCGCGGGCACGTCGAGCAGGATCATGTCCCCCGACTCCAGCACGTGCAGGTCGGTGATCAGCCGGCCCTGGGGCGTCAGCCAGGCTGCGTAGCAGCCGGAACCGGCCTTCAACGCTTCGATATCGTTGGTCAGCAGCCCCTGCAGATACGTTGCACGGTCTTTCCCTGCGACCGCGATCTGGCCGCGCGCGGCAATTCCGCCAATGGCGGCGTGTTCGTGAAGGGCCTGGTAGTCGGCTGGGACGGGCATCTGCTGATACGATCGCCGGTAATGCGGCTTCTCCATTGTACCTGGGCGTTATCGCTCATTCTGGCGGTCCCGCTCGCCGCGCAGCAGGGGGGCGCACCTCAGCCCGGGCAGGCCCAGACCACTACGTATCTCGTCTTCCTCGCGGGCTCACCCATAGGACGCGAGGACGTGACGGTACGACCCGACGCGCAGGGGATCACCATCAGCTCCCAGACGCGCCTGGGGGCCCCGGTGAACGCGACGACCACCCGTGCGGAGGCGCGTTACCGGACCGACTGGTCACCGGAGTCGCTGGCGCTGGAAGGATCGTTCAACGGCCAGGAGGTCAACTTCGAGACGGCCTTCCGCGATGGGTCCGCGATCTCAAAGGGCACCGAAGGGACACGCCGCGTCGATTCCACGCAGCCGGCCGCCGATCGCACGTTCATCCTGCCAAACATGTTCTTCGGAGCGCACGAGGCGCTCGGCAGACGTCTCGCGGCGAGCAGCGACACCGCGGGAGAGTTTCACGCGTTTGTCGGCCCCGGTGCTGACGTGGCGTTCGCGGTCCGCTCGATGGCGAACGAGCAGATGCAGTCCGGCACGCAGACGTTCCGCGTGCGCCGGTACGAGCTCGTCTTCGCAAACCCAACCGGCGAGCTCGTGGTCAACCTGATGACCGATGAGCGCGGCTCACTCGTACGGCTGACGGCGCCCGCGCAGGGGCTCGACGTCGTTCGCGAGGATCTCGCCACGGCTGGCGCGCGAACCGACCTTTATTCAGTGCCCGGCGACGAGCCGGTCATGATTCCCGGCGCCGGGTTCAACATCGGCGCCACGCTGACGCGTCCACAGGCCACCACGCTGCCCGCCCGTCTTCCAGCCGTCGTGCTGCTCGGGGGATCCGGCGTCAACGACCGCGATGGGTACGCCGCCGGCATCCCGATGCTGGGAGAGCTTGCCCGCGCCATTTCGCAGGCCGGCTATTTCGTAGTCCGTTACGACAAGCGGGGGACTGGCCAGAGCGGTGGCCGCGCCGAGTCGGTGACCATCAGCGACTACGCCGACGATGCGCGCGCCGTGGTCAACTGGCTCTCGAAGCGAAAGGACGTCGACGACAAGCGAATCGCCGTCGTCGGCCACAGCGAAGGTGCGTGGGTCGCGCTGCTGACCGCCTCGAGGGAAAAGAAGATTGCGGCGGTGGCGGCGCTGGCCACGCCCGCTGCGACGGGCGCAGAGCTGATTCTCGAGCAGCAGGCGCACGCGCTCGACCTGATGAACGCCACGCCTGCGGAGCGCGCCGAGAAGGTGGCGCTTCAGAAGAAGATCCAGGAGGCGGTGCTCACCGGCTCTGGATGGGAAGGGGTGCCGCCCGCCCTGCGCCGCCAGGCAGACACTCCGTGGTTCCAGAGTCTTCTTGCGTACGACCCGGCGAAGGTCGTTGACGATGTGCGGCAACCGCTGCTGTTCGTGCACGGCCAGCTCGATCGACAGGTGCCGGTGGAGCACCTGGATCGCATCGCCGCGCTCGCGCGGAAGACGAGCAAGTCGAAGTCGGTGGATGTCGTGAGCGTCCGCGGCATCAACCACCTGCTCGTGCCGGCGCAGACGGGCGAAGTGGCCGAGTACGCCACGCTGACCGACCGCAACGTCAGCGTCGAGGCCACCAGCGCGATTACTGCCTGGCTGATGAAGACGTTCGCCGCCATTCGCTGAGAGCCCTGTGGCTGCTGCCCATGAATCGCTCGCCATTGCCGGCGCCGGGCCGATGGCCCAGGCGCTCGGCCGCGTGCTGCACGATCGCGGGCTGAATGTGGCCGCCGTGGCCAGCCGCTCGCGCGAGCGCGCCGAGCGGGCGGCCCGGTTCATCGGCCCGTCTGTTGAATTCGTGACGTACGAGGAGCTGCCGCGCGTGACGCGGCGGATCCTCATCGCCGTGTCCGATCGCGGGATTCGTGAGGTCGCGGAACGGCTTGCCGGATCGGCAGGCAACGAGCACATCGTGCTGCATACCTGCGGATCGCAGGGGCCCGAAGCGCTCGCGGCGCTGCGGCGCGTCGGTGCGTCCTGCGGCGTGCTGCACCCGCTGCAGACGATCCCCACGCCGGAGGCCGGCGCCCAGGCACTGCCTGGTGTCCCCTTCGCGGTCGGCGGCGACGCAGCCGCGGCCTCGTGGGCCGAAGAACTCGTGGCACTGCTCGACGGCGTGCTCCTTCACGTCGACGCCGATCGCTTTCCGCTCTATCACGCGGGCGCGGTGCTCGCGGGCAACGGGGCATTTGCGATCGTGAACGCCGCCGCCGATCTCTTTGCGGATGCCGGCATCGAACGCGGCCGCGCGCTCGCCGCGCTGGCTCCGCTCTGCAGGCGAAGCCTCGAGAACGCACTCACCCGCGGCCCCGAGGCGATCACGGGCCCGATCGCGCGCGGCGACACCGTTACGCTCGAAGCCCACCAGGCGGCGCTGGCCGCCGAGCCACCCGAGATCGTCGCCCTCTATTCCGCCATCAAACGGTGCATCGTGCGGCTGCGAGGCGCCAGAGAAGATCATGAACCCGATTCAAGTCCGCATTCCTGACCTCGCCGACAAGAAAAAGCGCGGCGAGAAGATCGTGATGCTCACGGCCTACGACGCCACGATGGCCAGGCTTTTCGATCACGGCGGCGTCGACGCATTGCTCGTCGGCGATTCGCTCGGCACCGTCATCCTCGGTCACGAAACGACGCTGCAGGTCACGCTCGACGCGATGGTGCACCACACCAAGGCGGTCACCCGCGGCGCCCGGCGCGCGCTCGTGATCGCCGACATGCCGTTCCTCACCTATCAGATCAGCCCGGAGGAAGCGGTGCGCAACGCCGGACGCCTGCTGCAGGAAGGCGGCGCGGCCGCAGTGAAGCTCGAAGGCGGCCGGCCGGTGGTCGAGACAGTGGCCCGGCTCGCGTCGCTTGGGATTCCGGTGATGGGACACCTCGGGCTGCAGCCGCAGTCGGTGCACGCGCTCGGCGGCTACAAGAGGCGGCCGATGCACGCCAACGACGTGGATGCGCTCGTGGCCGACGCCGAGGCGCTCGAGGACGCCGGCGCCTTTGCCGTCGTGCTGGAAGCGGTACCTGCGGACGCCGCGCGCACCGTCACCAGCCGTCTGACGATCCCCACGATCGGCATCGGCGCGGGCCCCGAATGCGACGGACAGATTCTGGTCAGCTACGACATGCTCGGTCTGTTCGACGAGTTCGTGCCGCCGTTCGTGAAGCAGTACGCCCGCCTCGCGGAGACGATCCTCAGCGCCACGCAGGCGTACGCAGACGATGTGCGTGCCGGACGGTTTCCCGAGACCCCGATCCTCACCAAGCGCGACTCATGACGAAACCCGCGGTCGTCACGGGCATCGAGGCGCTTCGCGGCGCCCTCGCCGAACTGAGGCGCGCGGACGAATCGATCGGATTCGTGCCGACGATGGGGGCGCTGCACGAGGGCCACGCGCGCCTGATTGAGGTGGCCAGGCGCGACTGCGAGCACGTGGTCGTCAGCATCTTCGTGAACCCGCTGCAGTTCGATCGCCGCGACGACCTGGACCGCTACCCGCGCACGCTCGGCGCTGACGTCGAGATCTGCGGCAGCCTCGGGGTGGACTTCGTTTTCGCGCCCTCAGCCGCGGAGATGTATCCCACGGAGCCCGCCTGCGTCGTTGACGTTCATCGCCTCGGCGATCACCTGTGCGGGGCGTTCAGGCCCGGACACTTTCGCGGTGTCGCAACGGTGGTGATGAAGCTGTTTCAGATCGTGCAGGCGGATCGCGCCTACTTCGGTGAGAAGGACGCACAGCAGCTCGCGATCATCAGGCGCATGGTGCGCGATCTGGACGTGCCCGTGGAAATCGTGGGGGTCCCGACGGTGCGCGAAGGGGACGGGCTCGCCCTCAGCTCGCGCAACCGGCTGTTGAGCGCCGGGGAACGTTCGAAAGCGATCGCCTTGTTCAAGGCGCTCGAATCAGTGAGACACGCGATCGCGGCCGGCGAACACGACGCCGCGGCGCTCGTCCGGGCGGCGGCCGCCACCATCCCCGCGGATCCGGCGATCAGGCTAGAGTACCTGCAGATCGTCGAGCCGGAAGAACTGCAGCCAGTCAGCGCGGTCACGGGCCCTGTCATCGTGGCGGGTGCCATGTGGGTGGGCACGACCCGGCTGATCGACAACATCCGGACGAGCCAATCATGAAGCCGATCCTGTTCGCGTGCGTGAGCGTGGCCCTGGCGGCCTCGTTGCTCGCGCAATCCAATGGCACACCGGCCACCGCTTCCAGAGGGCTGACCGACGTGCCCGGGCTCAAGGTCGGTCACTTCACGCTTGCAGAGCGCCCAACGGGGTGCACGGTCGTGCTCGTGGACGGCGATGGCGCGGTCGCCGGCGTGGCGCAGCGTGGCGGCGCCCCCGGCACGCGCGAGACGGACCTTCTTGACCCCACAAACCTCGTCGATCGCGTCAACGCGATCGTGTTCGCGGGCGGCAGCGCGTTTGGCCTCGACGCGGCACAGGGCGTGGTCCGCTATCTCGATGAACGTGGCGTTGGATACAAGACGGCCGCCGGCGTGGTGCCGATCGTACCGGCCGCGATCCTGTTCGATCTCGGGTTCGGCGGCGACGCGAAGATCCGGCCGACCGCCGACTGCGGCTACCGCGCGGCAATGGGCGCAACCTCCGGCCCCGTCAAGGAAGGCAACGTCGGCGCAGGGGCAGGCGCCACGGTCGGCAAGATCGGCGGCACCGTCGAACGCCCCGGATCGCGCCCGGGCCGACGCCAGCCGATGAAGTCGGGCATCGGCTCGTTCTCGATCAAGCTGGCCGACGGGCTGATCGTCTCCGCCATCGTCGCCGTCAACGCGGTGGGCGACATCATCGATCCGACGACCGGGCGCGTCGTCGCCGGCGTGCGCGATCCGGACGGCACGCTCGCCGATGCGAGGAAGGTCCTCCGGCTGCCGCGCGCCACGACTCCCCCACGCCCCGGCGAGAACACGACACTCGCGGTGGTCGCCACAAACGCCAGGCTGACGAAGACGCAGGCCACCCGCATCGCGTCGATGGCTGACGATGGGCTGGCGAGGGCGATCTTTCCGTCGCACACCATCGGCGACGGCGACACGGTGTTTGCCCTCGCGACCGGCTCGTGGAACGGCGATGCCGACCTGACCGTCATCGGCGGCCTCGCGGCCGACGCGCTCTCGGAAGCGATCGTCCGCGCAGCCACGGAAGCACGCTCGTCCGGCGGGC